>Ga0066256_1003147_pt1 | contig 13280 bp, 5 predicted proteins | sample ThiBio_1000_biof_FD_87107 | JGI IMG/M metagenome (GOLD analysis project Ga0066256, IMG submission 87107) | Wastewater bioreactor microbial communities from Cape Town, South Africa - Thiocy_expt_1000_biof (version 2) | ecosystem: Engineered > Bioreactor > Thiocyanate-remediating >...
GGGGTACGCGTCGTACAAGGCGCTGAAGAGCGGCGACGCGGCGCTGCACAAGCAGTGGCTGAGCTACTGGATCGTCAACACCCTGTTTGTGGTGTTTGAGGTGGTGGCGGACAGCCTGGTGTCGTGGCTGCCCCTATACTACGAGGCCAAGCTGGCGTTCGTGGTGTGGCTCATCTTTTACAACGGCGCCAGCCTGCTGTACGACCGCGTGGTGCACCGGTACATCATGTTTTACGAGACCGACATTGACCAGCACCTGTCTGCCCTGCAGGAGGGCGCCAGCCGCGTGGTGGGCGACGTGGCCAAGACGGCGGGGACGCACATCCGGAACCAGAGCGCCACCGTGGTAACCAACCTGATCACCATGGCGACCGCGGGCGGCTCCTCCACGCCCGCCGCCGCCGGCTCTGCAGCACCGCCGCACGACGCCACGCTCGCCGCCGTCAGCGGCGTCCTGTCTGCCGCTGCTGCCGCCACTGCCGCTGCGGCAAGCAGCGCGGCACGCAGCGGCCGGCCACCGGCGTAGCCCTGCCTACCGATAGGGCCTACTCCTCCCTTCCCCGTCATTTAGGATGTAGTTGGTTGTGGTTGTGCACACACTCGTGAGGTACACGTTGTTGTTGTTGTTGTTGTTGTTGGGAACTTTAATGGCCATGGTTTGCTGGTACCTACCGCGCGGGTATTACATGCCGGGGACGTCCTCCATGGCAGCGTCAAAGGCAGCCGAGCGCGGCGCCGTGGCGGCAGCGGCATTGGCAGCCTCCGCCGCCGCCGCGCGCGCCTTCCGCTTGCTCAGGCCGCCCACCTCCACGTCCACCATCAGGCCCGCCAGCTCGTCACGCGACACGCCCGCCGCCTCCAGCTCCCGCACCGCATCGTCGCGCTCGTGCCGTGCGCGCCGCTCCAGCATGCGCGCCCGCCGCGTGCTCGTCACGGCGCGCGACACGGGCGTGAGGCGCACGGTGCGCGTCTTGGGCGCCACAATCGCGCCCGTCATCTTGGCCACGCGCTTGGACACGCGCTGCTTCTTCCCATTGTGCACCCCCTTCCGCCGCGAGTTCACGTTGGGTGGGTGGTACCCCATCCTGCTGCTGTCGTTGCTGCTGTCGCTGTGCGAGGCGCAGGACCTGGAAGTGACTGACTGCACTGGATGAGCCCTCACCACCAGCAGCCGCGCCTGTCGTTATTGCGTTAATGCACCTGCCACCGCGATATTGCACATGCGCGTTCACATAAATACCCAATAAGACGGCGTACTTTGCGTAAAATGTGGACAGCGCACCGTGGCGTTGTAATGTTTTTGTGTGTAGCCTGCAAGCGTCCCCAATTCGTGTCGCTTGACACCTGTATCCTTGCCGCTGCGATCTTTGCACCTCGCCATTGTTGGTGCTGCCACCTCGGCAAATGGCATGGCACCACGCGATGATGCATGGCCAGTAGAGGCGCGCAATTCAACGCCCCAAGTGCCAAGCGCCCCGGCACCTGCCACCGGCAGCCGCACCGTCGCCGCCCCTATGCCAGCTTGCGGCCCGGGTTAAGCAGCTTGTTGGCAACGCCGTCGGCGCAGCGCGTGTACGCCACAATGACGGTGGCGCAGCGCGCCGTGACAACCTTGGGTTCTCACGCGAGGAACGCCGCCTCCCCCGGCCTGACACCCGCGTCGCGCATGGGCGCGCTGCAGTTCGGTGGGTGGGGGGTGGGGGTGTGGCGTGGGGTGTCAATGTGATGTGGCGTGGCGTGGCACTTGTTTTGTGCCGCGCGGCGTATGACAATGCAACGTACCGCGTCTGCGACTTGGTCAGCGCGGCCACGCTGCTGCCCAGCGCCGCCACTTGCCGCTTCTCTTCTGCCAGCGCCTCCCCCGCGTATGCCACGCGTGCCGCCTTGGCGATCTCGGCGTCCATGCTGTCCAGCGTCGCCTGCCGGCCGCGCCGCACGCCCTCCTGGAAGATGTCATCCTCGCTGCAGAGGGGGTGGTGGGCAGTGGGTGGGTGGGTGGACAGGCAATCGGTGGGCGGGTGGGGTGACGAGAAGGCGTGCGCGGCACATTAGAGTGGGCGCAGCAGCGGCGCACAAACAGCGGTAAGGTACGCACGCTTGCCGGTACGCCGCCTCTGCCACCGCGCGTTGCCGCTCGTACTCCACCGCCTCCTCTGCCTTCTTCGCGCTCGTGTCTGCCGTCGCTGCCGCCGCCGCCATGGGCAGCGCCACCTCCCGCGACCCGCCCGCGCCCATCTTGCGCGTCCGCTTGTGTTAGTCTGGTGTCGCTATGCTCTTGTGCTCTGAACTTGAGTTGTTGTTGTGTAGCTGCTGCTGCTGGAGTGGATGGCACTGCCGCTGCAAGACCCGCTATCCCTTCCTGCTACACGTGTCGTCTTTGCCAGCAGCCTGCCACTGCTGCAACCTGCTGCCGCCGTTCCAACCTGCTGCTGCCGCTGCGACAACCAGTGCCGCTGATGAGCAGCCGCTGCTGCTGCTGCTGCAAAGGGGAGGGCGAATCACGGCACAAAATCACAGCAACGCGCAAGGCTTCCACACTCGCGTCTCGCTCCAACCACCCACAACCGCGCCCTGCCACAAATTACGTCACCCGTGCGCCGCCGTGTCGCCACCCCTGCATGTACAACTCACCATAACGCAGCGTTCGAGGTCAGAGGAGGAGAGGAGAAGAGGAGATGGAAAAAATCACATGGACGCCACCAGTAGGTGGGAGTGTAGTGACACGGCGTAATCGCAAAGGCGACGCCGCCGGCCCGCCGTAATAGTAGCAGTGGGGGCATTGTTAGGTCAGCGTGTGAATGTGGCTGGAGACGTGACGCTGCCGCGGTGCCACCCATTTTTAGTTTCCTCGCACACGCACCAGTAGGAGTGGAGAGGAGGGGCAGTAGTGGAGGCAGTATTGGAGGGCAGCAGCGCAGGTGGCAGCAGCGCAGGTGGCAGCAGCAGCAGGCGGCTAGAAGGTTGTGAAGGCGACAGCAGGCGGTAGAGGCCGGTGGAATATAACAGTAACGACGAGAAGGGAGGCAGCGTGCTGAGCCAAGCGAGAAGCAGCCTAGCTCCCGTGGCCAACTAAGTAACCCGCGGCAAAATGAGCGGGTACGGCGCACCGGCGGCACCCGCGGCAGCGGGAGGGAGCGGCGGGGCGGCTGGCGGCGCTGGTAGCCGCGTGGCAGCAACGGCAATTGCCGTGCCTACTGCAAAATATGTGTGCGGCGGTACGTTGGCGGCGCGGCGCAGTGTGCCTCATGACAATTGCTGGCTCCCCGACTCCACCCCCACCCACTACCCACACCCATCGCAGGTTGCGGCGCGGTGAACACGCTGTCGCAGCGCGACCAGGTGCGGTGCCGCACCTGCGGCTACCGCATCTTTTACAAGATGCGCACAGAGCGACGTACGTTTGCGTGGCGCCTGCACGAACATACCTAGCCCACCAGGTGTCCCCCACCCACACCATCCCAACCTCCACCCTCCCCTCCACCCTCCCCGCCGACGCAGTGACCCAGTTTGAGGCGCGGTAGGTGCGCGCTAGTAGTTTGCAGGGCGCGCGCCCCACGGCGATGGCGGCCAGCGCGCCGTCATCGCTGCCGTATAGTAGCCGCCCTGTTGTTGTTTCCCACCCCCACCGGTCGGGCGCCGGCCGACCATGGCAGCTGCCATGGTGTCGTACCGACATCCCGACGCGACACGCGACCCTTCTGCCACTACCCTCAATCACTCCGCCCGCGTGCCGCCGCTGTGGCCGTCTTTGTGCCCTCCCCCCACTCTCACACCGCCGCTATGGCTTCTTGAATGTGAGACGCTAGCAACTCGAGTTGCAACATAATTAGTTGCGCGTTTGACAACAACTACTCAAAGGTGACATGCTCTCAGGCCCAGGGCTGCCTGCAGTTTGCAACACCTGGCGTGCTTTCAATGGAATGCTGTCGTGCGTGCGCCGTGCGGTGGAGGTGTTCGTACCACCGTTGAAACCGCCAACGGCCACCGGCCACCCGCAGCATCAATGATAATAACAACGGCTGCATTGCGCGTGCAATTTACGCCGCCAATTGTGTTTCATTGTGCCCGCAGTTGTTATCTGTCGCTCCATTTTCAAACGCGTGTCGTGGTACGCGTGTTTATTATTGCCCCACCTGCTTCACCGTCTGGTGCCAACCGACAACCCCGCCCTCGCCACCCTGCTGTCCAACCATAGCCTCGCACTTTGTTAGGTTGCACCCGCCCGCTAGCCGTGATGGCGGCGCACACACGAGCCGCCAGCAGCGGCGGCGGGGGGCGGGCGGCGCGAGAGCTGACACCCGAGTCGTCGGCGTGGTGGCTGCCGCCGGCGGATGGCGCAGCGTCGTCTAGCCGGGTGGCGTACCCGCAGCTGCCAGACAAGGGTAGCGCTCGTAGTGTGACGGCGCCTGTGGTGCCACCTGCGCCGCTTCCGCCTCTTGCTCCGCTTCCCCCTGAGCCCAATCCCGCGCCGCCGGTACTCGCCACCGCTTCGACATCATGTGAGGAGGGGCAGATTGCGCTGGCGGGCACGTTGGTGCGCGCGGCGTTGAAGGGGCGGAAGGTGGCGTTTAAGAATGACGCCGACAGCATGTTCTGGATGGAGCTGTATTACAACCGCACCTACCGTAACGTGCTGACGGCGGTGGCGGCGCTGCACATGGCGCTGGCGCTGGTGGAGCCGGCAAGCACCATGAACCCATCTCCCGCGCCGCCCGAGCCTGGCGCGCTGGTGGCGGACACGCGACCCATCGAGGCGCTCATCTTGCTGGTGTACCTGGCGGACATTGCGCTGAAGATGCGGTTCATGGGCCTGCGCGAGTACTTCCGGTCTTGGAACCGCGCCGAGGTGCTGGCAACCGTGTGCTTTGCCGCTGACCTGCTGCTGCCGCTACGGCCGCTGGGCGGCTTGCAGTTCTCACGCGTCCTGCGCCCCATGTTCATCGTCACCAAGCGCAAGCACATCCGGTTCATCTTCACCGGCATCCTGCACTCCACGCCGCGCATGGTGCCCGTCTTCCTGCTGCTGGCGGCCGGCGTGGCGGCGTTTGCACTGATGGCCACCACGGCGCTGTCGCCCGCCTCGCCCGCCTTTGCAGACGTGACCGCCGCCATGGTTGCCACGCCGCCCTACTGCTCCGTGTACAGCCGCGGCGCGTGCCAGAACTTTTATGAAGACTTCACGCTGTCGTTCTACACCCTGTTTGTGCTGGTGGCGCGCGCCAACTGGCCGCTCTCCTTCCTGCCGTTTTACCAGCGCTCGCAGTGGGTGGCGCTGTTTTTCTGCGCCGTCATGCTGGTGGGCCACTTCTTCTTGTGGCGCCTCCTCCTCGCCGTCTCCTTTGCATCGTACGCCGACCACTGCCGCAGCCAGTACACGGCGCAGCAGCGGCGCAGTCGCGCCGCCCTGAAGGCCGCCTTTGCGCTCGTCGCGCAGGGCACTGTGATTCACCCTGCCACATTTCACCGCCTGGCGCTGCGTGCCGTGCCATCTGCCGCGCCCGAGGTGGTGGACGTCATCTTCCATGCCGTGGGCGGCCACCTGGGCGCGCTAGATGCGCTGGGGTTTGTGGCTGCCTGCAGCCTGCTGGATGTGGCGCCGCGCCGCGTGCACTACGCGCACACCGCCACCTGCCTTGACCGCGCGCGCCTGCGCGTGGAGCGCCTGCTGTCCACCACCGCCGTGTCGCTGCTGCTGGACTGCGGCATCATGGCGGTGGCGCTGGCAGATCTGGTGCTCAGCCAGTACACCGCCTCCGACGGCGGGTCGGGCGCGTCGTCGGAGCACGTGACGGCGGTGGTTATCCTGGGTGCTTTCATGGCAGAGGCGGCCGCACGCCTGTTTGCATGGGGTCCGCGCCGCTACTGGGCCAACGGCTTTAACCGCATTGACCTGGCGGTCATTGTCATGTCGCTGGGCACGCTGGGCTACGGCGCCGCCGTGCCGGACGTCACGCGCGCCCGCATCCTCCTCTTCCTCCGCCTCACCCGCGTGTTCCACGTGCTGGACCGCGTGCCGCCGGTGCACAACGTGCTGGCCACCGTGTCCCGCATCACGCCGCTCCTGTGGCGCATCATCGTCGTGCTCATCATCTCCATGTACTCGCTCGCCATCATCGGCGTGGAGGCGTTCACCGGCACGCTGAACCCCGCTAACCCTGCCGTGGCCGCCTCCGCGTACGGCGTGAACGCGTGGTACCCCTTCAACTACGACACCTTCGCGCGCTCCATGATGTCGCAGTTCATGGTGCTGGTCACCTCGCAGTCCGCCGTCCTGCTGGAGGGCTTGATGGCGGGCACGGCGTCGTGGTGGCCCGCCGTGTACTTCCTGGCGGCCTACATCCTGGTGGTGTGCATCGTCAGCAACATCCTCATCGCGCTACTGCTGCAGTCGTACGGCATCTCGTCGCGCAACGTGTCGCAGCGGCAGGCGGGCTACGTAGAGATCTGGGAGCACCTGCTGGCGCGCGCGCAGGGGGACCTGCATGACATGGACAGCCGCCGCTTCCCGCACCCGCTGATGTGGACCTTCGCACGCCGCAACGCATTCATGAACGTCAACGAGGCGCTGTTTGGCGAGGAGCTGGTGCTGCAGTTTGAGGTGGAGGCGGCGGAGGTGGCAGCGGGTGCCGCGGGCGCGGGCGCAGCGTGCGCTGGCGGCGGCACCGCCGGCGGTGCGGCAGGCGGCAGCGGCGCACGCATGTGGAGCAACACGGAGGCATTCTTTGGTGGCCTCATCGGCGGCGCGGTGGGTGGGGGGAAGCAGCAATCACGGCCCAAACGCAACGCCGGCATTGCGTCACTGCGCGTCCACGCCGCCTACGACCCCGTTGCCGCTGCCGCAGATGCCGCCGGGCAGCCGCCGGCCGCTGCTGACGCGGCTGCTGGCGAGGAGGAGGACAGCGTGCTCACCGTCGTGCGCCCCATCACGCAGTTCATTGCCAGCTCCCTGGTGCCAGCACGGGCTGACTTGTTGCACCTGGCGCTGACCCCGGGTGCCTCGTTTCCGCCATGGGCGACCCGCCGCGGCGGCGGTGACCGGCCGCCACATGCGCCGCCGCCTCCTCCGCCACCAGCGCCATTGCCACCATTGCTGCCGCCCATTATGGCGTCGCCGCCGCCTACCACTCGATCCCGCCGCGGCACCGGTACCAGCGCCGCCGCCCTCATGCGCAGTGGCAGCAGCCTGTTGCGCCACGGCAGCGGCAGGCGCGCGTCTGCAGGGCACGCAGAAGACGCCGCCGTGGAACTCATTGCCGCCGGCAGTGCGGCCGGCACGCCAGCAGCCGCGGACCTGCCGCCGCTGCCAGACGCCATAGCTGGTGGGCATGGAGGCGGGCGCATTGAGCGTCTGCGCCGCATCACGGCCTTGGCGGCGGCGCTTGCAAACGAGCAGGCGGCGTTGCGCGTAGCGGAGCGTGACCAAGCCATTGCGGAGGTGGAGGAGGAAGACGCGGCCGGCGGCGGCGGCGGTGGCGGCGGTGGCGACGGCGGCAGTGGCTTTGGTAGTCGGCTTGCGGCAGCAGTAATGAACGTGGCGCGCCACGTAGCTGGCCGCGGCAGCTTACACCCCCCACCCGTTTACCCTGCCACTGCAACTGCCGCCACTGCCGCGACCCCGGGAGGAGACACGCCGGCGGCGCTTGGTGCGGGCACGCCGTTGCTGGACCCGCATGCCGGTGACGACGAGGCGGGTGCCATGCATACGCGGGTGCGCAGCGCCACGCTGCTGGGTGAGAACGTGCACCTTGCCGCAGGGCACGGCGACGCCGCCGCTGCCATCGTGTCGCCTGGCGCCGACGACACGCTCGTTGCCATGCGTGCGGACGGTTTTGTGTATACCATCGACACCTGATTGTTTATGCAAATAATATTGTTTGGGATGCTGCGATCACCAGATGTCAGCACGTGTGGCGTTGTGCTCATTGTGCTGTTAGTGTTAGCGTTGGCGTCGCGCCGCGGTGGTTGAACTGCAGTGCCCATGCCATGCCGCAGCTGCGAAGGTAGAGTCGCGGCGTCAGGCGGCGGCCGGAGGAGGTGACTCGTACAACCGAGTCGCACCGACTCCGACTCCGACTCGCACGCACCACGCATATTAGGGATCAGGATGTGTCATGGCTGCTTCAAGTTACACTGCACGCTACGTTGGAAAGCGGGCCTGCCCGCGTCCGAACCTCCTACCACCACGGCTCCCTCCTCCACCATCGTGCGCCTGTCAGGGAGGGTGCAACGGTCTTATCGACATGGTTAGCCGTGCCTCTATGCCCCTCGCTTCAGTCACGCAGTCTATTGGCGGGACGGCAAGCAGGGGCCAGACCCCTTGACACCTGCGTGAGGACGGTCCCCCGGATGAATCCGGTGCCAAGCCTATGGCTGCCTTCCCGTAGGAGTGGCAGGCCCACGGCCCTCTCACGCGGCATCGGCTGCCGAGGGAACCTGCACACAACTGGTAAGCGGCGGGTCGGTGGGGAGCGAAAAACTTGCAGGTCCAGAGGCTGCAGATAGCATCCACGTTCCGCGGCACACACGCACAACGCGTGTACGTCGCGAATCGTAAAAGAACTGAGCAACCGCCGACCGCGTGTTGCGCGGTTTGTATTAATGACACACTATGGTAACTACAGCGGTGGGGTGACTTCCATTGGAAGTTCCATTTCCGCTCAAACTCCCATATTCCCAGTCTCCAGCATGATGTTCATGTTCCGGTGCGGCGCCAGCCGCTGTCGCCGCAGGTGCCGCACCGTTAGTATAATATATCAATCAGAAATCCGTTCCACTCTTGCTGCTTCATTCCTCATCCCAGCTCAGAACGGTCGTTGCACTACCTATCTAAGTAATATGCAGTGTGCAATTGTTGGCGTGTTGTAGCCAGCGGCGCCGCACCATGCTGACGGCGGTAGTGCGCGCCCTGCGCGCGGGGCTGTTTGCGTCGTATGTGGTGCTGCAGCGCAAGGTAATGATTGATGGCGTCCGCCGCCGGGTGATGGCAGCTGCCACGCAACGCAACCGTCGTGTAAGGTGGTGGCAGGGGCGCCGGCAGCGCGCGTCGTGGAGTGGCAGCTATCACTACTACTGCTGCTGCGGTGGTTGTTAAGGGGGTTCCAACAGCGCACCAGTGTGGGACATGGTGTGGGTGGTGCTGCGGCTGATGGGGTATGCGCCCGTGTGCCACCTGATGTGCATGCAACACCAACCCACCCCCACCCCACCTCACCCACCTCCCCCCACACCCACCCACACCCACACCCACCCCAACCCACCTACCCCGCAGGTGACACACCATCGTGTTGTGTCGATTGCGGCAGTCATTGTGCGCTTCTTGCAGTTGCTTGCCTTCCCGCTGCAGGTGATCGTCGCTGGCAATGACGTCGCCTCCCTCGTGCCCCTGCGCACCGTCAGCGACACGCCGTCTGTCGTGGGGTGGCTGGTGCGCAGCGGCGACGGCTCCTCCTACTTTGTGTTCTTCTACGGCAGCGTGGTATGGGTAGCAGCGTACGGCGCGCTGCAGGCGTGGGCGCTGCTCAGCTTTGCCAAAGGCGAGATCCCCGTCATTTGGCCGTTACGGTGGCTGCGCGGCATCGCCAACGTGAGCGCTACCGTCGCCTTCATCCCGCTGTTTAACTTCCTGGTCACGCCGCTGCTGTGCGGCGACCCCTCCTTGCCGGCGCACTGGGAGGATGCCGGCTACACGTGCTGGACGGGCGCGCACCTGGCGCAAGCGTTGCTGGGTGGCGTCCTGGCGGCAGCGCTCGTTGCAATGAGCGCCATCTTTGCCGTCTTCTTTTACGACAGCCACCCGCTGTCTGCTAATATAGCCGCCAAAGCGCACGGCCGTGCTGACTTGGTGCTGCTGGCGGTGAAGATCGTGCTGGTGGTGGTGGTGCAGCTGCTGTCGCGCTTCATTGGGCCGTTTGCCACGCTGGGCATCATGACAGCGGCAGGCGCAGCCTGGGTTGGCGCGTACTACGTCACCATGCCGTACCTGGTGCACGGCATGAACCAGTGGCAGCTGGCAGGTGCCGCCATGTTCATCTACACCTGCCTGGTGGGCTTCATTGCGCGCGCCTACCCTGGCTACGACGCCGGCGTGACGCTGTACATGGGCACGCCGCTGGCGGGCGGCGTGGGTGCATACCTCGCCGACCTGCGTCAACGGTGGGTGGCAGCGCTACCGGTGGCGCGCATGCGGTGGGCATATGACGTGGAGCTGCGTGTGCGCTACGAACTGCGGCAGCTGGTGGCGGTGGCGGTGGACCGGCAGCCAGGAGTGGGTGACGGCGGCGGCAGCGTCATGATGGCGTCGCGCGCGGGCGGCGGCGCGCTGACGTCACCTGCAGGCGGCGGCGCCGTGCCAGGGTCCCCTGCCGCGGTGGCTGACAACACCCGACGGCCACGCGGGCGGGCAGGCAGCATTGGTAGTGAGGCAGCGGGAACGGTGAGCATGCCGGCGGGCAGCGGCGGCGCTGGCAGTGTAGCGGCTGAGGGGCGGGACATGTCCGATGGGGTGTGGATGGCAGCGTTTGGACAGATGGACGGGCCTTCACGCGCCGCTGTTGTGCGTCCCCGTCTGTCGCCACCCCGCCTGGCGGTGTTAGAGCAGCTGTACCGCGACGCGGTGGTGCGCTTCCCCACCTCTGCCATCCTGCAGACGCAGATTGCTGCCTTCTACGGCGTGTACAAAGACGACAAGGGCCCGCAGCTGGGGCCCCTGCTGCAGGCACAGCGCCTGTCGCCGCCGCTGGATGTCGCGTTCCTGGTGTACCACGCGCGCCAACAAACAGAGTCTGTGGCGGGGCACGGCGTGTCGTCGGCGCTGAATCGCGTATCGTTTGAGAAGCACCTGTCGGACGCGCGGCGCGCCATGACGAAAGGTGCTGGCGCGCTGGCCACCTTTTGGGGCGAGCTGATGGAGCCGTCGCCCAACTTGAACGTGCTGGACTCGTCGTCAACCGCGCTGGCAACTGCCACCGACGCCGCCGACGCCGCGTTCACAGAGCTGTTCAATCTGGACCCGCAGAGCGTGCTGGTGATGCGCCTGTTCAGCCAGCTGCAGCTGTGCATCCTGAACAACCCGGACCGCAGCGCCACCATCAGCGCGGAGGCGGACCGGCTGGAGGAGGCGCGCGTGAAGGAGGACCGCACAACGCACGGCGCCACCACCGCACCCTTTGGCCTCAAGCTGCTGGCGCCCATCAACATTGATGTGCAGCAGGCGGACAGCGTGTGCGCGGTGCGCATTGCCGCCACGGCACGCGATCTGGGCACGGTGCGCGGTGCCAACGCCAGCGCGCTGCGCACCTTTGGCTTCACGCGCGCGCAGCTGGAGCGGCGCAACGTCAACGTGCTCATCCCGCCGCCCATTGCGGAGCACCACGACGGCTTCATCCGCCGCTTCCTGGCAACGGGGGAGGGCAAATTTGTGGGCAACACGCGCATCGCGTTTGGCCGCCACCGCAGCGGCACCATCATGCCGCTTGCCATGACGCTGCGCGACGCTAGCGACGGTGACTCGCACACCGAGATTGTAGCGCTCATGCGCCCCATCACGTCGCCAGACCACTTTGCACTGCTGGACGGCAGGTTCATGGTGCGCGCATGCGACGTGGCAAGCGCGCAGGCATTCGGTGTCGACGCGGCGGCGCTGGAGGGTGAGGAGTACCACATCACCGACTTTATCAGTGACTTCTTCTCGCACATGGAGGACATGAGCGACAACCGGCACGGCGCGGTGGTGAACATCCGGCGGCGCGCCGGCACGTCATCGGGCGTCCACCTCATGGACGCGCCGCCCGCTGCTGGCGGCGACGGCGACGGCAGCTCTCACCCGCCGGTGTGGGGCGGGCGGGGCGGTGTGTGGACACGTGCGCAGCTGCAGACCATTCCGCTAGGCGGCGGCGCCTACTTCCACGTCCTTGCATGGAACCCGCGCACCAACGTCGGCGGTGGCGGCGGCGGTGGTGGTGGTGTTAACGGCAGTGGCGGTGGCGGCGGTGGTGGGTACGACAGTCGTACGTCGCCACACCGCTCCCGCGGCGACGACGACAAGTCTGACGGCGGTGGCAGCAGTGACAGCGAGAGCGCGTCCTCCGCGTCAGTCAATAGCAATGAGGCGGATGCCGGCGGGGAGCCAGCGGCCCTGTTTGGCGGTAGGGCGGCGCCGCGTGGTCGCGCAAGCGACGGCGGCATAAGTCGACTGCATTCGATTCATGAAACAGAACTGCCAGACCTTGCGTCGCCGCCGCCGCCGCTGCTTCCGCCGCCACCGCATGCGGCGGTCCCAGTTCCACCAACAACAACGCTGCCGGACGCACCTCATCCCGTACCGGTAGTGGCTGCCGTGTCGCCGCTGACGTCACCAGCAGCCAACCCCATGAGTCGAAAAGCGGACACGGAGAGCAGCAGTGTGGGAGGCTCTGCTGTCAGTGTGGTACGCTCGGCCGCGCACCTGGCTTCGCATGTGGAGACGAGCTCCGAGGTAGCTGCGGTGGCACCCCTTGACCTGCCAGGGGCTGTCCCACACACGGGCGACGGTGTGGCAGTGGATGACGACGCCGCAACCACGCCCGCCACCCCGGGTCAAGCTGCCGCTGGCGGCGGCGGTGCGGGAGTATCAGGGATGCATACCTCGTTGCCCACGGTGCACACCGCGGCGGCCTCCCAGTTTGCGTCGCCGCGCCACAGCGCGCATCGTATACGCACCAGTGATGCACTGCCGGCGTCTACAAAGGTTGTACCGGTAGATGCAGAAAGTGGGGGCGGCGGGCGGTGGGCGGCGGCGGTGGTGCCGATGCCGGCACATCAGGTGCCAGCAGCAGGTGGCAACTCTGGCGCACTGGTGGTGGCAGCCCATGGTACCGGTACCAGCATCCGGCGGGGCGGCAGCCATCATGGCGGGCATGTGAGCGGTGCGGGGTCGGTGCGGAGCGGCGGGATGTCATCCATCACGTCTGCCGGCCGCGGCATGGCCAACCGGCTACGCAAGACGCTGGACGACCTGCGGGCGCGGCGCGTGGTCATGCCGCGCCTGCTGTGGCTGCGCCGCGTTGGCTGGCTGCTGATTGCGCTGCACGTCGTGCTGGTGGCGCTGGTGGGTGCGCTGGTGAATGACCGCGCCAACGCCATCAGCAAGCAGCTGGCGTACTCCGGCATGGCGGGCCAGGCGGTGCGCGCCGTGATGCTGGCCCACACGGTGGCCAGCGCGCGCAGCAGCGGCACCAACCCGTGGCGCGCGGCCCCGCCGGCGGGGCGGGGGACCCCCGCGGTGAGCCTGGCGGCCGGCCGGG
>Ga0066256_1004096_pt1 | contig 13280 bp, 9 predicted proteins | sample ThiBio_1000_biof_FD_87107 | JGI IMG/M metagenome (GOLD analysis project Ga0066256, IMG submission 87107) | Wastewater bioreactor microbial communities from Cape Town, South Africa - Thiocy_expt_1000_biof (version 2) | ecosystem: Engineered > Bioreactor > Thiocyanate-remediating >...
GCCTCGGTGGCAGTGGCAGGGCGTACTAGCCCGCCGTGGGTTGCATGCAGCCGCGAGTATGCAGGTTTTGAGGGTGGCGCGGCAGCGGCAGCGGATGCCGCCGCCGCCATGTTGCGCAACGCCGCCAGCCGGCCACCACGCCGCACCGTGCCGCCCACGCTCGTGTAGCTGGCAGTGCCGTCATCGTCGCCGTCACCCGCCCGACTTCCTGCCGCCGCAGACAGCGGCGCGGCAGCTCCAGCAACACCAGCAACACCAGCAGTACCAGCAGCACCAGTACCAGCAGCAGCCACAGGAGACTTTGGTCCACCACTACCGCCACCTATGCTGCCGCCATCGCCCGGTGGCGGTCGGTACGACGCCGCCACCACCGGCGATGGCACAAAGGCGGCAGTAGCAACCGCACCACCCGTGGCAGCTGCAGCACCTCGGCGGCGCATGGCTAGGATGCCCTCTAAGACCGCCAGGTTCGACAACGAGCCTTCGACATTTAGGGTGTGGCCGGCGCCGCCCCCTGCGCCGGCCGCTGGTTGCGTCGGCGCGTAAATGCGCGCACGGGCGCGGTAGTTGTCTAGGCTGCCCTCCGATTTGCGCGTCAGCACTGGCAGCGTCTCGTGCGCCGCCGCGCGCTGCTCCAGCCGCCACCGCACCAGCAGGTAGGCGATGTACCCTAGTGCGCCCGCCGCCACCAGCGACACCACCACCCCCGCAATGATGGCGCCCGTGTTGCTGCCGGGCGTGCCGTCATCCGGCACGACAGAAATGGCGCAGGTGGCCACCCACTCATATGCCAGCTCGGGGCCGCAGGTGGCGTTGAGGGTGGCATTCACCCACAGCGCCACGTCGGTTGCCGTGCAGCCGTTGGGCCAGCACATGTAGCTAAGCACCACCTGCTGGCCGCCCGCCACCAGCGCCGTCACGCGCGCCTCCTGGTAGATGGTGCCGCCCGCGCCGTGGCACGAGTCCTGCAGCTGGTGCAGCAGGCCGCTGCACTCCACGTCGCAGCTAGCATTCACCGCCGCCACGCATGACGCAAAGCAGCCGGCGTTGGAGGCGGCGTACGACGCGGTGGCGGGTGCCATCATGGGTTGCAGGTACCGCAGCCCCGCCGCACACCCCGCCGTCATACCCGGCACGATTGCCTGCGCGTCGCCACCCCGCGCGCTCGCTAACGACGCTACCAGTGCCACCAGCAGTACACCTGTGAGGCTAGCGCGACGGCGGTGGCAACGGCCGTGGGTGCTGGCGGTCGCGCTGCGGGCGGCGGTCGGCACAGGGTTCCCCGCCCGCGGCACCGGCGCCGTGGCGGCGGCATCGTCCGCCCGCCATCGCCGCCGCCGGCGGCCACCGTGTCGTGCTGCCATGCGAGGGTTGCGGCTGTTGTTGACGCTGGCGGTGATGGTGGTCGTTGCTGGTGGTGGTGCGGGAACGGCACCGGGAAACGATGGCGCAGTGTTGCGTAGGTGGAAGGCGCCCAAGGCACTGATGTCGGGGGGGGGGGGTAGGGGCCAAGCAGCTTGTGATCGGCACAAGCCGGTGACAGTGAGTAGAATGCGGTGGTGGTGACTAGCGGCGGAGGTACCAATGGCAGGTCAACGAGGGGAAGTGAGGGGGAGGGGAGAGAGAGGTGAGACGTTGGCAGGTAGTGCACGGCAACCAATCACAGTAGACAAACAACGACGCTACGTTGCCGTCCCTACACTTCTTCTCTCCTCCTGCCCGCAATTTGGTGCTTGTGCCCTCCGCACATCGCTGAGATTCCTCGCTTTCCACCTCCCTCTCTCTGCCCTCCTCTCCTGTTTTCTCTCCTCTCCTACTGGTTCTCTCTCCTCTCCTACTGGTTCTCTCTCCTCTCCTACTGCCTCTCTCTCGCTGCCTAGTGGCAAAGTAATGAAACCGCTGGGGGAGGGCAAGCGCAGTGTGGTGGCGACGGGATGCAACGCGTCGACGCCCATCCACCGCAATTGATGGCATGGCATGTGTACGTGGTTGTGGGGTGGTCTAGCGTGTTTAATGGCTGAGATACGGCGTGCTTGCCACTTCTCAATTTCGCCGAATACCCCCTCTCTCTCTCCCCTCTACTGCCGATTGACTGACGTTACTACTACGATCATATGATACTGATACTATCGTTATTGTGATGCGGCCACACTGCTCGGTCGCCCATCCCACACACACCGTGTAGCTGTGTACATGCTGGATTGCTGGTTCGCGCCACACGTCGCGCGCCCACGACGGCCCCGCTCCCCACCCCCGCATGTGTGCAGCCCGCGCAAGTAGGCACCGTATCATAGTAATCATCATCTTGCAACACCGCACCCGACACCATGGCAGCATCCCTGGCAACCGCGTCCCTGGCAGCCACGCGTGGCGTACTGCTGTCAGCTGCCGCGACGGCAGCGGCGGCCTCGCGGTCCCGCGCACGGTGCAGCAGGCGAAGGACCTGGATGGCATCACGAGCGTGAGCCGCGCGCTCAACATCACGCTGCCGCAGCACATCCTGATCACCAAGATGCTGGCGCGCCGCGTGTGCGCGGACTGCGGCAAGGGGTACAACGTGGCGGACATCAACGAGGGCGACTACGTCATGCCGCCGCTGCTGCCCAAGCCCTCCGACTGCACCAAGTGCGTCGGCAAGCCGCGGCTGGTGGTGCGCGAGGACGACAAGGAGGCCATCGTGCGGGAGCGCTTCGTGGTGTACGAGACGCAGACGGCGCCGCTCATCCAGTACTACACCGCGCAGAAGAAGCTGCAGAACTTTGACGTGAAGCGCGGGCTGGACGACACGCCGCGCCTGTTTGAGGACCTCGGCATCAAGGAGTAGTAGTGGCGGCGGCGGGCGTGGGGCGGTGTACAGCAGGGGTGGCGCGGCGCAGTGGACGCGGGCGCGCGCGTCGGTTGAAATGACGACGGGCATCACTTGCCGCCGCTGCGGGCGCGCTGGAACAGGTCCACCGCGTCGGCGGCGATGCGGGAGCGGGCGGGCGCGGCAGGGGCGGCACCCATGGAGGATGACACCTCCGCCTTCAGCGCCGAGTACTCTGACTTGAGGCTCTGCATCATGGTCTCTGGCTCCGTGAACGGCCGCGCCAGGTCCTCACCCAGCAGGTGCGCGCGCACCAGCGGCGAGTTGTACAGCGTGAACGGCCCCGTGGCGGCGCCCACCAGCATGCTGACCGTGACACCCAGCGCCAGGTGGATGCCCAACACCACACCTGCGCCCAGCAGCAGCTGCGTGATCTCCTTGGAGAACACGCCCTCCTCGTACGCGCGCACCGTGGTGGTCACGGTGGCGGGTGCCGCCTTCCCCTTCTTCCCCTTCTTCCCGCCATCCCCGCCCGGCGCGTACGTCATCATCTCCACGTTGTTGATGGCCTCGATGGACTGCCGCACCCGCACGTACACATACAGCGACGCCGCCACCACGGCGCCAAACGCCACCCGCGCCGCCAGCACCATCGTCGGGTCCTCCAGGTCCAGGTAGCTGGACAGGTACATCACGACGCCCGGCACCATGTACGGCAGGTAGTTGGTTTCGTGCTTGCGGGGCGCCATCTTATTGGATGCTTGTGTGTGTATGAGGTGTGTGGGTGGTTGGCTTCAGCTGCAGCTCACTACTTGCGTGCAAAAATGACAACAAACAACGTTGCAACGGAGGCAGCTACAACCCCAACGCAAACAAATAACACATGGGCAGACAGACGCCAGCTATAAATTGCACTTCTACCGCGATGTCGCCTTGCCACCAACCACACCAACAACAGCAGCAGGAGGAGAGGAGAGGAGAGGAGGTACTGGTACCAGTAGGGGTGAAACCACAAGTCAACCCGTCCAAAACACCGAGAAATACATAAGCTGATAATGACAACGCGGCGGTAGCACGGCGCCAGATTTGGCAAAACACACGCATATGAGCTTAAATACAGGAAGCGGCGATTAATATTGTTGTACATTGCGTAGCTGTCATTTTCATATTGGCATCCTCCCTCACCACAACCCACAACCACCACATACATGATGGCGGCGGCAGGGGCGGCGGCGGCGGCGGTGGCAGCAGAGGTGAGCGCTGCACCAAGTGCAGCAGGGGCGGGAGGCGAGTGGTCGCGGGAGGACCTGCTTGAGTTCCTGGAGTGCGCGCGGTATGGCGAGACGGAGGACGTGGTGGCGGCGCTGGCTGACGGCGCGGCAGTGAATTTTGTGGACGACGGCGGCGCCACTGCACTGCTCAAAGCGAGCGCCAATGGGCATGTGGACACCGTGAAGGCGCTGCTGGCGCACGGCGCGACGCTGCTGGCCAATGCCAATGGCAGCACCGCGTTCCACTGGGCCGCCATGAACGGCCACAAGGAGGTGGTGCAGCTGCTGGTGGACGCCTTCCCCGCCGCCGACGTGTTTGCAAAGAACACGTTTGGGAAGAGCGCGCTCACAGAAGCCATTAATGCCGGCCACGAGGAGGTGGCGCGCATCCTGCTCAGCCATCGGTCCGTGGACCGACCTGCGGGCGGCAGCAGCGGGAGCGGTGCTGCCGGCGGCGGCGGCGGTGGCGGCGCAGCGGCAGGCGCAGGCGCTGGTGCTGGTGGCGACGACAGTGGTGACGAGGAGGGCAGCGACGAGGAGGGTGAGGATGATGAGGAGGATGACGATGATGTGGATGCTGAAGCGCTGGCTGCAGCACCAGACAGTGATGGACCGGCGGCGGCGGCGGCTGGTGGCGCTGGCGCGTCGCCAGCGTCGTAAGGCTGCGTGGACACACAAATTGAAGCGACGGGACGGCATGGTGCCGGACTATGATAACATGACAGGGAGGGGGTAAAAGACAATAAACCCAACGGCAGGACAGTGCAATCGTTGGTAAGGTATGAAAACCAGGTAGGTTAGTAGAGTAGGGCATCAAATCGGCGTGACAGGCGCCGTGGCGGGCGCCGGCGCCGACTCACCGCCGATGCCCCCGTTGGGCGCAAACACGGTGGTTGTGGCGGCGGCAGGCGGCAGGTGCAAGACGTCAATGCCCACCGCGTCGGTGGTGAGCGTGAAGTTGCCAGCAGCGCCAATCTCGCGAAAGTCGTGCGCCGCGGTGTCAAACTTGAACATGGTGTGCACCATGGGCAGCGCCAGCAGCAGCGGCCCGCCGCCATGGATGCGCACACCCAGCAGGGTGGCGGCCGCCGCGGCGGCATCCACACCGCGCAGACCCGCCTCTGACACCGCCGTCTCCGCCTCTTCCGCGCTCTCCACGATGGCAAACATGCCCGCCAGCGCGCGGTTGCTGCGGCCGCCCGACGTTACCAGCGCCAGCACCACCTGCCGGTGGCTGAAATCATCCAGGGCGGCGCGCGCGGCACGCAGCCGGTCCGCGCTCTGCGGCCCCGCAAAGTACACGCTTGCCAGCGCCGACGCCACACGCCGGTGGTTCGCCACACGGATGGTGTCGGACGTCTTACGCCGTGGGATGTGTGCCCCCTCCGCCCACGGCGCTGACGCGCGGCGCGCAGGCGGTGGTGGCGCCGGTGCGCTGTGCGGCGAAGAAACTACCCGCGTGGCTAACCGCTGCGCCAGTGACAGGTCAGGCCCCTCACCACCACCGCCACCGCCGCCGCCGCCAACACCACCGCCGCCACCGCTGCTGACAGCCCTGCGTGCAACAGGCGTCACTGCGGCGCCCGTGCCGCTGGGCCGCCGCACGAGCAGCGGTGGCGCGGCGGCGGCCAGCGCCGTGCTAGATGCGCTGCCGGTTGGAACGCCGTCGTATGGGCCCACTGCTGCGGCAGCCGCAGCTTCTGCGGCGGCGTGCCGCGCCTGCACACGGTGCTGCACCGCCTCTGGTGAATAGTCCATGCCGGGCGCTGGCGTCACCCTGTGGTGCGTGAAATCCGGCACCGGCACAGGCACAGGCACCGGCACCGCCGGTGCACCACCGCCACCTCCCTCGCCGCGCCGGTCGGCAAGCAGCGTCTCAATGTGCGCCTCAGCGGCACGCAGGGCAGACCGCAGCGCTGCAACGGCATCCGCTGACGCTGACGCGTCCACGCTGCCGACGGCTGCCCGCGCCTCGGCTGCGGCACATGCGGCACGCGCGGCGCGTGCCTCCTCCGCTGCGCACGCCGCGTCGCTGTGCAGCGCCGTCAGGTCCTGCATCAGCGCCTGGTTGGCGTCTGTCGCCTCTGCCAGCCGCGCCGTGGCCTCTGCAAGCCGCGACTCCAGTGCCGCCGCTGCCGCATCCGCGCGCGCCGCGCGCCCTGCATAGTGGCTAATCTCTTGCGCGTGCGTCGCATGCTGCCGTGACGCCTCATCGCGGACGCTGCACAAGGGAGTGGAGGGGGGTTGGTGGTGGTGGGTGGGTGCAAAACAAAACACAAATCCTCGCGCTGGAAAAGAGCAACACGTACACCGCATCGCGCGCCTCCGCGGTTGCAACCGCGGCGCTCAGTTTGGCAAGGTGCTTGTCCGCGTCTGCCAGGGTGCGCAGCAGGCCACGATTCTCCTCTGTCAGTGCCGCCACCGCGCGCTCCGACGCCAGCAACCGCGTCTGCACCGCCCGCAGTTGCACCTCCACCGGCGTGGGTGCTGTCGGCGCCGCTGATGGCGACGCGGGCAACGCTACAACAGGTGCAGCCGCTGCCGCCGGCGCTGGCGCCGCCGCCTTTGGTACCGCCGCCGCCTTTGGCGCCGCTGCCGCCTTCGTAGCAGTGGAAGCTGATCGCCTGGACGGCGACGGTGGTGGAGCTGGTAGCACAGGGGGCGGCGCAGCACCGGCGGCTGCAGCGGCAGCAGCGGTAGGCTGTGGGGCGGCAGCGGTGCGCTCCAGTGTGGCGCCCTTGGCACGCAGCGCGGCCACCTCCTCCTCCAGCAACCGCGCCCGCGCGCGCAGCACATCCACCTCCGCGGTCTGCCCCGCCACCGTGCTTTGTAGCGCCAGCGCCTGTGCCTGCCACCGCCGCGCCTCCACCGCCGTCGCGTCCGCCTCCTCCCGCACGCTGCGCAGGCGCACCGTCAGGCCCTGGATGCGCTCCGTCCGCTCCGCCGCTACCGACTTGACGGCAGTGAGCTGGGCGGTCATGGCCGCCACCTCCCGCCGCAGACTCCCCACCTCCAGCTCGCGCGCATTGCGCTCCTCCACCGACACCCACGCACTGCGGGAGGCGGCGCCAGCGGAGGTGGTGGCACGCACCCGCTCCCGCTGCAGCGTGTCCTCCATGGACGTCAGCGACGACCGCAGCGCAGAGACTTCCTGCTCCAGCCGCACGCGCCGCCCGCGTTCCGCCGCCAGCTCGCCTGACAACCCGCCGCTTCTCCCCGCCGACGCCGGCCGCCGCACGTCGCCGGCAAACATGGGCGGCGACGCGGAGCTGGGCGTGGCGACAGCCGGCCGCGTCGTCGTTGGCGTGCCGCGGCTGGCAGGGCGCGGAATGCGAGACGGCGTGGTCCGCCGTGGCGACGACGCTGCACGCCCGCGGCTAGCAGCCAGCGTCACGGTCGATTCCCCGGCCGCCACCGGTGTACCTGCGGCGGCAGCGGCGTCAGGTGCGCCATGCGGCGTTGGCAGCAAGCCAATCGCCGCGTCTGCTGCGCCAGCCGTCGCATCGAAAACAGCGTCATGACCTCCCAGCTCGCCGCCCGCCTCCATATTAGCACCCGTCGCCGGTACCGTCATGGCGGCACTGGATGGCATGCCAAGCGGACGCAGGGACAATAGGGGCCGCCGGCCACCGCCTCCGCCGCCACCGCCACCGCCGCCGCCGCCATGCACGGGATCGGTAGCGGCGCCGGTGGACCACAGTGATGATGGCGTGCCCGAGCGCAGCAGGGTCGCTGCGGTGGCAGGGACGGCAAACGGCGGCGCGGTGGCGTGCACCGCGCCACCACCGCCCGCTGCCGCTGCAACGGCGGCCTGCAGGCTGGCGCGCTGCGCCTCTGCCGCTTCCCGCCGTGTGCGCTCCAGCACCAGCGCCGCGCTGACCAGCGCGCCAGGTTCCACTGCAGGTGCCGACGCCGCCCGCCCTGCCATCACCGCGGGTGTGAGGCGGTCACGTGGCGTCGGCGAGCGGGGGGATGCAGGGCGGGACGATGCAGCAGCGGGGAAGCCGGCGGCGCGTGTGGCTCGCCACCGCCCCTCGCCCCCCTCCTCGCCATCGCTGCCAATGGGCGTCACCGTCATGCTGCCGCCGCCATTGGCAGCAGCGTACCGTGCCAGCGGCGGGCTGCGCGGCGACGACGGCGGCGGGCGAGGCAGGTCGGGCGGCGCCACGGGCAGCGCGCCGTTGCGCTCCCAGAACAGCGACATGGAGGTGCTCAGCTGCGCCTGCTGCGCCTTGATGTCATCAAACAGGCCGCGGATGCGCTGCAGCCGCAGCCCGCCCGGCGTCGCCGCCGTGGTGGTTGACATTATTATGGGTAGGTACTTGGTTGGGTGGGTGAGGGGATTGCAAGGGCAGGGAGAGTGAGGGGGGAGGAGGCTGTGTTGATGATGTGTGAGTGAGATAGCAGCTCAGAGCTGCAAGCCCCCCTGTTGTGTGCGCAAGAAGCGTGTTAACACTGGGTGCGAGTGCCAAGTGGTAGTGGTAGAGTGAGAGGGAGCGGCGAGGGGGAATGAGGGTGGACATTAAATGGGCATGGTTAATGCATACAACAGCGACAACTATGCCATGCACCCCGCCGTATGCCACACACTTGACCCATTAACCCTTAATTTGTCACTATTTCGTCCTACCATTGTGCGCAATCGTACCCATTTTACCCATTTCTCTCTCCACCTACCGGTAGCCGTAGCTGCAGCCAGGCTAGCCGTTGGTATCTCCCCTCGCTCCCCACTGCCCGCTCATTCATTACCACTGCTGCCAGGCTGCTCACTGGTCGTGTGTGTGGATTGGGTGGACGGTAGTGTGACGTGGGAGCGCGCAGTTATGTGATATGTGGACATGAGTTGATAGGTGGTGGTGGGTTGTAACGTTACTTATCGGGAGTGACAACTTGTATGCAGCAGCAGCAGCAGAAGTAGCAACAGGTGGCCACCCGTTGACGTCCACTTACCCTCCAACACCATCCACCTAAACGCCCCCTAGCCACCACCATCATGGGCGGCCGGCGGCCACGCGTGATAGACACCAGCGTACTGGAGAATGCGCTGGCGGCGCCCGTCAGCCGGCCTCGTGCCATCCCGCCGCGGCCGCCTCCACCGCCGCTGCCACCGCCACCACTGCCATCGTCGCGACCCGCTGCTGCCGCCGCCGCCACGCACACACACGCTGCTGGTGGCCACGACAGCGTGAGCAGTATGGGGTCTGCTTCCGTGTGTGCGCTACAGCGCGCCGCGGCACTCGTGGCGGGTGACGGATGCAGGCGCAGCAGCGAGCGGGCGCCGTCGTACGGTCGAGGCGCAGCGTCCGCGGCGGCGTGGGACGGGCCGAGCGGCGGCGTCGCAAGCGCATATAGCGCCGCTAGTAGCAGCGCTAGTAGCGGCGGTGGCGGCGGCGGCGGTAGTAGTAGTGCCGTCAGTGATGATAGTGGAGGAACCGGGTTGGGCGGAAGGAACACAAGCCTGTCTGGGACACAGAGTGCACCATCAAGTACCCCAGCGGCGGCGGCGGCGCATGTTCTTATTAGTAGTGTTACCCGTGGCGGCGGCGGCGGCAGCGGCGGCGGCGGCGGCGGGGATGACCGATACTATCGACCGGGCCTGCCAGGCACGGCAAGTCGGGTGGAAGTAGAAGGCGGTGGTGGTGGCGCGCTGGCGCTGGCGCCGGGCGTGGAGGTGCCGCCACCGATTGCAGTGTGGCTGCGACCGGCGCAACGTGCCGGCGTCACGCTGCTGTATAATGCGCTCATGGTGCATGGCGGCGCGATTCTAGGTGACGGCGCGGGGTGTGGCAAGCGGGTAGTGGTTGTGGCGCTGCTGGCAGCCATGTTGGGGAAGACGGGAGTTGTACCAAAGGATGAGTTGGCGCTGCGTGCCCGCTCTCGCGCTCGTGGGACCGGCACACTAGGAGGCAGCAGCAGCAGTGGGGGTGGAAGCAGCAGCGGGGGTGGCGGCCCGGTGTTAATCATGGCGCCGCCGGGCAGGGTGGCGGAATGGGCGGCGGAGCTGGCCAAGTGGGGTGTGTTTGCCGTCACCGACCTGACGGCGGCGGCAAACCGCGACAGCCGGCTGGCGGCGGTGGAGGAGGTGGCGCGCGGGGAGGCGGAGGTAGTGCTGGTGTCGCACGCGCTGGCAACGCGCAACACCTCCAGCGGCGGCGACCTGGTTGCCACGCTGCAAGGCATGGCGTGGGGCGGCGTGGTGGTGGACGAGGTGGGCAGCTTTCACAACGTGCGTGCGGGCGGCTACAAAGCGGCGCGGGAGTACGAGCGGTGCGGCTGGTGGGTGGGCGTCACGTCAGAGCGCCTGCCGTCCGACGTGGAGGCGGTGTGGTCCATGCTGTCTCTCGTCCTGCGCCGGCCAGGCGACCTGCCACCTCGGCCTGACTTCCTGGCCACCTACGCCCCTCGCGTCGCCGCCGCCGCCCCCGCCGCCGCCGCCGCGCCGCGCAAGTTCCTTGCCCCCTTTGTGATTGCCCGCAGCCGCCCAGACGACGACGCCGGTGGCGGTGTGGCAGCGGTAGCAGGCGTGAAACGCGCACGCAGCTGTGACCGCGCGGATGTGGCAGAGTGTGCGAGCACGCCGCCAACAGCTCCGCCCTCGCCGCCGTCTATGCCGGTGCCGCCGTCTTTGCCGGTAGTGCCGCCGCCAGTCCTACCGCCGCCAGTACTGCCGCCGCTGCTGCCAGCAGCGCCAGTTGCGCCAGTACCGCCTGTTGTCGATGCGGTGGAAGCCTCCGCGCCCACGCACTCGCAACAGAATGGCGGCGGCGTCAGTCTCAAACGCGTCAAACCGCTATTTGACCTGGATGGCGACGACGACGATGACAGCTTGTTCCCGCCGGCACCGACGGCAGCCGCGGAGGCGCTTGTTGCCAAGGCCCTACCGCGGCGTGGGCGCTCCCTCGCAGCTGTTGCGCGCGCGCCCTCTGGCACGCCGCTGGCGTCTGACTTTGACTAATTAAGGTAAGTTAGGGGCACATTGATAATGTTCAAACGCTTCGAGTTCTAGGTAAAGTAGCACACCAACCGGTACGCGTCGCTGCCGTTCATGTAGTACTTGGGCAGGCGCTTGTCGCGGATGAACCCCAGCCGCTCGTACAGCCGGATGGCGGCCGTGTTGCTCTCCTCCGCCTCCAGCACCACCTCGTGGCAGTTGGCAGCCATGGCGCTCACCGCCGCCGCCGCCAGCCGCGACCCAATGCCGTGCTTCCGGAACGCCTTGTCTACCACCAGCATGGCCACGTAGCCGCGCAGCCGCCCCTTCTTGATCTCGTCGCGGCACAGCACCACGCCCACCAGCCGCTCCCCAATGTACGCCTGCAGGGTGAGGGGGGGGGGGGGGGGGGGGGGGGCTTGGGGGTGGGCGCGGCCCCCGCCGCGCCGCCACCGCCGCTGACGACGCTACGCGCGCCACCAAATGACGCTGACGTAGCCGACGCCGCCCCCGACCCCGACGCCGATGATGAACCAGCGGCAGCAGCGGCGCGGGCGGCGGCCGCCGCCTTCACGGCGTTGCGCTGGAACTCCTCCGAGTTGATGCTGCCGCCCAGCGCCTCGCCAAACAGGCGCAGGCAGCGCTTGCGCGCGTCCGTGATGGCGCCCTTGCGTGCCATCTCCATGGCGGCGTCCAGCTGCGGCATGCGGGAGGAGGCGCCGTAGCCCACGTCCTCGCGCCAGCACAGCGGCCGGCCGTCCAGCAGCATGTACACGCGCATAACGGCGTGCACGCCCACGTTCCACTTGTTGGTGTTGTCGCACACGCAATAGTCCACCGCCATCTTGCGGATCTCGTCGCTCCAGTTGCTGAACCCAAACACCTGGTTCGCGGTGTCCACCACCGCCTCGCCCGGCAGGTACGTCGCGCTTTTGCCGCCGCCCACCACGCGCGTCTTCACGCGCTCCATGTCCACCGGCTCCGCCAGCCGCTCCGCGATGGCCACCAGCTCCGGGTGCGCCAGTGTCAACCCCGCCACGTGCGCCGGCAGTGGGGCAGCCGACGACGAGGATGACGATGCCGCTGCCGCCGCTGCTGCTGTAGGTGCTGGAGGCGGTGCCCTGTCCGCCGCGGGAGGCTTCGCACACCCGCCGCCGCTGCCGCCCGGCGCGCTCTGCGACAGCGGCATGGTGGGGTCCATCGTGTGTGCTGCTGCAATGGTGGGGTTGGGAGGTGGTTGTGCGGTGTTGGCGACCAGAGACCATTGACTATGCTTGTTGGCCATAGCCGTTGGCGGGCAACCACACTGCTCTCACAAGCACCGCTCCCCACCACACCCCGTCCCCCGTCCCTGCCAGCCGGGAAACGAGGATTGGCGCCGCGTAAATGGGTGGGAGCAGTGAGGAGGGGAGCTGTGGGGGGATGAGTGGCGAGGAAACAAAGCCGAGGGGGACCAAAAGGAGGAAGGCAGAAGGGGCCAAGACATGTCTAGCGACGGCCCGCCACCTCCATAAAAATAAATGAAAAACGCAAGTGCACACACTATCACACACAGTGGTACGCACCACGGAGTAAGTCTTAGTGGAATGCACGGTTATATACAAGTGTCGTCGCCTCTTGCGTGATTTTTGCGGCATGGCGCGGTGGGAGAGGAGGAGCAGTCAAAAGAAAGGGGAGATGAGAAAGAAAGAGGAGGCGGACCAGTACGCCAGCAGGCAACTGAGGCAAGGGGCACGCCTGTACCGGTGCTTGACCACAAAGGAAGCTGGCGATGCACGGTGACGCAGCAAGGTGTGGCGCCAATTGTAGTAAGTGGTTGTGCGCGAGTGTGGCGGCCCAGGCGTGGGGTAATTTACCCGTGTGTCGGCGCCGTTGGTGGTTTGTGCCAACTTTGTGGTGGCAGGGCGCAGTGTGCGACCTGACGTGCCAGACTCTTCCTTGCCTGCGGCGCTGCAGCGTATGATAGTGCAAACACAACCACAACAGCGGCAATTATAGCATAATAGCAGTTGCGGTGTGTGTGGTGTATGTGTTGGGGAGGGGGGTGGGGGGCACGCGCGTGCGTGTGGTCGCGCACGCGCGCGTGTGGTCGCGCACGCGCGCGTGTCAGAGCACAACTGGCGGCGGCGCTGCTGCCATGGCGGCGGGGGGGGCGCGCCGGCGGCGCACGGGGGGGGCGGGCAGGGGGGGGCCGGGGGGGGGGCCCCTGGGCCGAGCGGCGCGGGGCGACCGGAGCAGGGGGGGCAGCAGCAGCCGCGGGGGGAGGGAGGGG
>Ga0066256_1004097_pt1 | contig 13278 bp, 12 predicted proteins | sample ThiBio_1000_biof_FD_87107 | JGI IMG/M metagenome (GOLD analysis project Ga0066256, IMG submission 87107) | Wastewater bioreactor microbial communities from Cape Town, South Africa - Thiocy_expt_1000_biof (version 2) | ecosystem: Engineered > Bioreactor > Thiocyanate-remediating >...
CATTACATGAAAAGTTAAGAAATATGTCAGTTCAGTATGGAAAGTCCTATAGGATTCTCACATTGTAGCAAAATATTCTATTATTGTTGTTGATTATAAAGAAAAATTATGCTTGTTATAGTACATTTAAATTTTGATAGTATGTTTAAATTTTGATAGTATGTTTAAATTTTGATAGTATGTTTAAATTTTGTTATGTTGTTTAAATTTTGCTAATATGTTTAAATTTTGCTAAAGATTAGTTATGAAATGTTATGAAATGTTATGAAATATTTATTTATGTATTACAAATTTATAAGTTGGTTCAAAAAATTTAATAATAAAGAAAATATAAAACAAAAGAAAAACAAAAATTGCTAAAATGAAGGTTGCTGTTGTAAGGGTAAGAGGAACTGTAAATGTAGACGGGAGGATAAAGACCACGCTTGATTTACTCAAAATAAAATACAAAAACAATTGTAATGTTGTTGAACTGGACGACACATACAAAGGAATGATAAATAAAGTTAATAGTTATGTAACTTATGGGTCCATAGATAAAGAAACATTTAAAGCAATGCTCCTGAACAGGGGAGAAATTTTATCGCAGAATGAACCAAAAGATGCAGGGACTGAAAAAATTAATGATAAAACAATAAAGTCACTCAATCCAAAATTTAATTCCGTTGACGAATTTGTTGACGCATTTTTTGAAAACAAAGCAAAATTGGGCGATATAAATTTAAAACTGCCGTTTCGGCTGACACCTCCGACAAAGGGGTTTGAAAAAAAGGGAATAAAGATTCCTTATACTCAGGGAGGCGCACTTGGAAACAGAAAAACAGCAATTAATGATTTGTTAAAAAGAATGATGTAAGTAAAAGAAAAATATATGTAAAAATTTTAAAATTTTAAAATTTTATTGTTTAAAAAATGGCTGTTAAAGACAGAAAAAACAGACAGTTAAGAGGTTCAAAGCACTGCGGGTGGGGGATTCAGAAGCACAGAGGAAAAGGAAGTCAGGGCGGTGCGGGAAATTCCGGATGGTACAAACAAAAGTGGTGCCTGTATTCAAAATACTTTAAAGACATACATGGGAGTCATGGATTTACCAGACACTCTTCCGATAACGAAAACATGACAATAAATGTCTGAGATATTGTAAGAAATCTGGTAAAATTTGTTAATGAATAAAAACTAAGGGTGGAGAATGAAACCTATCATTTAAATCTTGCAGCAATCGGATATGACAAATTACTTGGAAACGGAAAAACAGCACACAAATGCGTAATAGAGGCGGATGCGCTTTCGGAAAAGGCAAAGGAAAAGATTGAAAGTGCAGGAGGGATAATAAAAAAAACAAATGCTGATGAGGATAATGCAGATAAAAAGGACGCAAACGAAAACAAAATAAATATACCTAAAAAAGACATTACTGAAAGATAGAAACTAAATTTCTAAAAGATGAAACTTGAATTTCTTAGACCATTTTTAAAATATATTCCAGAAGTAAAAAGGACATCCCGTGCATTGCCTTTAAAAGATAAGGTGTTATGGGTAGCATTGGCTTTGGGTTTATTTTTTGTTCTGGGAGTTATTTCCCCCATTGGACTTACCGAATCAGCAATAAGTCACTCCGGATTTGAACTGATGCAGATAGTTTTTGCGAGTCATATCGGCTCACTCCTGACTGTGGGTATAGGTCCAATTGTTGTGAGCTCAATTATGCTTCAGTTGTTGGTTGGAACAGGGGCGCTTGAACTGGACTTAACAAGAAATGAAGATAAGGCATTGTTTCAAGGTACCCAAAAGATTTTAGTAGTAATATTTTCCCTGCTTGAAGCAACGGCAATGAGTTTTGCATTTCAATTAGGCAGCAGCTCTATGTTCCTAATAGTCGTACTACAGATTGCTATGGGAAGTATAATTTTAATGTTTCTTGATGAAATTATATCAAAATACGGAATTGGCTCGGGAATTGGTTTATTTATTGCAGGAGGGGTTTCACAGACAATAATAACAGCAAGTATAAATCCTATACAAATGGCAGGGGCAGTAGGAACTTATGCCGGAGCAATTCCAAATTTTATAGCAAAATTAGTTACTGGACATTTTGACATTATATTGCTTTTTCCGATTGTAGCAACAATCTTTATATTTCTGTTGGTTGTTTATGGAGAATCAATGCGCCTTGAAATACCTCTTGCTTATGGAACAATCAGGGGAATGAGTGCCCGTTATCCAATAAAATTTTTCTATGTTTCAAATATTCCGGTAATACTGGCGGCAGCAGTTATACAATCGCTTCAGTTAATTCCTTCAATATTTGGCATCCACGCGGGAATGGGTTATCATGAGATGAATATATTACAACAGGGGATATATACTTTATTTTCTTATATTACCTCGGGTTATGGCAGTTCCAATAATATATATGGAATCCTTAATCCGTCTTTAATATATCAGTTAGGTGAAATTACGGTCATAATTCATATGATTATATATGGTACCTTTTTCCTTGTCTTGTGTGTGCTTTTCGGAAAATTTTGGGCTGCAACAACAAACATCGGTCCCGAAAAAGTTGCCCAGCAAATCCAACAGGGCGGAATGCAAATTCCTGGATTCAGAAGAGATATAAGAGTCATACAACATGTGCTTGAAAGATACATTCCCCAGATGGTGGTGATAAGTTCTATTGCTGTTGGACTGCTTGCATTGTTTGCCGACTTTCTAGGTGTCTTCGGAAGCGGAACCGGAATTTTGCTGACTGTTGGAATATTGTACCGAATGTATGAACAACTTCAAAAAGAAGAAATGGGAAGTATGCCCATGTGGTTTAGAGGATTATTCTGGAAACAAAGATAAATTGTTTATTTTTATGCTTTTTTTTTAAATTTTAAATAAATTTCAACTGGATGTTCTATGATGAAACCGTCCCAGTCTGAGCTGTGATGAAAAGGGTAGCTCCTGAGAACATGTTATTATGTTATTTTTGAAACAAATTATGAAAAGAAAAATCACCTCGCTGATGTTTGAATATTTAAATTTCTAACAAAATTTAAAATAAGATCGAAAATCAAAATCCTATGGACTTATATTTTATTTGTGACTATTCAGCCATCTAAAAAATACGCTCACTTCGTTCGTGTCTTTTCAAATTCTCTGCGAATTTGAAAATAACCTCGTTATTGTTCGGAGATTTTAAAATCTTTGAGATTTTAAAATAAGTTCGCTTCGCTCTCATTTAAAAATTCCGTAAATTTTTAAAGATTGAAAATCTTGTAGATTTTTAGTATTTAAAAAATCCCAAGATTTTTTAAAGATTGAAACCGAAGGTTTTAGTATTTAAAAATCTCAAAGATTTTTAAAGATTGAAAATCTCAAAGATTTTCAGTATTTAAAAAATCCCACAGATTTTTTAAAGATTGAAACCGAAGGGTTCAGTATTTTAAAATCTGCTGATTTTAAAAACGCACCTGCGGATGCTTCCCAAGTCCGCAGCACTACAAATTCTGCTTTAAACAGAGAGGAAACTCTCAGTGAGCGGGATATAGTACTAGCTGATAACAACCCCGAAGATAACCTACAGTCTGGTAGGACTGAACAGGATCTGCGGGTTCCTGTTTTAAACATGCGGGCAAATTCATCCGACCAATAAAATGTAATATTGATCGGTTTTCTTTGCCTTTTTTTACAAAATTGAGATGCAGAAAATATAAGAATAATTTATAAGATGTCTAATTTATAAGATGTCTAATTTATAAAGTGATTTATAAATATAAACACGGTTTTAAATTTATTTTTAAATAATACAGCGAGGCAGAGGAGCATGGAGTTCTCGCTGGGCCCATAACCCAGAGGTCGTTGGTTCAAATCCAACCCTCGCTATAATAAGTTTATTAAACCCCATATTTTTATGTAATTATACCTGATTTGTCAATTTTAAGAGTAAACTAATTATTCATAGTCCCGACTTTCCGAGATTTATATATTTTTTAAGCTTAAATAGACTAAAATTTATAATCCAGACTTTTGAAATTTTACCCGTTAATTCCTATTAATTGACGCCTGTTTTTTATGACGGGTTGGAAATACAGTTTAAACCACATGTTTTTCGCACGCTTAAAGAGTAAATGATTGGGTGTCAAATAAAAATATATTTGTTTTTTTACTAATATTTCTAATATTTTCCTCTATAAATCCTAAAACATGCTTAAAAATATAATCTTTAAGTGGATTTTTAAAAAATACCTCCCAAATGAGGTTAATTTAAAGGGATGAGCACCAAATTTTACATTACTCACATAATAATAATTCAACCATATTAGATATATGAATTAGTATCATATAAAATATGTTATTTGACAAACTCATCCAACAAATAAATTGGTCAGTTTTCTTTGCTTGCTTATATAAATTTTCGTATCCTCTTCACATTTCCATAAGTTCCTGTTTTTCCGTGTCCTGGATAAAATGTCTTAAAATTTAAGTCCAGAATTTTATCTATTGAATGCTTTAAGTCCTCAAAATTTCCGCCCGGCAGGTCCATTCTTCCTACACCCTCTGAAAATACGAGGTCTCCTGAAAATAATGACTTTGTTTTTTCTTCATAAACGGAGATTGAACCGGATGTGTGTCCAGGCGTGTGCAAAATTTTAAGTTTTGTCTTGCCTAAATTTATGAGCTCATCGTTATCCGCAAATTCAATGTTGCTTATTTTCGGTACCTTCATTTCAAAAAAACAGGCTAAAATTTTTTCATCGTTTTGCTCTAAAATCGCCTTTCCGTCAATTTCATTAAGAAAAATTTTTATTCCCCTGTCTGCAAAATATTCATCATTTGCTATATGGTCGTAATGACAGTGTGTATTTATTATAAAATCCGGAAATTTTCCAAATTTTCCAGTTTCATTTTCAAGGACTGAAATTATTCTTTCCAGATGTTCCTGTGTGTAGCCGGGGTCAATTATGCAGATTTTTTCATCTTCCTCATCCTCTAAAAGGTATGTGTTTGAATCGGCCGATGGAGAGATTATCGGATAAATTTTCATTTTTGTATTCGGGTTTTTAAAATAATTTTAAAATAGAGGTATTAAAATTTGGTTTTGGATATTGATAAATTTAAGTGTAATTACAATTTTAAGAAAAAACAGTATGTTATGCTATTTTTAGTAAACAAGAACAAATTAATAAGTTAATTGGTAAAATTATAAAGAATGGATATTATAATCACAACAACATTTGTCCTTTACTTTTTATCTTTATATATAGCAATATTATTTTTGCTTATTGTTATTGAAAAATTTGAAAATATAACAGAGGAAATTTCCAAATCTTCAAAAATAATTGATTTTCCGACAGTTGCTATAATTATTCCTACATACAATGAAGAAAAGAACATAAAGAATGCTGTTGAGTCGTGTTTAAATCTTGATTACCCGAAAGAAAAATTGCACATAATTGTTGTTGATGATTGCTCAAAGGATAACACGGTAAAAATTTGCGAAGGGTATGAAAAATTTGAAAATTTTAAATTAATAAAAAAAGAAAAAAATGCAGGAAAAGCAAACTCCTTAAATATTGCCATAAGCCAGGCAGATGATGACTTTGTTTGCTGCTTGGATGCTGATTCTGAATTTGAAAAAAATTTTTTGAAAAATGTTATTGAAAAATTTAATGATAGAAATGTTGTTGCAGTTACTCCGTCTATGAAGGTTAAAGAAACAAAAAATATTATCCAGAAAATACAATATATTGAGTATTTATTTTCAATATATATAAGAAAAATTCTTTCTTTTATGAATGCAGTATATGTAACTCCGGGACCTGGAAGCATCTATAGAAGGAAAATTTTTAATGAATTTTCTTTTGATGAAAAAAATCTTGTTGAAGACATGGAAATTGCTATGAAAATACAGAAAACTGGCTTAAAAATTGAAAATTCGGTAAATGCCATAACTTACACCACGACACCTGAAAAAATTTTTAATTTATATAGGCAAAGATTAAGGTGGTATGGAGGATATATAGAAAATATTTTTGGAAATCATAGAGACCTGATATTTAGCAGGTGTTCTCCGAATTTGGGGTTCTTTATAATACCGATGAATTTTGTAATGAGTTTTGCAGCGTTGTTCTTTTTATTTACCTTTCTGTTTTTTACCTTCATCCAGCCGATATTAAATTTTGTAAAAAAACTAATACTTGGAATAGCAACAATTGACTTTTCAATAAATTTTGAATTTGGTTTTATGTCAGGTTTTCTGCTTGTATTTTTCCTTATTTCAATTATAGTAATCTTTTTAAGTTTTAAATTTTCAGGAGAAATAGATAATAAAAAAACAACAAATAAAGAAAAATTAAAATCCGCAGTATATTTTTTACTCTTTTACTTTTTAATATATTCAACATTTTTTATGGCGAGCATATTTTACATAATCTATAGAAAAATTAGTATGAAAAAAGGATGGTAAAAAGATAATAAATAATGTGATAAAATGAACAAAAATTTATACATATTTGCTGCTATACTAACAACAATTGTGTTTTTATTCGGGGTGTTTTTAGGTATAGAAATAAATGTTCAGCAATCGGAAGTTCTAAAAGAAGAGTTTAAAGAAATAGATATGATGATAAAAAGTGCAAATCTTAACGAAATTCTTTATGATTTGAATATAAGAAATGAGACATGCAATTTATCTTCAAGAATAGTTGAAAAATTAGCAAACGACAGCTATGCCACAGGAATAAAAGTAGAAAAATTTGAAGAATCAAAGAAAATTGACATACCAACTTATAAAAATCTAAAGAAGGAATATACTTTGATGCAAACGCAACATTATATTTTTACAAGAAAATTAAAGGAAAGGTGCAGCTTTGATTATCCAATAATTCTCTATTTTTACAATTCAAAATGTAATAAATGTAACGATCAGGGGATGATTCTTACCGACTTAAAGAGAAAATATGTGAATGACTTGATGGTATTTTCATTTGACGCTGATTTGGATCTGTCAACTATAGATGCATTTAAAAAAATTTACAATATAGAAGAATTTCCAACATTGATAATAAATGAGAAAAAATATGGATTTATGACAAATATAGAGATTGAGGAAATTTTATAACGGACCATACTTTCTATATCCTATTACTCTTTTTTCTTAATCTCTTTTTAATTTTGTTTTAATACCTTCCCTCTATCCCTTCTTCTATTCATATATAGTCATTTTGACATCTTTTGAGAATATTGTTTTTATCCATATTTATTATTCAAATCATAATATGCAATATTGATGTTCAAAATAAATAATTAAAAGTTGAAAAATTCACTATAAATTTCTGAATTTTGTTTTAAAATTTTGTAAAATTTTGAATTATAATTTGAGTTATAATTTGAGTTATAATTTTCTCCAATAATTTATGATCAATTTATGATCAATTTATAGTTAATTTCACGAAGTCCAAAAATGCATGCAGAGACAAACATACCAAAAATATCCGAACCATTACACATAAATAAAAGAACCACTGTACTTTTCATAATAGGCATTATTATCCTGATTCTCTTACTTTTCCTGATTGGAATTGACAAGGTCTGGAGTGCTATGTCAAAGTTAGATGTCCGGATTTTGCTCCTGCTGATTGGCCTGCAGGTCTTTATAATATTTCTCCACACATTGAGGTGGGCAATCGTGCTTTACGAGAAAATAAAAAATAAGGAAATTTCCTTCACGAGTTTGTTTTTGGCAACATCTGTCGGACTGTTTTCCGGAAATATTGTTCCTGCCGGAAGTTTTGCCAGGGGGCCGATAAGAGCATACATTCTTTCAAAATTAGATAATTTTCCGGTGGCAAAGTCATTCGGAAGTGCAATTATAAATTTAAATCTTGAAATTTTGCCTGTGCTGCTGTTAATCTTCATATCCCTATATTTTGTTCTTGCGGATGAAATTTCTTTATACGTTGCACTGCTTCTCATAATTGCGGCAATAGTTGTCGGAATATTGTCTTTGGTCTCTTTTTTGTCCATTGTTGACAGAAAACGTGCTTTAAAAATCGTAACATTCTTTATAAAATTATTTTCAAAATTTTCGTTTCTGAAAAAAAGAATGTCTGAGACAAAAAACAAAATTGACGATATTGTTTCAGAGTTTCATGACGGAGCAAAATACGGGTTAAATATAAAAATTTTCGGACTTGGAACTATAATTTCTTTCATCATCTGGTTTTTTTCATTCTTACGATTATATACTATATTTATTGCAATTGGCTATAACATTGACATTGTTGTTTTTGTTACCGTGCTTGTTGTTGTACTTATAATTTCATACATTCCGACCTTGCCTGGGGGAATAGGAATATGGGAGGTTAGCAGCACCGGACTTTACACTCTTTTAGGCGTTCCTTCTGAATATGCCGCTGCCGCGGTTATAGTTGACCGTATAATTAGTTACTGGTTTGTCTCTTTATTCGGATATACTGCATTAATTGTTGCATATAAAAGAATAAACAATATTAACGAACTTGAACACTCTGAAAAAAAAAGATTAAAATAACAAAAATACCCTTAATATTTAAGATGATGCTCAACACAGATAAAATTTTTAATGAAATTTTTGGCAGCGGAATTTTGGAAAAAACACTTACACAAATTTATGGACCTCCTGCATCGGGAAAGACAAATTTATGTATGATTGCTGCTGTAAATGTTGCATTAAGGGAAAAAAAAGTAATATTTATTGATACAGAAGGTGGTTTTTCGGTTGAAAGAGTAAAGCAAATATCCAAAGAAAAAACAACATCTGTCTTAAAAAACATAATTCTGATTGAACCCACAACATACAGGGAGCAAAAAACAGCGATTGACAGTGTTGAAAAAATGATAAATGAAAAAATCGGGCTTGTTATTGTTGATTCAATCACAATGCTCTATCGGCTTGAGGAAGCGAACAATATAAATGAAAGACAGGAAAGGCAGATTTTGCTCGGAAAACAGCTTGAAATTTTGCTAAGAATAAGCAGAAAATTTAACATTCCGATTATTATCACAAATCAGGTCTATACTGACATTGAGACAAAGGAAATTTCACCTGTCGGCGGGGAAATTTTAAAATACTGGTGTAAGGTAATCATTGAACTTGGACGGGAAAATTTAAACGACACAGGCAGATTTACCATAATGAAAAAACATAAATTTATCAGAGAAGGACAAAAAAAATTGTTTAAAATAATTGATGAAGGAATTGTTATTGCTGATGAAGGAATTGTTAAGTGCCAAATAGAAGCAGGCCATTAGGATAGCGGGTTGTCATATTCATGTGTTTCCTGTCATTTTATTTATTCTGTCTGGCAAATTTCAGTTTGTAAAAAACCATACATGATTATGATTAATATTGCCCCAAAACAAAACAAATTACAGCTCCGATTTTAAATATTGTATCTTTTTTCTGATTTCTTCTGTTAGTTCTTCTTTTGACTTTGTTGAAATGATGAAATTTCCGCTTTTTGCGACTGGCTTGGCAATTTTTAGTTCACCGGATGTATCAGACGCCTCACCTAAAACTCTAATGTATAACCTAAAGTTTTTCTTCCCTGTTGAGGCAAATTAATATTAAATGAAAAGGGATTTACTTTTGTTTTTTCGGTTTTATCCGCAATAAAAAAGGCAGTATATAAAGTGTTTTGGCTGACTGTTTCATTACCTTTTTATGTCATTAATTTCTCCTCCGGGTTTAGGGATTGGTTACGGAGTATGTCTCTTCATATTTCCTTTCTACTTCTGTTTTATAAAAAACACACTCTTCTTTAGTCAACTCCGAAGTTAAGGGCTTGCCACATTCAATCTTTCCTTTTACTTCAACAGTATGTCCAAAATAACCTTTTCCTACTTCTTCTTTTACAGAATCGTATAAATCCTTAAGTGCTTTGGCAGTAAAAGCAGACTTTTCTGTCAATATAACCTCCTGATGTCGTTCGGACCTGCCTAAAAAAACAAACACAAATCCGATACTAAAATTATTATAATTAAAATGTTGATAGATTCACTATAATCCTGTTATTATTGTGGTTGTTATCATATTTCCTCATTATTTTTTATTGTTTAATCAAAAAATAAAAAAATTTAAAAATTTAAAATTTCCGTCGGACAAACCACATCACAACAAAATTTCTTATTTATTCACTTCATAATCCGCATCATAAACCTTGCTGTCTTTTTTCTCTTCTTTTTGTTCACCTTTTCCTGTATTCTGTCCTGTATCTTCCTGACCCTGCTGGCTGCTGCTGCTCTCCTGATTTTGCTGATCTCCTTCACCTACTCCACCAGACCCTGCCTGTGATTGTTGCTGTTGCTGTTGCTGGGATGCCTGCTGATAAACCGCTGTTCCTACTTGTTGCAAGATGTTTTTTAAATTTTCAAATTTTGTCTTCATCATACTCATATCGTTATTTCCTATTGCTTCTTTTAGTTCCTTGGATGCCTCATTTATCTTATTCTTATTTTCTTCGCTGATTTTACCTTCAAGATCTTTGATTAACTTTTCTGACTGGTATACTAGTGATTCTGCCTCGTTTTTTAATTCCTGCTCTTCCTTTTTCTTTTTATCCTCTTCTGCAAACCTCTCCGCATCTTTCTTCATACGCTCAATCTGCTCCTTGCTTAATTTTGTTGATGCGCTTATTGTAATTCCCGCTTCTTTTCCTGTCCCCAAATCCTTTGCTTTGACATTTAATATTCCATTAGCATCAATATCATAAGTAATCTCTATTTGCGGAACCCCTCTTGGAGCAGGGGGAAGTCCTGTCAGGTTAAACATACCTAATGAAGTATTGTCTTTGGCAAGAGGTCTTTCACCCTGGGCAACATGAATTGTAACAGCTGTCTGGAAATCAGCTGCGGTAGTAAATATCTGTGATTTTTTTGTCGGAATTGTCGTATTTGCTGAAATTAATGGTGTTGCTATCCCGCCCAATGTCTCGGTTGATAAGGTTAAAGGAGTTACATCCAGCAATAAAATATCATGGAGTTCTCCAGATAATACTGCACCCTGGATTGCCGCTCCAATTGCAACACATTCCATTGGGTCAACTCCACCTTCTGCTTTCTTTCCAAAAATATTTTCAATAAATTTATAGACAACAGGCATTCTTGTAGGTCCTCCGACCATTATGACCTTTTCAATATCTTCTTTTTTTATACTAGCTTTATCTAATGAAATTTCTACAGGTCTTCTGCATTTTTCAACTATCGGATTTATTAATTCTTCAAGTTTTGCCCGCGTTATTTTTGTGATAAGATGCTTTGGTCCCGTTTGTGTTGCAGTTATATAAGGTAAATTTATCTCTGTTTCAATGGTTGTTGAAAGTTCTATTTTTGCTTTTTCCGCACCTTCTTTCAAACGAATAAATGCTGTCTTATCATTTCTTAAGTCAACACCTTCTCTGCTTTTGAAATCATTAATAATGTAATCAATAATTGCACTATCCATATCTACCCCACCTAATTGCGTATCTCCTGATGTTCCTTTAACTTCAAAAACACCTCCACCGAATTCCATGATTGTAACATCAAGCGTTCCTCCTCCCAAATCAAAAACCAGAATTTTTGCTTCTTTTTGCGATTTGTCTAAGCCGTAAGCCAGGGAAGCAGCCGTTGGTTCGTTAATAATTCTGACAACCTCTAATCCGGCAATTTCACCTGCATCCTTTGTTGCTTGTCTCTGATTATCGTCAAAATATGCCGGAACAGTAATCACTGCTTTATGTATTGGCTCACCCAAAAATTTTTCCGCATCTTTTTTTATCTTTTGCAATATATTTGCTGAAATTTGCTGGGGCGTATATTCCTTACCGTAAATTTTGTATTTATGACTGGTTCCCATCTTACGTTTCGTGCCATAAACAGTTCCTTCTGGATTCATTGTTGCCTGCCTCTTTGCTGGCTCTCCGACAAGCAATCGTCCGTCCTTTGTGAATGCAACATAGCTCGGAAATGCCTTCCCATACATACTTACTCCTTCCGCACTTGGAATCATTGTTGGTTTTCCGCCAACCATTACTGCTGCTGCCGAATTGCTCGTTCCCAAATCAATTCCTATTATTTTTTCACCCATTTTTAATTTTTTTGACTTTTTTAAATTTTTATTTTGAGATTATTGTTATATTGTTATTTTAATATAAAAATTTGTTATTGTTAGTCCTGTTATTTTTGTATTTAATTAATTTATTTTGTTATTGTTAGTCCTGTTATTTTTGTATTTAATTAATTTATTTTGTTATTGTTATTATTGTCATTATCATTGCTTTTTGCCTTCGCAACCTTCACTTTTGAAGACCTTAACAGCATATCTTTATAAATGTATCCTTTTTGAAATTCCTTAATTATTGTGCCATCGGGAAATTTATCTGTTTCTTCCTGCATAAGCCCCTCATGCTTATAAGGGGCAAAAATTTTTCCCATAGACGAAATTTCACCCAATCCCTGCTCTTTCAAAACACAGATTAACCGCTCGTAAATTTTTTTCATTCCTTCAAAGAGCTCCATTGATTCCACACTTAAATTTTTGTCTTTGTATGAGGCAAAAGCTGCATTATAGGTATCAAGTAAAGGAAGTAAATTGAGCATAAAGTCCTTTGCCCCGTACTTTTTAATTTCTTTCTCTTTGTTGTCCCATATTTTTCGCGCATTATCAAAATCTGCAAGCTGCCTTAAACATGCCTCATATTTGTTCTTTAAATTTGCAATCTCTTTATTTCTGTCATTTATCTCTTTTTGGAACATTCCTATTTTATCTGTTAATTCCTTTGGTTTCTGTGTTTCCTGTTTCTCTTTTAATATATTTGCCTTTACCGTTAAAATTTTGTCCTTCAAATCAGAAATTATGTTTTCCATATCTATTTTCGGTGAATTAAATCGTAAATTTTCATCTGAAATTTTAACCTCAATCCCTTTCTCTTTAGGGATGACTGAAATTTCTTCTTCGCTTACATTGACATCCCTGATTTTTATTATAAAATTTTCAGTATCCTGTGAAACCTGCGAATCATATCGCATTTTAAAATGTCTTAAATTTAAAACAACAACTAAAACAACAAAATAAAACAAAACAAGAAGGCTATATTTTTCGACGCTTTTGTCCCCGCGGCCCCACCCGGCGTGTGGGGGAAGAGGGGGATTGGTGCGTTATATCAACTGCTGGGACCCGCTGGTGTTCTTGTCACTATCTGCAGTGTAGGATCCGGGCGCCCGCCCATGCGGGGGTCTGGCGTTACTCTATGCGAGGCTCTCCGCGCCCCCCGG
>Ga0066256_1004100_pt1 | contig 13274 bp, 13 predicted proteins | sample ThiBio_1000_biof_FD_87107 | JGI IMG/M metagenome (GOLD analysis project Ga0066256, IMG submission 87107) | Wastewater bioreactor microbial communities from Cape Town, South Africa - Thiocy_expt_1000_biof (version 2) | ecosystem: Engineered > Bioreactor > Thiocyanate-remediating >...
CTCGACGCGGCTACCGGTGAAGTTGGTGACGCGGTTCTGCATGCCATCGCGGTAGATGCCCATGCCGGTTTCGACGAAGCCGCGGATTGACACGAAGTCGTAGCGCTTGTCCGCGCCATAAAGATTGGTGCTGACGCCGGAGGTATAGCCGAGCGCGCTGTCGAGGCTCTTCGAGCCTCGCCGTTCCAGCTCCTCGGCCCCTACGACGGATAGCGAAGCCGACAGATCGAGCAGCTCCGCATCGGTCTTGCTTCCCGTTGCGCTGGTGCGCGCAACGATCCCGCCGACCGGTCCGGTCGCGGACTCGACCCAGGCGTTGACGTCGATGGTCTCGAGCAGGATCGACCCGTCCGCCACCGGTGCCGCGGGCGCCGCCGGATCGATGATGCGCACCGAACGGCCATCGAGCCTGTAGGCGAGCCCCGTTCCCGCCAACAGGCTGGATAGCGCATCCGAGCTGCTCATCTGGCCGGAGGCGCCGGGTGACGCCCGGCCGCGCAGCAGATCCGCACTGGCAAAGAGTTCGAGACCCGTCTGATTGGAAAACTGCATCAGCGCCGACGAAAGTGCCTGTGGCCCGATGCTGAAGGTCGCGGTGTTGGCCGCGGCCGTCGACTGCGCGATCGACGGTGCCGTGGGCAGGATGAACGATGCGGCAAGCGCAGTGCCCATCAGCAGTGCGACGGTCAGGGGAGATCGGGTTTTTGCGGCTGCGACAACCGGAAGGAGGTCGTGGTTGTCGAGTCTTGGTCTTGCAGCCGGCATTCATCTACCCCGTGTGTGTCGACCCGCATCGAAGGCGGGCTTCTTGCCTTGCGGGGCCCGTTCACGGACCCTCAATGAGCAAGACACCGGGGGCTGCCGAACTAATGGTCGGGCAGCGAAAAAAATCTGAGCCGTAGGCTCAAATATTTTATCGAGCGTAGATGAACGTCACGAGGCCCGCGCCATCGAGGACCTGGATGGGGAGGATTTCAGCGATCCGCTGAAGCGCGTTTTCGGTGTGTCGGGCATCGAATATCGCCGTGAGGGGCAGGTCGCCCAGCCGCCCGTCGACGATCACGATGCTGCCGTTGCGATAGCGTTCTAGCCCCGCCACGACCCGCCGCAGAGCAACGTCCTCGAAGACGAGGCGGTCGCTGCGCCAGGCTTCCACCGACGCGATGTTTGCCTGGCGTGGCGTTCCGATGGCCTCGTCTGCAAAGCTGACCTCCCAGCCTTCCTCGACAGTTACCGCTTTCCCGCCTGGGCGTCCGACAGATACCGAGTGCTCGACCACGACCACGGTCGTGCGGTCGGGTTCGATCTTTATGTCGAATTCGGTACCCAGCGCCGTTATCGTGCCACTGCCAGCGGGGACGATGGAGGGGCGGGCCGGCTCTTCAATGACACGGAAGAGCGCCTGCCCCTCATGCAGGCCGAGCTGCACCCCCGGGTCCGGGTAGTCAACCGTCAGCGCCGTTCGAGCGCCGAGCTCCACAACGCTGCCATCCGCAAGCGATGCCTGCATGCGCTCGCCCACTCCCGTCCGGTAGGTGGCGAAGAGGCCCGGTCGTGTGGCGACGTAGAGCGCCGGTCCGGCGAGCAGCAATGCCAGTCCACCGAGGACGGCGCGGCGCGGAAGTCTGCCCATCTGACGCAGGCGCGCTGCCTCCGGGCGCACGATGTCGAAGCGGCCCCAGAGGGCCTGTGCTCTTTCGTAGGCCGCCGCATGTTCAGCAGAACTGGCAATCCAGGCGTCGAAGGCTTCGTGAAGCTCGCTTGATGCGGGCTCTCCGTCGAGGCGGAGCATCCATTCGAGCGCTGCCTCGAATATCGGGTCTGCGTCGCTGCGCTGCATGTATTCCGGGGCCATGACTGTGTGCGAGGCGTCGCCGCTGCGCTGGCCCCTCTATCATTTAAGACACCCGAACGCGAAGAAGTGATGAGCGCAGCCTGTGAAATTCAGTCCTGCAGACGTCGATCAAGTTCCGCCATCGCCGCGACGATCTGCGAAATGACGGTATTCCGGGAGATACCCATGCGGAGCGCGATCTCGTCATAGGAGAGACCATCGAGCTTGCGCATGACGAACGCTTCGCGGCGTCGCCGGGGCAGAGCGGCAATTGCTCTCAGCAGCCGCCGCAGCTCGTTCCGATAGAGGACGGTCATTTCCGGAGACGGCCGGCTGTCGGCATGCCGCTCGAGTTGGTCGTCCACTGTTTCGATCTGCCCGCGCCGACGCAGGTCGCGAAGATGATTGAGCGCAAGGTTGCGCGCCGCCCGGGTGACATAGGCCGAGTTGGCAGGTGCCTGGTCGTCGGTCTTGCCCAACAGATTGGCGAAGGCTTGCTGGACCACGTCTTCCGCGGTCGCTGGATTGCCCACCACCTTGCGGATGAACGAGCGCAAGCGCCCGCTTTCCGCCTGGTAGAGCTTTGCCAGTTCGGCCGCGCGCGCCGTCATCGATATCGACATCCTCGGTTCAGCGCACGTCCCACGCTTCGTTTGTGACAGTTACGGGCACTGAAAATGGCGCGCAACCGCAATGATCTGGAATCATTCCAATGTGAAAACTCGCTGTCCGCATAAACATGATCATAATAATCAAGTTTTGTGCGGGATTGAGGCCGCATGACACGCGCGGCCGCTATTTCACGAGCCGCGGATGACGCAACCATGGTTGCTCTCGGTCTGTGACTGCAAAGACACACAGCGCTGCGAACGAATGCGCCTCGGCAGGCTCAACGCCCGAAAAGCATCACGGCGAGACGTTTTGGCGCGTTGCCGCGCCAGGCATCTTCCAACCGCAGCGAGAGCTCGGCGTCTGAAATCAATGGAAGGCGAACGATCACAGCCGGCCAGCCTTTGAAATGCTCGGTCTCGTAGTAGATGTCCGGCGCCATCTCGATCAGCATTTCCTTGTTCTCGATGGGGATCAGCAGAGAGAGTTCGTCGGCATCGCGGACCACGACGAAGGTCTTGTCTCGCACTTTGAAGGCAGGTCGCCCGTGGCTGGTTCCGATGGTCACCTCCAGCAGGCCGCGCGCATCGGCGAGCCGGCGGATGCGTTCGAGCGGCGCCGCTGTGCCGTCGCCTGTCATCGAGGTCCCCCCCAGAGAAAAAAGTAGCCCGCCAGGCACGTTGAGTCTGGCGCATCCGGAAGGCTTTGGCTACACCAGCCGCGAACCCGAAGCGCTCCGCCTCGCGGGGGTTTTCAATGACCGACGAGCCCGATATCGACGCTGGCCTGGATGCCCGCACCGATCCGAATGCCTTTCGGGATTCCGAAGGCATTATCAATGACGCCTGGGTGGAGCGGCTGCGTGCGCACCTGGCCGCGGCCGAGATCAATGACGTCGCGGACATGGTGGCTCCGCTGCATGCGGCCGATGTCGGCGATCTGCTCGAAGCCCTCGATGCCGAGGAGCGGGTCCCTCTCGTCCAGATGCTGGGCGACCGGTTCGACTTCACGGCGCTGACCGAGGTCGACGATTCCGTGCGTGCGGATATCGTCGACGGATTGTCAGCCGAAGACGTCGCCCGCGGCGTGTCGACGCTGGACACCGATGACGCGGTCTACATCCTCGAGGACATCGACGTCCCCGATCGCGAGGAAATCCTCGCGCAGATGCCGGCGTTCGAGCGGCTCAGCCTGCGCCGCTCGCTCGACTTCCCCGAGGAATCCGCCGGCCGTCGCATGCAGGTGGATTTCATCGCCATCCCGCCGTTCTGGACAGTGGGGCAGACAATCGACTACCTGCGCGATGAACAGGACCTCCCCGACGATTTCTTCCAGATCTACGTGGTCGACCCCGGCTACAACCTGCTGGGCACGGTCGCGCTCGACAAGTTCCTGCGCGCCCGCCGTCAGGTCCGCATCGAAGACCTGATGAACAAGAATGTCATCTCGGTCGACGCCACGGAGGATCAGGAGGAGGCGGCCCGCGCCTTCGAGCGCTACGACCTTGTCGAAGTAGGCGTGCTCGACGAGAACAAGCGCCTTGTTGGCGTGCTGACCATCGACGACATGGTCGACGTCATCCACGAGGAGGCGAGCGAGGACATCCGCCGCATGGCTGGCGTGGGTGACGAAGAAATCTCCGACAACGTCGTGAGCGCGGTGCGCAGCCGCGCCGGGTGGCTGGTCGTCAACCTGATCACGGCAGTCCTCGTCTCCATCATCATCGGCCTGTTCGACGCCACCATCGAGCAGATGGTGGCTCTGGCGGTGCTGATGCCGATTGTCGCCTCGATGGGCGGCAACGCCGGCACGCAGACGATGACCATCACCGTGCGTGCCCTGGCGCTGCGGGAACTCGATCGCCACCGCATGGCGCGGCTCATCTTTCGTGAGGTCAGCGTCGGCTTCATCAACGGCGTGGTCTTTGCCATCCTGATCGGCGCGGTGACGGTCCTGCGGTTCTCCAATATCGAGTTGGGCGTCGTCATCGGGTTGGCGATGATCATCAACATGATCGCCGCCGGTGCCGCAGGCATCCTGATTCCGCTTGCGCTGAACAAGCTGAAGGTCGATCCGGCGATTGCCTCGTCGGTGTTCGTGACGACCATCACGGACGTCATCGGATTCTTCGCCTTCCTTGGCCTGGCCGGCCTCTGGTTTGGCTTGTTCTGAACGGGTTTTCGCCATTTCACAGGTTTTGCACTGTGGCGTTCCTGCAACTTGCCTCGACCCGCTCCCCCGCTTAACGATTCATTACCGGTGACAAATCGCCCTCAGGGGCGCACCGGCCACTGAACGGCAAGAAGGAGCATCTATGCGGGAGCACGCAAAGGCCGCATGGTGGCGGTCCGCAGTGCCGACGGTCTCTTGGACCCTCGTCTGTCTGCTGGCTATGTCGCTCGTCTTCTCCGTCGTTGCCGGCGCCTGATAGCCAGGACGCGCCAGGACCAGTAGATCCGGCGACGGAGTCAAGAGTTCGGAAGGGCGCCGCGAGCCACTCGGCGCCCTTCGTCATGAGGCCCATATGAAACTCATCATCGGCAATCGAAACTATTCCAGCTGGTCGGTACGGCCCTGGCTGGTGCTCACCCATTTCGGCATTCCCTTCGAGGAGGAACTTGCGCCGCTGAGCGGGCCCGGATGGCGCGAGAACATCCATAGCCGCTCGCCCACGGGCAAGGTGCCGGTGCTCATCGATGCCGAGCTTGTGGTGCCCGAGACCATAGCGATTATCGAGTATCTGGCGGAACGCCATCCGGAACATGCCATTTGGCCGCGGGAGATCGCCGCGCGGGCGCTGGCCCGGGCAGCCGCTGCCGAGATGCATGCCGGTTTCGGCGCGTTGCGCAGTGCCGCGCCGATGAACCTGCGCGCCTCGCTGCCCGGCCGAGTTTCCCCCGATGCGGTCGCCGATGACCTCGCTCGGCTCGAACGGCTCTGGGACGGCCTGCTGCAGCGCTCGGGTGGTCCGCACCTGTTCGGTGCCTTCACGGCCGCCGATGCCATGTATGCCCCCGTCGCCAGTCGCATCCGCACCTACGAACTGCCCGTTTCCGACACTGCCGCCGGCTACATCGAGGCCATCTATGCCAACCCTGCCTTCCAGGCACTGCTGGCGCTGGCATCGGCCGAACCCTGGACAGTGGAGCGGGACGAGATCGACGTGATCCTCTCCGGGCGCCCGATTTCCGACGGCTCATGACATGATCCACATGATCAAGCTCTGCGTCGGGGTGGCGACGCTGGAGGAACTCGAGGGTTATCGTGAGGAGCGGGCCCATTGGTGGGGTGCCGACTACGGCGAGAACGTGCACGTTCATCGCACCCGGACGCGCCCCAAGCGCGCCGCCGAAATGGAGGGAATATCCTCGATCTACTGGGTGATCTCGGGGGTGATCCGGGCCCGCCAGCCGATTATGCGCCTTGCCGAAGCTATCGACGAGCAGGGGCTGGCCTGTTGCGACATCATCATGGCACCGGACATGATCCGAACCGTCCCACGTCCGAAGGGGCCGTTCCAGGGGTGGCGCTACCTGGAGCCCAAGGACGCCCCGGCCGATCTCGGCAAGGAGGGATTCGAGGCCGAGGGCTCCGTCGAACTTGCCGAGGAACTGGCGAAACTCGGCCTGATCTGACAGGGGCGCGGTCGGTCCGTATTCATCCTGTTATGAGACCGGACCATGCTCCCCCTTGAAGCAAATCAGCGTTTGGCCCCATGCTGGCGGGCGTCAAATGCGAAGGACGACTCCGGGGTGGCGGCTCCGCCGGGTTGGTTCCGGGGGTAGGAGTGGCTGATGAACCGCAGCGGGACGCATGTCATTGTCGTGGGCAATGAAAAAGGCGGCTCGGGCAAGTCGACGACGGCCTTCCATCTTGCCATTCATCTTCTCTACCAGGGCTTTCGCGTCGCCTCGATCGACGTCGACAGCCGCCAGCAGACTTTCACTCACTATGTTCGAAACCGGCGTAGCTGGGCCCAGGCCCACGACCTGAAGCTACCCCACACCACCCACTACCACCTGCCGCTGACCCGCTCGGATTCCATCAAGGAGAACCAGAAGGTCGAGTTCGACCTGTTCCGGCAGGCCGTCATCGAGGTGGAAGGGCAGGTCGACTATCTGGTGGTCGACACGCCCGGATTCGACACTCACCTCACGCGCCTCGCCCATTCCCTCGCCGACACGCTGATCACGCCGCTCAATGATTCGGTCATCGACCTTGACGTGATGGCCCATGTCGACCCGGTGACGGGCGACCCGCGCGAGATGAGCCACTATGCCCGGCTGGTTCAGCGCGCCCGCACCGAGCGGCTCGCCATCGACGGGCGGACCATCGACTGGGTGCTGGTCCGAAACCGCATCTCGATGCTCTCGTCGCGCTCCATGCGCATGGTGCAGTCCGCGCTGGAAAAGATCGCCGTGCGGCTGGGCTGCCGTGTCGCCGAAGGCATTGCCGAGCGGGTGATCTTCCGCTCGCTGTTTCCGACAGGCATGACCGTGTTTGATCCGCTGGATCAGGAACTGCTCGGCGGTATGCCGTCGACCTCTCATCTGTCCGCTCGCCAGGAATACAAGGCTCTGGCCGAGGCGCTGCAGCTTCCCGTGAGCGAACGGGCGGCAGCGCGCCGGGCGGCCATGTCGAGCTGGCAGAAGACGGCCGGCGAACCGATCCGCTTCGACCACATGGCCGGCACGATGCCACGTCCGGAGCGCGCCGGCGTCTAGACCAGCAGCGACTGGGCGCCGTCGATCCAAATGGGCGTGCCGGTGATGTGGCGGGAGCGGTCCGAGGCGAGGAACAGCACAAGCTCGGCCACGTCTTCGGCACTGCCGGGCCGTCCGTCGGTCAGGGGAACGGTGCCGTCGGGATAGCTGGCCGGCTCCTCGGCCGCCTCGGTGTTGCGTTTGCTGGTATTGTCGTCGATCTCGCTCTCGATGGCGCCAGGGCAGATGACGTTGACCCGGATGCGGTGCTTGGCGAGCTCCAGCGCCGCCATCTGCCCGAAGGCGAGTTGGCCGGCCTTGCTTGTCGCGTAGGCAGAAGCCCCGGCGGTCGTGAGGGTCCGCGTGCCGTTGATCGACGAGGTGATGGCGATCGAGCCACCTCGCGCGCGCATCAGCGGAATGGCAAGGTGAACCGTCAGAAAGGTACCGCCGAGGTTGATCGCCTGCGTCTGGTTCCAGTCCTCGTAGGTGAGATCGGCGATGGGCGCCCACGTGCCGTTGACCCCCGCGTTGGCGAAGACGAAATCGAGCCGTCCCCAATCGCGCGCCATGGTGGAGAAGGCCTCGCGCATCTCGGCTTCGTTCGCTGTATCGGCGACAAGGACAACGGCCTTTCCTCCGCGATCCCGTATCTTGCTGGCGACGGCGTCCAGTTCGTCCCTGGTCCGGCTGAGAAGGGCGACGCTGGCGCCCGCGTCGGCGAGCCGGAGCGCTGCCGCTTCGCCGAGGCCTGATCCTGCACCGGTGACGAGGGCGTATCGTCCACTGAGTTCCATGCCGCGCCAACGTCGTCACGAGGTGCCCGGTTCCGCCGGTGGCGGGAGGGTTTCTCTGAGCGCGTTTAGTACTGCGTAAGGATACGCCCTTAGTGTCGCTTCGAGGAGGAGCCCACTCTCGTGCCGCTCGACAGCTTCACTTTGCTGATTTCGACGAGCACCACACTCGTCTTCCTCGGCTGTGCTCTCGGCTATTTCTGGTATCGTGACCGGCGCGCCACCTGGCTGCTCTGGTGGGGCCTGCCGTTCCTGGTGGGTGGTCTCGCCAGCCTCAGCTACGTCCGGCCGAACTGGGACAGCGACTTCATCACCATCGCCGTCGGCAACGCACTTCGGATCGGCTCGCTCGCCATGCTGTGGCATGGAGCGCAGGTCTTCAATGGCAAGCGGCCCACACTCTGGGTGACGGCGCTGGTGGTGGCCGTCTGGATGCTGGGCTGCCTGATTCCGGGCTTCATTGGCTCCATGCCATGGCGCGTCGTTGCCGTGTCCTTTGCCAACGCACTGATCTGCGGCCTCGCGGCGTGGGAGCTGTGGCAGGGGCGGAGCGAGGATCTGCCCTCACGGCGCCCGGCGATCCTGCTGCTGCTGACGTTCAGCGCACTCATGCTGGCGCGCGTCGCGGGAGTTGGCGTGCTGCCATTCCCGATGGGCGCGCTGCCGCTCGATACCTTCTGGCTTGCCGGCTTTAACCTTGCCGTGTTCGCCCATGCAACCTTCCTCGGTTTGCTCCTGATCGCCATGACCAAGGAGCGGCTCGAGCTGCAGCAGCGCAATATCGCGCTGGTCGATCCGCTGACCGGGCTGATGAACCGGCGTGCCTTCATGACCCAGGTGGAGCGAAACGCCCGCCGCCGCGCGACCGGTCGCGAACCGACGACGCTCCTCGTCCTCGACCTGGATCATTTCAAATCCATCAATGATCGCTACGGCCACGAGGTCGGTGACAAGGTGCTTGCGGCCTTCGCCGCCGTCGCCGAGGCAAACGTCCGTGCCAGCGATCTGCTTTATCGCATGGGCGGCGAGGAGTTCTGCTTCGTCCTGCCCAATACGGAGCAGGACGATGCACTGGTGGTCGCCGAGCGCATTCGCCGCGAGTTCGCGACGCGTGCAGTGGAACTGCCGAACGGAGCGCGGATCCTCGCCACCGTGAGCATCGGCGTCGCCACGGCGGAGTTCGCCGGCTTTGACTATGAAGTGCTGTTGTCGGCCGCCGATGCCGCGCTCTATGAGGCGAAGGCCCGTGGGCGGAATCGGGTGGTCATCGCCAGCCCCTCGGCAATGATGCGGCCGGCCGGCGGTGGCATTGTCGAGATGCGCCGTCGCCAGAACTGAGGCCGGCTGCCGATCGACGGCGACGATGGCGCGCCATGGTCTCGCAGACGGCGGCGTCAAGCAGAACTGAGAATCGGGATGGTGGCGCGGGGGCCGGAGGCCAGTGCGCGTGCCGTTGCAGGCGCGAACCGCTGAGGGCTGGCAGCGGCGCGCTGATTTCGAGGCGCGCTATCTGCGGGGGAGGATGGGTAGGTGCCGCGCCGGGTTCAGTCCCGACGGGGCAGGGTGATCGACGCTGCCCGCTTGCCGTCGGGCGTGAAGACATCCATGTCGATCGTCACCTGCGGCAGCACCATGCGGCGGGCCCCGGCCGGCAACGCACGGGCGGGGCCCCGGCGGTCACCCACACTGCGGCCCCCAGGCCGGAGCGCAAGGGTTGCGGCCAGATGCCCCGGGGGCCGGGGGGGGGCGCGCGGGGGCGGGGCGGTAAGCGCCGACTGGCCGACAAAGCTGGCCAATTGGCTGAGACTGGACGTATCGCTCATTTGGGCTACTCCAAACACATGCACCAAATTCGCTTCCCTGGGCGGCTGTCCCTGCGAGGCGCGAGCCTTAGCTCTGCATCGCGAGGCAGCTCATCTTTGCTTTCTTGATCTGCCCGCACATTTCGGTCGCGGCCTGACGGTCGCCGAAGCCGATGAAGCGGGCGCGGAAGAAGGTCTGGCCGTTCTTCACGAACTGCTCGACGTGAGGCTCGAAGGAGCCCAGCGTACCGATGGACTGCTGCGCCGAGATCAGCAGCGTCTGCGCGCCCTGCGCGGTCGGCGCCGCACCGATCTGGACGACCCAGCCCTTGGGGCGGGCGGAGGAAGAGGCATCCACCGCTGCGACGGCGAGCGCGGCGGGCTGTTGCTGCTCTGTCACGGCCGCAGGCCGGAGGACGGTGCTGCCGCTGGTCGTGGGATCGACAGGTTGGCCCGAGTCACCAATGCCGACCGGGGGCAGCAACGGTGCCGACGGGGCGGTTTGTCCCAGCGGAGCGGGAGCGGCACCGAGCGTGAAGGTGTCGCTGAGCCAGGCGCCGATGACGTCGAGCGGGCGGTTCTGCTCCTGAGCGCCGCCCATCATGTTCGCGGCCTGCACGGCCGGCTCGAGGCCGATATCCATCGGACGCTGTGCGGGCATCGGGCTTTGAACGGACGCCGTGATCAGCGGGGCCTGGAGCTGGGCGGCGACCGCAGCCGGATCGGGCGTGGTCGCCATCGCCGGGCTCTCGGAGACCGCTGCCACCTGTACCGCAACGCCACCCCGGCGGAAGTTGGGGTAGGGCATCGGGGTCACGTCGACAGCTTCGGCATAGGCAAACTGCACAACGCTGCCCTTGCGGCCCGGCGTCGGGACAATGGCGACGTCGAGGTAGCCGCCGCTGCGGCCCTTCGGCAGGTAGGATTTGACCAGTTCACGGACCTTGCTGTCACGTGCGCCGCTGCTGTCGAAGCCGAAGCCGACGACGACGATATGGCGGCCGTCCTGACGGGCAGCGGTCAGTAGATTGAAGCCAGAGGCGCGGGTGTAGCCGGTCTTGATGCCGTCGACGCCACGCTCTCCCAGCAGCCGGTTGTGGTTGCCGTAGGTGCGCTTGCCGTAGCTGAAGCTGCGGGTCTGGAAGTACTCATAGTACTTCGGAAAATGCTGATAGATGGCGACGCCGAGCACCGCCTGGTCGCGGACGGTGGTGACCTGCTTGCTGTCTGGCAGGCCGGAGGCATTGCGATAGACCGTGCGCGACATGCCGAGAGCCTTGGCCGTGGCGGTCATGCGCTCGGCGAACTTGGCCTCGGTGCCGGAAATGTGTTCGGCAATGACCCGCGCCATGTCGTTGGCGCTGAGCGTCACCAGTGCCTTGATGGCGTTCTCGACGGTGATCTTGCTGCCGGCGGAGAGCCCGAGCTTGGTCGGGACGGCACTCGCAGCGTGCTTGCTGACCACCATCTTGTCGGAAAGCTTGACGTTGCCCGCCGAGATTTCCTGGAACAGGACGTAGAGGGTCATCACCTTGGTGACCGATGCCGGATAGCGCGCGGCATCGGCAGCGCTCTCGTAGAGCGTCTTGCCGGATTTGGCATCGACGACGATACCCGCGAACTTGCGGGGCACGGAGTCCTTGGCCGCGGCGGCAGCCGGGACCATCAGCGTGGCAGCGAGGAAGAACGCGAGGATGACCCGCGCCAGGGTGGGGCGCGACGACGACGGGGTTTTGAATAGAAACACCCTGAACTCCAGAACTCGGGCGGTTGGGCCCGTACGCTACGCTTACAAAAAGTCCCGAGCGGTTCCCCAATTCACCGCACACGGACCTACACCAAGGCCGCAAGTTAGGCTGGCGCCCCTTACGAATCGGTAAAATGCGAAGGATTTGCGGCGCGGCCCGAACGGCTCCTAGCAAGTTGGCTAGGCACCCGGCATCGCGCCCCATGGGCCCTTAACACCGGCGGCGTTTTGCCTACATAATGCCTCTCGCCATGGTGCATTATTTCGATCCAGCGACGCTTGCGTCAGACATTTCCGAAGGGACGCACCCGCTGCTGGCAGGCGGGAACACGCCTGCTCGTCTTGGACCCGATGAGGGGGGCAGGGACGGCGGAGGGGCGGGTACGAAGAACGGCAGCGACACCGGCACCATCACCCGGACGAAGCCGAAGACGAAGCGCCCATCTCTCTATCGGGTGCTGCTGCTCAACGACGACTACACGCCGATGGAATTTGTCGTTCTCGTCCTGCAGGACATTTTCAACAAGTCACGCGAAGAGGCCATGCGGGTCATGCTGCATGTTCACAATCAGGGCGTGGGGGAATGCGGCGTCTATCCGTTCGAGGTGGCCGAGACCAAGGTCACCCGAGTCATGGATACCGCCCGCAAGAACCAGCACCCGCTGCAATGCGTGATGGAAAAGCAATAGGAACCTGACATGCCCTCATTTTCGCGCGGATTGGAAAAGGCCCTGCATCAGGCGATGAATCTCGCGCGCCAGCGGGCACACGAGTTCGCGACGCTGGAGCACCTGTTGCTGGCGCTGACGGAGGACCGCGACACTCTCGCCGTGCTGACCGGCTGCGACGTCGACGTGGATGCGCTGAAGGGGGACCTCGAAGATTTCATCAACGAGGAGCTCGACAGCCTCGTCGTGCCCAATGGCCAGGATGCGCGCCCGACGGCCGCGTTCCAGCGCGTGATCCAGCGCGCCGTCATTCACGTCCAGTCATCCGGTAAGGAAGAGGTTACCGGTGCGAACGTGCTCGTCGCGATCTTTGCAGAACGCGAGAGCCATGCTGCTTACTTCCTCGAGCAGCAGGACATGAGCCGGCTCGACGCCGTCAATTTCATCAGCCACGGCATCACCAAGTCCGGGCCCAATGAGCAGCGACAGGTGCGAGGTGCCGAAAATACCGGCCACGGGCACGGCGAGGAAGGTGAGCGGCAGGGGAACGGGCAGTCGTCCGCGCTCGCCGATTTCTGCGTCAACCTCAACGACAAATCTCGTGCCGGCAAGATCGATCCACTGATCGGCCGCGACGCGGAATTGCGCCGCACCATCCAGGTGCTCTGCCGGCGCTCGAAGAACAATCCGATCTATGTAGGCGACGCCGGCGTCGGCAAGACCGCCATCGCCGAGGGCCTAGCCCGCAAGATCGTCGAGGGCGAAGTGCCCGAGGTGCTGCGTGGCGCGACGATCTACGCGCTCGACATGGGTTCGCTGCTGGCGGGCACGCGCTATCGCGGCGACTTCGAGGAGCGGCTCAAGGCGGTGATGAAGGAGCTCGAGAAGCACCCCGACGCCATTCTCTTCATCGACGAGATCCATACGGTGATCGGTGCCGGTGCGACGTCGGGCGGTGCGCTCGATGCCTCGAACCTGCTGAAGCCCGCATTGGCCTCGGGGCAGATGCGCTGCATCGGCTCTACGACCTATAAGGAGTATCGTCAGTTCTTCGAGAAGGACCGGGCGCTGGTGCGTCGTTTCCAGAAGATCGACGTGGCCGAGCCGACGATCCCCG
>Ga0066256_1004101_pt1 | contig 13274 bp, 9 predicted proteins | sample ThiBio_1000_biof_FD_87107 | JGI IMG/M metagenome (GOLD analysis project Ga0066256, IMG submission 87107) | Wastewater bioreactor microbial communities from Cape Town, South Africa - Thiocy_expt_1000_biof (version 2) | ecosystem: Engineered > Bioreactor > Thiocyanate-remediating >...
GCGCGATCACGCTGGTCAGCGGCCAGGTCTGCGCCATGCTGACGCGCGCCATCGTCCCCCGGAAGCGGCATGACGAGCTTGCCGACGCCATCGCCGGAGTGATGAAGCAGACGCGCATCGGCCATTCGAACGATCCGGAAGCGCAGATGGGGCCGCTGGCCATGGCGCGGCAACTCGATCGCGTGGAAGGCTACATCCAGGCGGGGCAAGCGGGCGGAGCCGATCTGGTCACCGGCGGTAGCCGTCCGAGCCAGCTGAATCGCGGCTACTTCATGGAGCCGACTTTGTTCGCCAATGTCTCCAACGACATGAAGATCGCGCAGGAGGAAATCTTCGGCCCCGTCCTCAGCCTCATCCCCTGCGAGGACGAGGAAGATGCGATCCGCATCGCCAATGAGAGCAATTACGGCCTCAACGGCTCGGTGCTGACTCACGATCCGGATGCGGCGTGGCGGGTCGCCCGGCGTATCCGCACCGGCAATGTCGGCCAGAACGGAATGCGTTCCGACTTCTCGCTGCCCTTCGGCGGCTTCAAGCAGTCCGGCCTCGGGCGCGAGGGCGGAGCGCAAGGCCTGATGCACTACCTCGAAACCAAGACGATCCTCGTCGACGCGGAACCGTCGCAGGCCGTCTGATACCGTCCCGCGCCGGGGCGGGAAGCCGCGCAGCCGCCGGGACTTCGCTGGAAGTTCCGGCGGTTGGCCGCCGGCGATGGCGCATGTTCCGCCCCGTGCGTGCCGGCCGGAAAAGCCGGTTGCAGGGCTGATTTCCGCCTGGTGAAGCATCTAGGGAAGGGTGATCTCCGCTATTGCGCGTGGGGGCAAGTTGCTGCACATGTTAACAGACTTGGGGGCCGGGCTGAAAACGCACTCGAGGCGGCGGAGGAGAGGCAGATGGGCACACAACCGGATCCCGCGGCTGTGCAAGGCATGATCGACAAGATGGAAATCGGCGAGATGCAGAGCCGCTACATGTATGCGCTCGATTGGCGTGACGCCGATGCCTATGCCTCGCTGTTCACCGAGGAGGGAATCCTCGAATGGCCCGAGGGGCGGGCAGAGGGCAAGGACGCGATCCATTCCGCCTGCATCAGGATGGGTGAACAGTTTCGCGCTCTGGCGGAGGCTGCCGCACCGGCCAAGCCGCCCCGCCTGCGGCATTTCGTGACCAACAGGGTGATCGAAGTCCGCGGCGATCGCGCCCGCGCGCGGGCCTACTGGCTCGATCTCAACAACGACAATCAGCCGCGCTGGCCCTACGTGGCGGGATACGGCCTGTATGAAGACGATCTGGTCCGCACGGCGGATGGCTGGCTGTTCGAACGCCGCAGAATCTACAACGAGATTTCCGGAGAATCTCCGCTGGAGAATCCGGCCTGGTGAGGTTCCGGCTGATCGCCGGGCATGAAATGGGAGCAGCGGGGGCGGCCCCGGCTGAAGCTTGAGAGGGGTACGCAGGTTGGCTGGGACAGAAGCAAGCGCGGCAGCGGAGACTCCGCCGGAAACCGCAGCACCGCCTGAGCAGGCCGCCGGCGCCAAGGGCTGGTACACCGTCTTCATGCTGGCCATCGTCGCCATGCTGGCGCAGATCGACAGGGGCGTGATCTCGCTCGTCGTTCAGCCGATGAAGCGGGACCTGGACCTTTCCGACACCGAAGTCAGCCTGCTGATCGGCTTCGCGTTCACATTCTTCTACGCCGTGTTCGGCCCACCCATTTCGCGCGTCGCCGATCGCGGTTTCCGCAAGTCGGTGGTGGCGGCCAGCCTTTCGGTCTGGAGCGTGGGGACGGCGCTTTGCGGCTTCGCCCAGAGCTTCTGGACCTTCTTCCTCGCCAGGGCCGTGGTGGGCGGCGCCGAGTCGGGCAGCAGCCCCGCATCGCTTTCCATGATCGCGGACGTCGTGCCCCGCAACCGGGTGCCGCGGGCCTTTGCGATCTACAATTCGGGCGTGATGGGGGGGATGGCGCTTTCCCTGGTCTTCGGCGGCTTGCTGCTGGGGCTGCTCGCCGATGTCGAATCGATCGAACTGCCCGGGGTGGGGATGATCCACAACTGGCATCTGGTGTTCATGATCGTCGGCCTGCCCGGCCTGCTGGTCGCGGCGATGATCATGCTGACGGTGCCGGAGCCGCGCCGCAAGGGCGGCCACAAGCCCGAAGGCTATCCGCTGCGTGAAGTGGGCGGCTTCCTCAAGGCCAACCGCGCGATGCATGTGCCGCTGTTGCTCGGCGTGCTGATCATGTCGATGCAATCCTTCGGCATGAACGCCTGGGGGCCGGCATTCTATGAGCGGACCTATGGCTGGGGGCCGGAAATGTCAGGTCCGTGGCTGGGTATGGTTTCGCTGGGAAGTGCGCTGGTCGGCCTGTTCATCGGCGCCCAGTTCGCCGAATGGCTGGGCCGGCGCCGCGATGACGCCAATCTGTGGGTCCTGTTCGTCGCGCAGGTGTTCTCGCTGCCTTTCGTCGCTGCGGCGCCCTTGATGGAAAGCCCCTATGTGGCGCTCCTGCTCACGGGGATCGGCGGCGTTCTGGCGGGAATGGGCGGGCCGGCCTACAATGCCGCGCTGCAGCTCGCGACGCCGAACCAGATGCGCGCCCAGATGAATGCGCTGTATCTGTTCACGATCGCTGCGGTGGGCGGCGGGCTGGGCCCCCTGCTGGTTGCGCTGCTGACCGATTTCGTGGCGCAGTCCGAAGCGGCCCTGCGTTATGTGCTGGTCGCCTTCCGGCTGGTGCTCGGACCATTGGATGCGTTCCTGATCTGGATGGCGATCAAGCCATACGGGAAAGCCTATCGGGACAGGATCGTAGAGGGGGAATAGCGGCGGGCAATCCGTGTCCGCCCGGCGAGCGGCCCCGCGAATGCGGCCACTCGCATCGTTGAAAGTGCTCACGGCCCCATGCCGTGAAAGGATGTGAGGAATTCGAGATGGCAACGACGATTGACCCAGAGGTGGACGAGGCTCTTGAAGAGCGAATTTCGCGAATATTGGTGGGAGCGGTCGATCTCCACTGCCACTCCGGCCCTTCGGTGATGCCGCGCGCCTTCAACCATATCGAGGCGATGGAGGAAGCGTCGGAAGCCGGCTTCCGGGCGATGCTGATCAAGGATCACTACTATTCGGCCACGCCGATCACGGTGATGCTGAACGAAACGCACAAGCATCTCGGTGTGGAAGTGTTTTCCGGCGTGCCGCTGAACAATTCGGTCGGCGGTTTCAACAAGCACGCGGTGGATCACGGGATCGCGCTGGGCGCGAAGCTGATCTGGATGCCGACCTTTTCCTCGAAGAACCACATCGATTCACCGTTCGGCGTCAGCGCCGGCTTCCCGCACACCAGCAAGCCGATGATCCCGTTCGATCCGCTCACTCCGATCGATGAGAACGGGCAGGTGAAGGACGCGGTGAAGGAAATCCTCGACATGATCGCGCAGCACGACGTGATCCTGTCGGGCGGCCATCTGCACATATCGGAGATCTTCAAGGTCTTCGAAGAAGCCAAGGCGCGGGGCGTGAAGCGGCTGCTGGTCAATCACCCGACCTTCATCCTCGAGGCGACGCACGATCATATCCGCCAGCTCGTGGCGGAGTTCGACGCCTATATCGAGCATTCGCTGTGCATGTATATCGAACTGACCCGCCGCCCCAAGGCGATGTATCCGCCGGAGGAACTGGATGCGCTGATCAAGGCCGGCACGGTGGATCGCACGATCCTCGCCTCCGACATGGGGCAGGTGAACAACGACAAGCCGGTCTACGGTTTCCGCAACGTGATCAAGGAATGCATCGGGTTGGGTTACTCGGACGAAGACATCCGCAAGATGATCTCCGGCAACCCGCTCAGGCTCCTGGGGTTCGAGGAATAGTAACAGCAATGCATCGCACGCCCTCTTCCCGCCAGGGGGAGGGCGCACCGCGCCGGATCGGCCGAGCCCGAGCAGGAAGGGGAACATAGTGAGCGGAAGCACTGACAGTCCGGCCGTCGAACAGTCGCAAGCCGTTGCTCCGGCGCCCGAAAAGGAAGCCGGCCTCAAGGGCTGGTATACCGTGGTGATGCTGGCGGGCGTCATCATGCTGGGGCAGATCGACCGCAACATCATCTCGCTGATGGTCCAGCCGATCAAGCGCGACCTCGGCCTGTCCGACACCGAAATGGGCATCCTCACCGGCTTGGCCTTCAGTATAACCTACGTCATGTTCGGCCCCCCCATCGCCCGCGTGGCGGACCGGGGCTTCCGCAAGCCGGTCATCGCCAGTTGCCTGGCGATCTGGAGCGTGGCGACCACGCTTTGCGGGCTGGCGCAGAATTACTGGCACCTCTTCCTGGGCCGGGCCATCGTGGGCGGCGCCGAGTCAGGCAGCAGCCCTGCCTCGCTTTCGATGATCGCCGATGTGATTCCGCGCGACAAGCTGCCGCGCGCCTATGCCATCTATAATACGGGCTTCATGCTTGGCGGCGCTTTGGCGCTGACGATCGGCGGGTTGCGGCTCGGCCCCTTCCCCCAATACGAGCCGTTCCATCTGGAAGGCATCGGGGTAATCCGCGATTGGCAGATCGTCTTCATGATCATCGGCCTTCCCGGGGTGCTGGTGGCGGCCCTGATCATGGTGACCGTGCCGGAGCCCCAGCGCAAGGCAGGCCACAAGCCTCAGGGTTATCCCTTGCGCGAAGTGTTGTCCTTCATATGGACGAACCGCCGGATGCACGGGCCGCTGCTGGCGGGCGCGCTCCTCAATTCGATCCAGAGCTTTGGCGCGATCGCCTGGATTCCCGCCTTCTATGAACGGACTTACGGTTGGGGGCCGGAAGTCGCCGGCCCGCTTCTGGGGCCGATCAACATGGGTGCGGCGCTCGTCGGCCTGTTCGGGGGCGCCTTCCTTACCGAATGGCTGGGGAGACGCCGCGACGATGCCAACGTCCGCATGCTGTTCCTCGCGAACTTCCTCTGCATCCCCTTCATCGTGATCCAGCCATTGATGCCCACCGCATGGCTCGCCCTGACGATCGGCGCGATCGGCGGATCGATCGCCGCGATGGGCGGAGCGGGCTACAATTCCGCGCTGCAGGTCTCCACGCCCAACGCGATGCGCGGCCAGATCAATGCGCTCTACCTGTTCATGATCGCGGCGGTCGGTGGAACGCTGGGGCCGCTCTTCATCGGCTTGCTGACCGATTTCGTGGCCGGGAACGAAGGGGACCTGCGCTATGTCCTGGCGGCTTTCCGGCTGGCGCTCGCTCCGCTGGATGCGCTGCTCATCTGGTTCGCGATCAGGCCGTATGGGAAGGCGTTCCGCGAACGGATCAATGCCGGGGATTGAGGGCTGAATAGAAAAGGCCCCTCCCCGCGTGGGGGAGGGGCCTTTTCGAGAGAGCGCCTCGGCCCTGAGGCTGCTTCAGCCGCCCTTGTTGTAGAGCGCTTCGAATTTCTTGAGCTGCGCGGCGGCGCCCGCGCGCAGGAAGCCCTGATCGTTGCCCACGAGCATGCAGGTGACGCCCAGATCGGCCATCGCCTTGGCATCGTCCGAGGCGAGGTCGGGGCAGACGGCTGCCAGAATCTTGCCGTTCCTGAGCACCGCTTCCGCGATCGTCTTGGTCGCTTCCGCAACGGTGGGCTTGGGGCCTTTCACATTGCTCAGCGACAGGCCCAGGTCTCCGCGCCCCATGAAGAAGCAGTCGATCCCGTCGACCGCGGTGATCTCGTCGATATTGTCGAGCGCCTCGGCATCCTCGATCATCGCGATGACCGTGGTGACGTTGTCCGCCCATTCGTAATATCCGTCGATCCCGCCAGGGCCCATCACGCCGCCATAGTCGCCCCCGCGGCTGATGCCGGAGCCGCGCGTGCCGCCCTTGTAGCGGGCCCAGGACGCGACATCGCGGGCTTTCTCCGCCGAATTGACGTGCGGCACCATCACGCCGATCGCGCCGTCGTCCAGCGCGGAGAGGATGCTGGCGGCATCGGGGCGCGAAACGCGCACGAAGGCCGCCGTGCCGAAGGCGCGGGCCGCCAGATAGCCATGCCCGAGCTGCTCGCGCGTCCAGGGCGCATGCTCTTCGTCCAGCATCACGAAATCATAGCCGATCTGCCCGAAGATCTCGGTCACCTGCGGAACGGTGAACTTGAGGAACGAGCCGACGACCGGCTCGCGGTTGAGCAGCCGCGTGCGGAAGTCGCGCGGATCGGGACGGGATGCTGATGTGGTCATGCCTGATATGCCTTATGGATGGCTTGAGGATTGGCCCGGACCTAGCCGGACAGGGAAAACAGGGCGGAGCCCGGCGATAATGCGTGGGCTCCGCCTTCGAGGGGCGGTCAGTTGGCCGCTTCTTCCGGCATCGGATATTCGTCGGCGTTCTGGATCCACCCTTCCAGCAGGGAGAAGTCGAGCCGCGGCGGGGCGAAGATGTCCGCCATCCGGTTGCCCTTCTTCCACAGGCTCTCCGATGAATGGATCACCCGTGCCGGAATGATCGTGGCCGAAGGCGCCTCGGTGATCGGATATTGGTCCGGATACCAGTAGTTCTTGTCGAGGCCCCAGGGCCAGCGCATGTTGTGCAGGAACGATCCGGCCAGCACCAGCGAGCACTGATCGAAGTTCTCGTGGCTGTGGGGGGACATCTTGGTGATGTCGCGCGGGCCGCCGCCGGGCGGGGGCATGTTCAGCATGATCGTGGTGCAGCGCCAGATCGGGCCGATCTTGCCCGGCTGCCGTTCCTTCCACAGGTCGTAGATGCGCAGCTTGTAACCGGCGGGCGGAGCGGGCCACGGCTTGAACGGCGGGACGTTCGGGCCCGGCGGAGCGGAAACGTCGGCGCGCGCGCATTTCTCGTTCAGATCAGGGGAGTGTGTGGGAAAGAGGCGCACGATCCGGCCGCCCCTCGGCCGCGCGATGCCGGTGTCGCCCGGCGGCCCGACGATCTCCCCTCGGCCGGGGCCTTCCTTCGTCTCGCCCTTTCCGGTCACCTGATAAGGCGTGTCCTCATCGGGAACGAGGATCATGTACTCGTCGGTCTGGTCCTTGCGCGAGAAGCGCCCGCCCGGTTCGGCTTCGATATAGTTGACCAGCAGGTCCTGGCCCCGCGTGTACCAGGCGCGGCCATTGGCATCCTCTTCGACCGGATCGTCCTTGTAATACAGCCCGTAGCTGGCGGGGGTTGCGGTGCTGCCCGCGTTCTCGTCGCGCTTCGCGGTGGAAAGCTTCGAACGCGGGTCTGACTTGTCATACATTGCAGCAATTCCTCTCCAAAATGCTGGTGAATGGCGCACGCCATCGATGCGGCAGCGCCGGGAAATGTAACATGATAAGTATGAAACCGGCTTCCCGGAGTCAACGCGCTAGGTAGGCGGAAAACCGGGTTCCCGGTCCAGGCGGGCGACCGGCTGCCGAGTCGCGGCGGAAGGGGTGCGCTCCTGTGCCGTCGAGCCGCTTTCAGGCACGAAATCGGGCTGCGATATCCTCGTCGGGACTGCACACACGCTTCACGCTGCACCTTTAGAAATAAGGGAAATGTGTGAACTATCCAGCGGTGAAAACCTGCATACAATCTGGATAGCCGTTCCGGTGGAACGAGATAATATCGTTATATTACAATGTATTAACGAGAGATATTTTGGCAACTGTGGCAGCGGGGACACATGTCGTGAAATCGTCGCCGGCGACTCGGTCTGCACTCGTTGACATGGCCCCAGCCTATATATACTTATCATGTTACTTTTCGTGGCTCGGGCTACGGAAGGTGAGGCGCGCGAATGCCCGCAGGTGGCGTTCAGACGTGCAGTCCTTATTTTTAGGGAGGGAAGAAGTGACATACAGAGAAGGGTATCGTCTCTCTGCGTCCGCTGGTCGGCGCTTGCTTGCGGGGAGCTGTCTCGCCGGTCTGGCTGCCTTGTCGCAGCCGGCCATGGCCCAGGATGGGCAAACCGATCACGGCCTTGGCGAAATCGTGGTCACTGCGCGCTACGTCGCGGAGAACATTCAGGACACGCCGATCGCGATCACCGCGAAGACCGACGAACAACTCGCGGCCGCCAACGTCACCAATGTCGGCACGCTCGGTGCGGTGGTGCCGAACCTGCTGACGATGCCGGGCGACTCGCAGTCGGCCGGTTCGCCGGTGATCTCGCTGCGCGGCGTGCAGCAGGGCGCGAACGCGGTCCAGAGCCTCGCGGTTCCGCCGGCGGTCGCGATCTATACCGACGATATCTATCACTCGACCGCGGCCGGTTCGGACCTCGACTTCACCGATGTTGTGCGGGTGGAAGTCAACCGCGGCCCGCAGAGCACGCTTTCGGGCAATGCTTCGATCGCCGGCTCGATCAAGCTGTTCACACAGGATCCGAAAGGCGACGGCTCGGGCTATGTCAGCCTCGGCTACGGCTCGCGCAACCATATGGAAGCTGCCGGCGCGATCGACATTGGGCTTTCGCCCACGCTGGCGCTGCGCGCCTTCGGCCATTTCGACACGCAGACGGGCTTCGGCAACCGGCTGGACTTCACCTGCATGATGGACAAGCTCGGCACCCCCGCGCTTGCGGGGAAGATCCCCTACTTCCAGCCCGATTCGGGCCGCAAGGATTGCATCATCGGCCATAACGGCGGCGGCAGGACCGCAGTCGGCCAGGTCAAGCTGCAATGGACGCCGACCGAAGACGTCAAGCTGCTGCTGACGGCGCGCCATCGTGAAGAAGATCTCGAGGAAACTCCAGAAGTCGCGCTGTTCTTCACCGGCGGCTGCGTGAAGCCGATTCCGGGTCAGTATCCTGGTGGCATCGGTCCTCAGCCATGCACTGCTTCGGCCGGTGCGCAGGTCTACACACTGGGCGCTTACAACATTTATGAAGCGATCATCGACAATCGTTTCGTCACTCCGGAACGCGATGGCGGCATCTACGATACCTACGGAACGAATTGCCGCCCGAAGATCGACCTGACCGCGAAGGTTCCCTCGGATCAGGTTGGCGCGGACCCATCGGGCTTCCCGACCTGGTATTCGGACAACGTCTGCTACGAACCGCGCAAGTTTGCCAAGCACACGCTGCTTTCCGCCAAGCTGGAAGCCGCGCTGACCGACAGCATCAACATGACGGCGATCGGCGGCTATACCAAGTATTCGAACGAGTTCACCCAGAATGGCGACCAGACTCCCCTGGGCGCGGTGCTTACGCACTTCATCAACAAGGATGAGTTCTATTCGGGCGAACTGCGCTTCGACGGCAAGCTGTTCAACGACAAGCTGCAGTGGGTTCTGGGCGGCTTCGCCATGAAGATGGACGGCTATCAGAACAACTATGTCAGCTTCATCAACATCCAGCAGGTGAACAGCGTTCACGGCGTGAACAAGTCGCAGGCGGCCTTCGGCCACTTCGACTTCAACATCACCGACCAATGGCGCATTTCGGGCGGCGGGCGCTTCACCCACACCGATATCGCGATCACGATCGACAACCCTTACGCGGTTTCGGTGTTGGATCCGGTGCACTCGGTCCAGAACCGCTGGGACTGGCTGATCGCGACCGACTTCAAGATCAACGACGACATCATGCTTTACGCTTCGGCGGCTTCGGGTTCGCGCCCGCCGGGCATGACCACGATCATCAACAACGCCCGTCAGCTGCGCCCGACTTCGGATGAAGATCTGATCAGCTACGAAGCAGGCATCAAGGCCGACTTGCTCGACCGCCGCCTGCGGACCAACCTGACGGCCTTCTATATCGATTACCGGAAACTCTCGACCAGCGTGGCCGGCACGCAGTGCATGAACGAGCCGGGCACCGGTCCTGCGACTTGGTTCAACATACAATATGACGATCCGAAAGCGCCCGATATGTGCGCGGAGTGGCCTGGTAACCGCGAGACTCAAAGATACACCAACAATGTCGGCATTCCGGCCACGGTTAAGGGCTTCGAGTGGGAAATCACCGCGATCCCGGTCGACGGCCTGAGGATCGACTGGTCGGGTGGATACAACAAGTTCGTCTCGGGCGAGAAAACTCCGGGGAAACCGGGCTATCTCTGGCCGGGTAACCACCGCCAGCCGGAATGGAACATGCACGCCAACATCTCGTATGACATCGAGACCGGCATCGGCACGTTCACTCCGCGGCTGGACTGGAATTGGCAGTCACAGCAGGATTATGACCTGTCCTCTTCCATCCGTGCGCCGCTGGCAGATTTCATCATCGATCCGTATTCGATGTGGAACGGCCAGATTGCCTACAAGTCGCCCGAGGGTGACTGGCAGGCGATCCTCCAGGTCACCAACCTGGCGGACAAGTGGTATCACTATCAGGTCCTGCGCGGTTCGATCAACGCGCAGACCCGCGTCGGTGCACCGCGTGAGTGGAAGCTGACCGTGCGCAAGGATTTCTAAGCGCACCACTGGAGTTCGAGTAACGTACCCACAGCGCCGCAGATCGATTCTGATGGCGCTGTGGGTTTCTTTTTGGTGCACCCCTTCCGCTCAGCCTGAGCCTGTCGAAGGCCATACGCTGACGGTTCGACTGGCTTTTTCAGCGCGCCGGATTGGCCTTGCGCGCAGCCTTCGACAGGCTCAGGCTGAGCGGGTTTGAGGCGGGCGACAGAGAATAAATCAATCGGAGAGGTTTCCATGACGATGAAGCGACTGACGATCGGCCTTGCGGGCCTGGCTCTGCTTGCCGGCCTCCACGGGCCGGCCTGGGCGGACGAGGCGCCGGCGCCCAAGCCGGAAGTCACCTGGGCGCAGGAATCCTCCACCATCGTCAATCCGTCGCAGAACACCGATCTGGATGCGTGGGAATCCTACAAGGGCCGGTTCACCACCCCTTCCGAGGATCAGCATCTGACCGATCCGATCCTGAACGGGGCGATAGACCTGCACGCCCATTTCGGCCCCGACGTCTACAGCCGGCAATGGGACGCGTTCGAGATCGCGAAGCTGGCCCGCGAGCGCGGCATGCGCGGGCTGGTGTTCAAGAACCATTGGACGGAATCGGCAGGGACCGCCTACCTCGTCCGCAAATATGACGACGTGCCCGGTTTCGAGGCGTTCGGCGGACTGGCGCTGAATGTTCCCGAAGGCGGCATCAATCCGCAGGCCGTCCGCTATTTCGCGGAAGTGGAAGGCGGCTACGCGCGGATCGTGTGGATGCCGACCCACGATTCCGAGCACGAGGTCAAATATCTCAAGGAAAACCGGCCTTACGTGATCGTCTCCAGGGATGGCGTGCTGGTGCCGCAGGTGCTGGAAGTGCTCGACCTGATCAAGCAGTACAACCTCACTCTCGCCACGGGGCACGTCTCGCCGGAAGAAATGCTGCAGATCGTGGCCGAGGCGAAGAAGCGCGGGATCGAACGGATCGTCCTCACCCATCCGGACATGGGCCCGATGTTCACCGATCCGACGATCGACCAGCTCAAGCAGGCGATTGCGCTGGGCGGCTATGTCGAAGTGGCGGCGTCCAACCTGCTGGGCAGGACTCGGGCTCAGTTCGTCGAAATGATCCGCACCCTGGGGCCGGATCATGTCTTCATCGCCAGCGACAGCGGCCTGACCGGCTCGCACAACCACGCCGATGCGCTGGTGCTGTCGATCCGCATATTGCGCGAGGCCGGCTTCAGCGAAGCCGAGCTGGACAAGATGTTCCGGAAGAATCCCGCCTTCCTGGTGGGGTTGCCGTGAGGAGCGGAAGGCCGGCGGTCGGCCTTTCGGGCCTGGCTCTGCTTGCCGGCCTCCACGGGCCGGCCTGGGCCGACGAGGCGCCGGCGCCCCAGCCGGAAGTCACCTGGGCGCAGGAATCCTCCACCGTCGTCAATCCCTCGCAGAACACCGAGCTGGATGCGTGGGAGGCTTACAAGAAATACGATTTCAAGCCGTCGGCCGACCAGCACCTCACCGATCCGATCCTCAAGGGCGCGATAGACCTGCACGCGCATTTCGGCCCTGACACCTATCCCCGCCAGTGGGACGGGTTCGAGATCGCCAGGCTGGCCAGCGAACGCGGCATGCGTGGCGTGGTCCTCAAGAACCATTGGACGGAATCCGCGGGGACCGCCTACCTCGTCCGTAAATATGCGGGCGTGCCCGGCTTCGAGGTCTTCGGCGGCCTGGCGCTGAATGTTCCCGAAGGCGGCATCAACCCTCAGGCCGTCCGCTATTTCGCCGAGGTCGAAGGGCGCTATGCGAAAGTCGTGTGGATGCCGACGCACGATTCACGGCAGGAAGTGCAGTATCAGAAGGAAAACCGCCCTTACGTGATCGTGTCGCGGGACGGAGTGCTGGTGCCGCAGGTGCTGGAAGTGCTCGACCTGATCAAGCAATACGATCTCACCCTCGCCACGGGCCATGTCTCGGCGGAAGAAATGCTGCAGATCGTGGCCGAGGCGAAGAAGCGCGGGATCGAACGCATCATCATCACCCATCCCGACATGGCGCCGATGTTCACCGATCCGACGATCGACCAACTGAAGCAAGCCGTCGCGCAGGGCGGCTATGTCGAAGTGGTCTCGTCGACGATATTGGGCAAATCCCGGGACAAGTTCCTCGATATCATCCGCGCATTGGGGCCGGCGCATGTGTTCGTTTCGAGCGACAGCGGCCGGACCGGCACCAACAATCATCCCGATGCGCTGGTGCTCGCGATCCGTGCCTTGCGCGAGGCCGGCTTCAGCGAAGCCGAGCTGGACCTCATGTTTCGCAAGAACCCCGCTTTCCTGGTGGGATTGCCCCCGCAAAGCTAGCGCCGAAGCCCCGATATTCGCGCAAGTAGCGCGTTGACTGCACATTCGCAGGACGATACTTATCATGTTATCTTTATCCGCATGCGCCTTCGGCTGCCGGATAAGGCATGGGTTGGAGAGGACATGACAGACACCACAGAAGAGTTTGACGCCGTTATCGTGGGCGCCGGTTTTTCCGGGCTGTACATGCTCTACAAACTCAGGAATCTCGGCCTTCGCTGCCGGCTGTTCGAAGCGGGGGAGGGGCCGGGCGGCGCCTGGTACTGGAACCGCTATCCCGGCGCGCGGTGCGATTCCGAGAGCTATTTCTACTGCTTCTCCTTTTCCGAAGAGATCCTTCAGGAATGGACCTGGTCGGAGAAATTCCCGGCCCAGCCGGAAATCGAACGCTACCTGAATTTCGTGGCCGACCGGCTGGACCTCCGGCGGGACATGACGTTCAATGCGCGCGTCACTTCTGCGGTCTATGACGATGCTTCCATGCGCTGGACCGTCGAGACCAGCGCCGGTGACAAGGTCAGCGCCCGCTATGTGGTGACGGCGATCGGCGG
>Ga0066256_1004102_pt1 | contig 13274 bp, 9 predicted proteins | sample ThiBio_1000_biof_FD_87107 | JGI IMG/M metagenome (GOLD analysis project Ga0066256, IMG submission 87107) | Wastewater bioreactor microbial communities from Cape Town, South Africa - Thiocy_expt_1000_biof (version 2) | ecosystem: Engineered > Bioreactor > Thiocyanate-remediating >...
CATCGAGGCGCGCATCTGTGCCGAGAACCCCGACAACAGCTTCCTGCCCGCCACCGGAGCGCTCAATGTGTATGCGCTGCCCGAGTGCGTGACTTTCGAACGCGCGAATGTGAGCGACACAGGCGTCGCGGTCCGCGTCGATTCCGGCGTGCGCCAGGGCGATGCGATCAGCCCGTTCTACGACTCCATGGTGGCCAAGCTCATCGTGCACGGCGACACGCGCGAGCAGGCGCTGGCGCGGCTGGATGAAGCGCTGGCGCAGACCCACATCGTGGGCCTGGCCACCAACGTGCAGTTCTTGCGCCGCGTGGCGAAGACGGCAGCATTCGCGCAGGCCAAGCTAGACACCGCCCTGATCCAACGCGAGCAGGCCGTGCTGTTCCACCAGGAGCCGGTCGGCCTGCCGCTGGCTGCAGCTGCCGCCATTGCCCAGACCCTGCTGCAAGAGCGTGCCAGCGAAGCCGCCGACCCGTTCAGCCGCCGCGACGGCTTCCACACCCATGGTGTGGTGCAGCGCCGGTTCGAGTTCGATTTTGGTGGTGCACATGCCAAGGCCTGGCTAACGTACGAACGCGGCGGCAGCCTGCATCTTGCCGTCGGTGAGGGCGACGCTGCCGTGGCCGGTCCGCTGGTGTTTGCGGCCATTCCCGGGGGCATCGAGCTGCAGTTTGCCGGCCAGCGCACGCGCGCCGCTGTGTATGCACAGGGTGAGGTGGACCATGTCTTCACCCCGCTGGGCGCCACCCAGATCACGTCCATCGACCTGCTGGCCCATTCGGGCGAGTCGGCTGCCGAAGGCGGGCGCCTGACGGCGCCCATGCCTGGCAAGGTCGTGTCATTTGCCGTGAAGGCGGGCGATGCCGTGACCAAGGGCCAGCCGCTGGCAGTGATGGAAGCCATGAAGATGGAGCACACGATTGCAGCGCCCGCTGACGGCGTGGTGCAGGAGCTGCTGTACGCACCTGGCGACCAGGTAACTGAAGGGGCCGAGCTGCTCAAGCTCGTGGTGGCCGAGAAGGCGTAAGCCCCATCAGGGCACCCCGTGCGTGACAGCGCGGGGTGCGCAATGCGGCTACGCTCGGGGCCCATGAAAATCACCTTTTGCTGTACTGACGCCAAGCCCGAGCCCTGGCTCCAGGGCTTTTCCGCCGCGCTGCCCGGCGCTGAGATTTCTGTGTGGCAGCCCGGCGCTCCCCAGGCCGACTACGCCGTGGTCTGGGCCCCGCCCCAGCAGTTCATGGACGAGCAGGCGAGCCTCAAAGCCCTGTTCAACATCGGCGCGGGTGTGGATGCGCTGCTCAAGCTGCGACTGCCGCCGCAGGCCCTGGTGGTGCGGCTGGACGATGCGGGCATGGCCGTGCAGATGGCCGAATATGTGTGCCACGCCGTCATCCGCCACTTCCGCGAGTTGGACGGCTACGAGGCCGACACGGCCGCTGGGCGCTGGGGCTACCGCAAGCCGCGCCTGCGCAGCGACTACCCCATCGGCGTGATGGGCCTGGGTGTTCTGGGCGAGCGTGTGGCCAAGGCGCTGGCGCAGTTTGACTTTCCGATCAACGGCTGGAGCCGCAGCCCCAAGGCCATCGAGGGTGTGCGCGCGTTTGCGGGGGCGGATCAGTTCAACGATTTTCTGGCCGCAAGCCGTGTGCTGGTCAATCTGCTGCCCCTCACACCCGACACCACCGACGTGATCAACAAGGACACGCTGGCCCGGCTGCAGCCCGGGGCCTATGTCATCAACGTGGCGCGCGGAGCGCATCTGGTGGACGAGGATTTGCTTGCCGCCATTGACAGCGGCCATGTGGCGGGTGCCACGCTGGATGTGTTCCGTACCGGGCCGCTGCCTGCGGGTCACCCGTTCTGGAAGCACCCCCGCATCACCGTCACGCCGCACCCCTCTGCGCGCACGTTGCGCGATGAAAGCATCGCCCAGATAGCGCGCAAGATGGTGGCGCTGGAGCGGGGCGAGGCGGTGGCCGGGGTGGTGAACCCGGGGCGCGGCTACTGAGTCAATGTCCCCGCCGCCCGGTGCTCAATCCACCGTCACGCCCGCATCGCGCACCAGCTTGCCCAGCCGCTGCGCGTCGGCTTTGATCAGCGCGCCAAAGTCGGCGGCGTTGCCCGCCACCACCGGCGTGCCGATGGCTTCCCATTTGGTGCGGAAGGCGGGGTCCTTGAAGATCGCGTTCACGGTGGCGTTGAGCTTGTCGATGGTGGCTTGCGGGGTACCCGCGCGCACGGCAATGCCGTGCCAGCCCGTGATCTGGTAGCCCGCAATACCGGCCTCGGCCATCGTGGGCACGTTGGGCAGGACCTTGGCGCGCTCGCTGGACGTGACCGCCAGCGGGATCAGCTTGCCCGCCTGGATGTGGGGCAGCGAGCTGCCGACGATGTCGAACATCACGTTCACCTGCCCGCCGATCAGATCGTTGAGCGCCGGGCCTGCGCCCCGGTAGGGGATGTGCCCCATCTTCACGCCTGCCATGGTGTTGAACAGCTCCCCTGCCAGGTGCTGCGGTGTGCCGTTGCCGGCCGACGCAAAGCTGAGCACCGGCTTGCCCGCCTTGGCCAGGGCCAGGAACTCGGCCAGGGTCTTGACGCCCAGCGAGGGGTGCACTTCCAGCACCAGCGGAAAGGCCGACAGCTGGATTACTGGCGCCAGATCGGTCAGCGGGTTGAACGGCATGCTGGCGTAGAGCGAGGGGTTCACCGCCATCGGGCCACTGGCCGCCAGCAGTAGCGTGTGGCCGTCAGCGGGAGCCTGCTTGGCGACTTCGGCGCTGCCCGTGTTGCCACCCGCGCCGCCCTTGTTGTCCACCACCACAGGCACGCCCAGGCGGCTTTGCAGCTCGGGTTGCAGCATGCGGGCCATCAGGTCGGTGGGGCCGCCGGGCGGGTAGGGCACCACAAAGCGGATGGTCTTGCTGGGGAACGCGGTAGCGGCCGACTGTGCTGCGGTCTGGCCCGCCAGGCCCAGGGCCAGGGGGGCGGCCAGGGCTGCGTGCAGCACGGCGCGGCGGGTGGTGCGGGGCGTGGATGAGGAAATGGGGCGGTGGTGCATGTCAGTCTCCTGTGGGGATGGATAAGGCCCGTCTGCTGCGGGTTGATGTCAATGGATGAAGTGAAAGGGGCTCTCAGGGCGCACCAAAGCGCTGCCGGATGTCGGCGGCGGTGGCCAGCGGGCGGCCCAACGCGGCGGCCGCTTCGACGGCCTGGCGCACCAGCGCAGTGTTGTCGGGGGCCACGCTACCGTCCTTGCACAGCAGGTTGTTTTCAAACCCCACGCGGGCGTGGCCGCCAAATACGGCAGCGGCGGCCACGCAGGCGTTCTCTGCGGCGCCGAACGCGCATACGGCCCAGGGTTCGTTGCCGTCGTGGGCGTTCAGAAACAGCAGCAGGTCGCGCGGGCTGGAGGTCTGGCCCGCGCTGTAGCGGCCCAGCACAAACAGCAGGAACCAGGGTGCATCCGGCGCCACGCCGCTGGCTCGCAAGGCCTGCCAGCGGCGCAGGTCGGCCACGTCGTACAGGATGACCTGCACCATGGTGCGGCGCTGGGCCAGGCCGGTGAAGAAGCGCTGCAGCCCCGCGTCGCCGATCTCGGGCTTGTCCACTTCGCGCAGACCGATGGAGACGGCCTCGGGCTGCAATGCCTCCACCATGGCGATCTGCGCTGGGGCCTGGTAGACGCCTGCGGCTTCGCTCGTGATCTGGATAACCATGGCATCGCCCACGGCCTGGCGCACCACGCGCTGGGCCTCGCGGTAGCCTTCCACATCCAGGCTGTGGCGGCCTTGTGCGTCGCGAATGTGCATGTGCAGCATGGCCGCGCCCGCATCGAGGCAGGCCTTGGCCGTGGTGGCCAGCGTGGCGGGGGTGATGGGCACGGCGGGGTGGTCAGCGGGCTGCTTGTACGCGCCGTTGGGGGCCACGGTCACGATCAGCGGGTCGGCCCACGGGCTGGTCATGGCGGGTGATGCGGGCGAGGCGGTCATGAACGATCTCCGGTATCGGGGGCAGCGTCGGCAGGGGGCTCGATGGTGGGCAGCTCGCTGGCTAGCAGGGCCAGGCCCTGGCGCAGCAGCGTGTCGTAGCGTTCGCGCTCGGCCCGCTTGCGGTCTTCCGGCCAATCAAAGAAACCTTTGCCGGTCTTCATGCCGAGCTGGCTCTGGGCCACCTTGTCGCGCAGGGCCTGGGCGGGTATGTCGGTGTTGGAGAGGGTTGGGTACATGGTGGCCGCGGCGGCGGTGTGCACCTCAATGCCCGCATGGTCGCGCTGCAGCACCGGCCCCGCCGCCAGAAAGCGGAAGCCAAAGCCAAAGCGCACAGCGGCGTCCACGTCTTCGGGCGAGGCAATGCCTTCGTCGATGAGGGCAAAGGCCTCGCGCGACAGCGCGTGCTGCATGCGGTTGGCCAGAAAGCCCGGCTTGTCTTTCTTGACCAGCACCGGCACGCTGCCGCAGCCGCGCATGAAGGCGTGCAGCCAAGTGCCCAGGGCCGCGTCGCTGCGCTCGCCCAGCACGACCTCCACCAGCGGCACCAGGTGGGCGGGCATAAAGAAGTGCAGCCCCAGCATGCGCTGCGCGGTGGCCAGCCTCTGGGCAATGGCGCTGATGGGAAAGCCCGAGCTGTTGCTGGCCAGCACGGCGTTGGCGGGCGCGATGGCTTCCAGCTCCGCAAACAGTTGCTGCTTAGCGGCCAGTTGCTCGGTGATGCATTCGACCACCAGCACCACGCCGGTCCAGTCCACCTCCCGCAGCGAGGCGCACACCTGTACCGGGCCCGCATGGGTGGCCTGGCCGGCGGCGGCCAGCTCCTGGGCGATGTGGGGCAGCAGCCGGTTGCGGCGGTCGGTGTGCGGGTCCACCACCGTGACGTGGGCGCCCCCGCGCGCCAGAACCACGGCCACATCGGCCCCCATGGTGCCTCCGCCCACCACCACGGTGCGTGCATTGCGAGGCGAACTTGTTTCCATCGTGTCTCCTGTTTCTTGCTGAGCGTGCTTGCGTGCAATGCAGTCTAGGGAGCCTGCATTGCGCGGTCCAGACGTCTTTTTCGATAGACTGATCGGATATGAAGATCAATTGGTCCGCCCGCGAGGTGGATGTGTTCCTGTCGCTGGCCGAGACGCTGAGCTTTCGGCGCACCGCCTTGCAGATGCATTTGTCCCAGTCGGCGGTGTCGGGCACGGTGGCGCGGCTGGAGGAGACGCTGGACGTGCGCCTGTTCGAGCGCACCACGCGCACCGTGCAGCTGACGCTGGCGGGCGAGGTGTTTGCCGAGCAGGCGCGTTTTCTGCGCCATCAGATGGAGGAGACCGTGCGCCGCGTGCAGGAGGTGGCGCAGCTGCAGGTGGGCCGCGTGGCGCTGGCGGCGTTGCCGTCGCTGGCGGCAGGGGCTGTGCCACGGGCCTTTGCCCGGTTTGCCGCGCAGCACCCGGGCGTGCAGATGGAGCTGATCGACAGCCTGGCGGGCCCGGCGTTTGACATGGTGCGGGCCGGGCGGGTGGACTTTGCCCTCACCGCCGCCAACCCTGCCTATGCGGATCTGGACTACACCCCACTGGTGTCTGACCGGTTCGTGCTGCTGCTGCCGCGCACGCACCCGCTGGCCCGTGGGCGGGGCGCCGTTGCCTGGGCCGATGTGGCCGAGCTGCCCCACATCTCCATGCCCGCAGGCACCAGCGTGCGGCAGTACGCGCAAGAGGCCCTGCTGACGCACCGCATCCGCTTTGAACCCCACTACGAGGTGGAGCACCTGGCCACCATTGCGGCCATGGTGGCGGCGGGGCTGGGGGTGAGCGCGCTGCCCGAGCTGGCCGCCCAGGTGGTGCGTCGGCCCGAGGTGGTTACGCGTCCGCTCAAGGCGCCTGTGCTGCACCGGCCCATCGGGCTGATCACGCTGCGCGGGCGGTCCCTGTCGCTGGCGGCGCAGGCCATGGTGGCCTTGCTGCGGCAGGAGGTGGAAGACGCCGAGGCGCAGAGCGGCTGATGGCGCGTCCGGCGAGTGGTCTGGCACGATATGAGGTGGCCTTGCGGCGGCGCTGGCGAGACAATGGCGAGATTCCTTGTCCACCCTTGGTAGCCCCATGAGCATTCCCTCCCGCGTCCGCCTCATCGACGTTGGCCCCCGCGACGGCCTGCAGAACGAAAAGACCCCGGGGCCTGCCGCCGGCAAGATCGAGCTGGTGCGCCGTCTGCAGCAGGCGGGCCTGCAAGAGATCGAAGTCACCAGCTACGTCAGCCCCAAGTGGGTGCCGCAGATGGCCGACAACCACGAGGTGATGAGCGGCATCACCCGCCAGCCAGGTGTGGCGTATTCGGTGCTCACGCCCAACCTCAAGGGCTTTGAGGCGGCCGTGCTCGACAAGCCCGACGAGATCGTCGTCTTCGGCTCCGCCAGCGAGGCCTTCAGCCAGCGCAACATCAACTGCAGCATTGCCGAGAGCATTGAGCGCTTTGCCCCGGTGGTAGAGGCCGCGTTGGCCGCAGGCATCCGCGTGCGCGGCGCCATGAGCTGCACCGTGGGCTGCCCCTACGAGGGCGATATTGCGCCCGAACGCGTGGCGTACCTGGCGGGGCTGCTCAAGGGCATTGGCGTGCAGCGCGTGGATGTGGCCGACACCATCGGCGTGGGCACGCCGCGCAAGGTGCAAAAGGCGCTGGAGGCGACGCTGCAGCACTTTGGCATCGATGAAGTCTCGGGACACTTCCACGACACCTACGGCCAGGCGCTGTCGAACACGCTGGCCGCGCTGGAGCTGGGTGTGTGGAACTTCCAGTCGTCCGTGGCTGGGCTGGGCGGCTGCCCCTACGCCAAGGGAGCCACCGGCAATGTGGCCACCGAAGATGTGGTCTACATGCTGCAGGGCATGGACATTGAGACCGGCATCGACCTGGACCTGCTCATCGACGCAGGCGCCTACATCAGCGGTTTTCTGGATCGCAAGCCCAACTCACGCGCGGCCAACGCCTTGTTGACCAAGCGCGCGGGCTGACCCCGCTGGTCCAACGCCACCCGGTCGCCGTCAGCCGGCGTCCGGGGTGCCGCCCAGCACTTTCCAGAGCGTCACGCGGTTGACCTGCTCGGCCTGGCGCAGGCCGATGAGGGTCTGCTGCGCCGCATACAGACTGCGTTGCGCATCCAGCACCGTGAGGTAGTTGTCCACGCCGGCCTTGAACCGCGCCTCCGACAGGTCGAACGCCTTCTGGGTGGAGGCCACCAGCCGCGTCTGCGCGGCGATTCGCTCGTCCCATTGCGCGCGGTCGGCCAGCACATCGGCGGTCTCGCGGAACGCGGGCTGCACGGCTTTCTCGTACTGGGCCACCGCGATGCGCTGGTTGGCCTCGGCCCCCTGCACGTTGGCGCGGGTGCGGCCGGCGTCGAGGATCGGCGGGCGGACCAGCGGCACAAAGCTCCAGGTGCCGCTGCCCGCGCCAAACAAGCCGTCCAGCTCACGGCTGCCGGTGCCTATGTTGGCCGTGAGGCTGATGGTGGGGAACAGGGCCGCCCGCGCAGCGCCGATGTTCGCCTCGGCGGCGCGCAGGGCATTTTCAGCGGCCTGTATGTCGGGCCGGGCGAGCAGCACGCTGGAGGCCAGTGGCACCGGTACGGGCTGCAACGCCGCCGGGGCCTGCGCGTCGGCACGCAGCGTGCTGGCAGTGGGCCACAGGGCCGCAGGCACCGGGCCGCCCACCAGCAATTGCAGGGCGTTGCGGTCGCGCTCCACCTGGGCCAGGTAGGTCGCGACATCGCCGCGTGCAGCGTCTACCGTGGTCTGTGCCTGGGCCAGCACCAGCCCCGATGTGGAGCCGATGGCGTGGATGCGTTCGGTCAGTGCATAGGCCTTCTCGCGGCTGGCCAGGGTGTCGCGCGCCAGTTGCAGCCGGGCCTCATCGGCGGCCAGGGTGAGCCAGGCGTTGGCCACATCGGCAATCAGGCCGGTCTGGATGTTGCGCTGGTTCTGCTGGCTCTGCAGAAACTGCTGCAGCGCCGCCTCGTTCAGGTTGCGCACGCGGCCCCAGAAGTCGATCTCGTAGCTGGCAAAGCCCAGTTGGGCTGTGTACTGTGTCGCGACCTGGGCGGGCGCGGTGGCGCTGCTCATGCCGGCGGCGGTGCGTGTGCGGCTGGCTTGCGCCTGCGCGGTGACGCTGGGCAACAGGTCGGCCCGGGTGATGCCGTACTGGGCGCGCGCCCGCTCGATGGCCTCGATGGCTACGCGCAGGTCGCGGTTGTTGGACAGCGCCAGGGCAATGACATCACGCAGCGGCTGGGCCTGCACCCAGCCCAGCGCAGCCGCCGCTTGCACGCTGGCGTCGCTGGCTACGGCGGGCTGTCCGCCGGTCGTGCCCACGGTGTCAGGCACGGGCAGGGCAGGGGTCTGGTGAGTAGGGGCCAGGTTGCAGCCTGCGAGCAGTGCGGCAGCGGCCAGGGCCGCCGTCATGGCGGCAAGGGTGACGGGCCGACGCTCGCGGCCTGGCGACAAGGGTGGGCGCGTCATGCTGCGCTCTCCTGTGTGGGGTGCGGTGGGGTGGTGGCTGGGGGCGGTGGTGCGTTGTCCTCGCTGCGCGACCGGCTCTTGAACCAGCGGCGAATCAGCAGGAAGAACACCGGCACCAGGAAGATGCCCAGCACGGTGGACGCCAGCATGCCGCCCAGCACGGCGGTGCCGATGGCCACCCGCCCGCCTGCACCCGCGCCGGTACCGATGGCCAGCGGGATCACCCCGAAGCCAAAGGCCAGCGACGTCATCAGGATGGGCCGCAGGCGCAGGCGCACGGCGGCCACGATGGCATCGAACAGGTTCTTGCCCTGCTCCTGCAGCTGCACCGCAAACTCGACGATCAGGATCGCGTTTTTGGACGCCAGCCCCACGGTGGTCAGCAGCCCCACCTGAAAGTACACGTCGTTGGTCAGGCCCCGGGTGTAAGTGGCCGCAAGTGCGCCCACCACGCCCAGCGGCACGGCCAGGATCACCGACAGCGGCACGGTCCAGCTCTCGTACAGGGCGGCCAGGCACAGGAACACGAACAGGATCGAGATTGCGTACAGCATGGGCGCCTGGGCGCCAGACTGGCGCTCTTGCAGCGAGGCGCCCGTCCACTCGTAGCCGATGCCGGGCGGCAGCGTGCGCAGGATGTCTTCCACGATCTTCATGGCGGCGCCCGAGCTCACGCCCGGTGCCGCGCGGCCTTCGAGCTCGTAGGCAGGGTTGCCGTTGTAGCGCAGCAGCTGGGGCGAGCCGTAGGCCCAGTAGCTGGTCGAGAACGCGCCAAACGGCACCATCTCGCCCTTGCTGTTGCGCACGCTCCAGCGCGCCACGTCTTGCGGCAGCATGCGTGCTGGGGCGTCGCCCTGGATGTACACGCGCTTGACCCGCTCGTTGTTCAAAAAGTCGTTCACGTAGGTGCCGCCAATGGCGCTGGAGAGCACGCTGTTGATGTCGTTGTACGACAGCCCCAGCGCAGCGGCCTTGCGGTCATCGATCTCCAGGCGCAGCTCGCTGGCGTCCTCCAGATTGGTCATGCGCAGGTTGGTCAGCTCGGGTCGCTTGCGGGCTTCGGTCAGGAAGGTGTTGGTGGCCGCCAGCAGCGCCTGGTGGCCCAGCCCGTTCATGTCCTTGATCACGAAGTTGAAGCCCGAGCTGGAGCCCAGGCCCCGCACGGCTGGCGGCATGACGACCAGCACCCGCGCATCACGGATGGAGGCCAGGTCGCGCGTGGCCTTGTAGGCGATCTGCGCGGCGGCCTGGTTCGGCAGGGGGCGGTCTTCCCAGGGCTTGAGGCGCACAAAACCGCGTGCCGAGGCCTGGTCGCCGTTGATGCCCGAGACTTGGTAGAAGCTCAGCACATCAGGCTGCTGCGCAAAGTAGTCCCGCACCTGATCCAGCACGCTTTGCAGCCGCGCATCGGCGGCGCCCGAGGGCAGGTTCACGTTCACGTACAGGAAGCCCTGGTCTTCGTCGGGCAGAAAGGAGGTGGGCAGGCGCGCCATGAGCAGCCACACCACGCCACACACCGCCAGAAAGATCAGCACCATGCGCTTGGTGCGGCGCAGCGTGTAGGCCACTGTGCCCTGGTAGCGTGCCGCAGTGGCGTCGAAATGGTGGTTGAACCAGCGGAAGAACCGGTCGTTCAGGCCCAGCAGGCCGCGGCGGATGGGCCGGTCATGCCCGGCAGACGCGGCTGCGGGCTTGAGCAGCGTGGAGCACAGCGCCGGGGTGAGGGTCAGCGCCACAAACACCGACAGCGCCATGGCCGCCACGATGGTGATCGAGAACTGCCGGTAGATCACGCCGGTGGAGCCGCCAAAGAACGCCATGGGCACGAACACCGCCGACAGCGTGACCCCGATACCCACCAGGGCGGGCGTGATTTCGCGCATGGACTGACGGGTGGCTTCCTTGGCCGACTGGCCGGTCTCGTGCATCACCCGCTCGACGTTTTCGACCACCACGATCGCATCGTCCACCAGCAGGCCGATGGCCAGCACCATGGCAAACATGGTCAGCGTGTTGATCGAATACCCCGCCAGCGACAGCACCCCGAAGGTGCCCAGCAGCACTACCGGCACGGCGATGGCGGGGATCAGCGTGGCGCGGAAGTTCTGCAAAAACACGAACATCACGATCACCACCAGGATCATGGCTTCGCCCAGCGCGCTGACCACTTCCTTGATGGAGGCGCGCCCAAAGCGCGTGGAGTCAGAGCTCACGGAGTAGTCGATCTGGTTGGGAAAGTAGGGCTTGAGATCGGCCAGCTTGGCGGCGCAGGGGACGGCCACCTGCATGGCGTTGGCGCCGTCGGCCAGCACGATGCCCATGCCCGCACCGGGCATGCCATTGAGCTTGGCCTTCACGGTCAGGTTCTCTGCGCCCAGCTCCACACGGGCCACGTCCTTGATGGTGACCACCGAGCCGTCGAGTGCCGACTTGAGCACGATGGCCTCGAACTGCTCCACTGTCTTGAGCTTGGTGCGGGCGGTGATGGTGGCGTTGAGCTGCTGGTCGGACACCGCCGGCAGGGCGCCCAGCTGGCCGGCAGAAACCTGGGCGTTCTGGGCGTTGAGGGCATTGACCAGGTCCGACGGCATCAGCGCGTACTTCTCCATCTTGGCCGGGTCCATCCAGATGCGCATGGCGTAGTTGGTGCCGAACACGGTCACGTCACCCACACCGTCGATGCGGCCGATCACATCCACCAGGCTGCTGGTCAGGAAGTCGCCGATGTCCACGGCGCTCATCGACGGGTCTTTGGAGAAGAAGCTGTAGGTGACCAGGAAGTCCTGCCCGCCCTTGTTCACGAACACGCCCCGGCTCTTGACGGCGTCGGGCAGGCGGTTGGTGGCGGCTTGCAGCTTGTTCTGCACCTGCACCTGCGCCACGTCGATGTTGGTGCCGGGCGCGAACGTGAGGGTGGTGCGCGAGCGGCCCGAGGCGTCTGAGGTCGAGCTCATGTAGAGCATGTTGTCGATGCCCTTGAGCTGCTGCTCGATGATCTGCGTGACCGAGTTCTCGACCGTCTCGGCCGAGGCGCCGGTGTATTGCGAGCCGATGGTCACGCGCGGCGGAGCGATGTCGGGGTACTGCTCCAGCGGCAGCGTGACGATGGACAGCGCGCCGCCCAGCATGATGATGATGGCGATGACCCACGCAAAGATGGGCCGGTTGATGAAGAGCTGAGCCATGTGCTGCGGCCTTCGTGCTCAGCGGGAGGCTGGTGGGGCGGGATTGGGCGCGGGGGGCGGCGTGGGCGCGGCACCTGCTGCGGCGGATGCTTCAGCGCCGGGGGCGCCCTTGCGGCCCTTGGCGGGGGCTTTGGGGTCTATCTCCACCGCGCGCACCTTGTCGCCGGGTTTGACGCGTTGGAAACCCTCGACCACCACGCGCTCGCCTGCAGCCAGCCCGCCTTGAAGTAGCCACTGGTTGCCCACTGCTCGGTCGATGCTGATCGGGCGCTTTTCCACCACATCACCGTCCTTGACCACCAGCACGCTGGGCTTGCCGGTGAGATCGCGGGTCACAGCCTGCTGGGGCACCAGCAGGGCTTCGGGCGCGAGGCCGGTGGGCAGCAGCGCCTGCACATACATGCCGGGCATCAGCGTGCCTTTGGGGTTGGGCACCACGGCGCGCAGGGTGACGGTGCCGGTGGTGGCGTTCACGATCACGCCCGCAAACTGCAGTTGGCCGCGCTGCGCGTACTCGGTGCCGTCGTCCAGGCGGATGCGCACGGGGATCTTGTCGCCCTCGACCTTCTGGAAGCGGCCTGCGTCCCAGTCCCGCTGCAACTGCATCAGCTCGGTGGTGGACTGGGTGAAGTCCACGTACATGGGGTCGAGCTGGACGATGGAGGTCAGCGCGTCGGCCTGGTTGGCTGTGACCAGCGCCCCCGGCGTGACGTTGGACAGGCTGATGCGTCCGCTGATCGGGGCCTCGATGCGGCTGTACTTGAGGTTGATGCGCGCCGTGGCCAGGTTGGCCTGGGCCACGGCCACGTCGGAGCGCGACTGGGCGGCGGCGGCCTGGCTTTCTTCAAACGCCTGCTGGCTGATGGCGTCGATCTTCACCAGCTCGGCATTGCGCTTGGCCGTGGCCTCCTGGGTGCGCGCGGTGGCCTCGGCCTTGGCCAGGGCGGCCTGCGCGCTGGCTTCGGTGGCGCGCAGCGAGGCGTCGTCGATCTGGTACAGCGGATGGCCCTGGCGCACCCGCGCGCCTTCGGTGAACAGACGCCTTTGCAGGATGCCCGACACCTGGGGGCGAACCTCGGCCGTGGCTGGTGCAGGGGCCTCGTTGGGTTTGCTGCAGCCGGCCAGGATGCCTGTGATCAGCAGCAACCCCAGCAACGCTCCCCGGGACGGCAAGGCCCCCAGGGCGGGGCGAGCGGCGCGGCCTGACACGGGATCGGCAGGGGACGGCGCAGACAGGCTCGGGCACAGCAGGGACAACGCGGCATCGTTCATGGGCGTGGGGCTTGGGGCGTGGGGGTGGAAAGTTCGGCGCATTGTGGGGGGCGCACATTTCCTGTTTGTAAAGTGGCTTGATTTGGCCCGGGTGCCGGAGCGCAGCGCAGGGACATGCGGGGCAGGGCGCCAGGCAGGCCCTGGCGCGCGGCAAAATAGAGGGAGACCCGACCGAATCACGCCCCCATGGGGGCCCGCTGGAGACCGATGCGCATGTGTGGAGCCGAACTGAAAAACCTACCCGAGGGCGTACAGCGTGTGGCTGCCGAGCTGCAGCGGCTCGGCCCACCCCCCCCGCCCCCCAAGCTGGGCGCTGCCCC
>Ga0066256_1003570_pt1 | contig 13267 bp, 10 predicted proteins | sample ThiBio_1000_biof_FD_87107 | JGI IMG/M metagenome (GOLD analysis project Ga0066256, IMG submission 87107) | Wastewater bioreactor microbial communities from Cape Town, South Africa - Thiocy_expt_1000_biof (version 2) | ecosystem: Engineered > Bioreactor > Thiocyanate-remediating >...
TCCGATCCCCCGGTGCCGCCGGGAATGGTAATCGCCCCCACAAAGGCGGCGGGTCGGGGGTTTCTGCCCGTTTTCCGCCAGTCACGCGGGCAAGGCCGTGTTTCCCCGTTTTCTCTTCCACCGCCGTCTTGCCATTGGCCACGTCTCGCATGAACCGTTCAATATCGGCCCGCTTAACCTCGCCAATCCGCTTCCTGCCCAAGAGAGGCTTGATATGGCGTTCAACCCGGCCCTTGTCGTTTGCGACCGTGGACGATTTTTTATGCTCGCAACCATCGGTAAAATACTCGTCGCAAAGTTGGGCCACGGTCATTTCTGCCCGCTGTTTCGCCTTTGTCCCGGCAACGTCCTCACCAAGTTGGGCTTTTGCTAGAACCTTAGCAGCGGCATCGCGGGCCTCGTCCACGGTGAGCTTCCCGTAAGAACCGATAGTGACTTTACGAACCGGGCTGTTCCGGCCGCCTATCCGGTATTGGGCGATGAACGATTTGGAGCCGGTCGGGCGAACGCGGCACCCAAACCCGGCCAGCACACCACACCATTCAACATAGTCGCTCGGGTGCGGCTCTAGCGCCTTCACAATGGACTGAGTGAGCTTGTGCTTTGTCATCGCCTTCCTCCGGGTAGCACCGGGGTATCACGATGCCGGTAATTTTGATACATGCCGATGATGCCTAGGGCAACGGTCGGTAGTTCAAATACATGGTTTTTCGTGGTTAATTGGAAAGTGAAGTAATTCCCGGTATCACCAATCAAGCCATTTCACTCGCCTTGCCAAGGTTGGGGTCGAGGGTTCGAATCCCTTCGCCCGCTCCAGTTTTCTAAGGGTTTAGCGAAACCCTGCTTCCTGAAAAATTGATCATCCACCATTCCGGGATTCCCGGATGGGTCCGAATTTCATCGCCCGGCACGGACGACGCCCCTTCCTCGCGCAAACACAAAGATGGTGGAAGATCAGTCGGGCCTGCGGGATCGCAGGTTCCGTTCCGCCTGGCACTTGCCGCGCCCTCCCCCACCGCGCGTGCAGCGGCGATGAGGATTAGACGATAAAGGTCGCGGAAGAGCCAGGGCGAGGAGCAGCTATCCTCTCGCGAGGAGCGCCGGCTAAACCTTGCGCCCAATCCACAGGACCTGCCAGTTCTCACGCCAGCCACCCAGCCAGTCGATCGGGGGGCGGTGATCTATATACACCCCCTTGCGATTACGTCGGCGCCCCAGAATGTCATAGCCGGACACCAACGTCTCTGCCTTGCCCTCCCCGGCAAACAGGTGCTCCAGGCCTTGAGAGGAAAACCGCCAGAAATCGTTGGGTTCGGGGTGATAGCGATATGCGAACAAGGTGCGGCACACGATAAGCCCGCCCTTCCTGGTGATCCGCACGCATTCGCTGGCCGCGTCCCAGGGGCGCTCGACATGTTCCAGCACATCGAAGTTGAACTCGATGTCGTAGCTTTCTTCGGGAATTAGTGGACAAACGCAGATATCGGCCACGAGAATGTCTGGCCCGCGCGGGGAAATGTCCGCTCCGGTGTAAGCGCAGTTCCTGCCGAAATTTCTTCGGGCGCCATCGCGCGCCCCGAAATCAAGGAAGGTAGCAACCCTTCCCTCGGCAGCGCACCGCGTGACCATATCCTCGATCATTGCCATGGTCACGGCGTTGCTGTCGCCGACGATATTTATACCCGGCGCATAAGTACGAAAATAAGGGAGGTATCCGAAAGTTCTTTCAAATATCCAGCCAATGTAAACGCTGGGATCGAGATACTTCAACTCGCGCTTCAACGCCCACCCCACCTAAAGCTATTCCCGCCGCCCTACGGCGTCAGGTTCCCGGCACCGGAGCTATAAAAGCAACGGCTCGTCTCAATGCCGTTATATTTGAGAGCAATCAACCTTGATCGCGCAATTTGTGAGCGTGGCTATGGCAGTGCGGCTCGGGCGTGCTCCCTCCAGGGCAACGGGCGCCCGCATGGGCTCGTATCGCGTCCGGTTTTTCGCAGAACTTCCTGACCGCTTTATAGGCAACGATATGGGGAGCTCCGCCGGTGCCGCCGCCGCAACAGGCGCAGCGTTCTTGCGCAAAGGCAAGCGGGCGGCGTCCTGGCACGCCGCCCGCTTGAGCCGACCCGTCAGTCGCGCGCGGCGACGATGATGATCTCGACCTTGTAGGCCGGCGTCGCCAGTTTGGCTTCACCGGTCGCGCGGGCCGGCGCGTCCTTGCCGTCCACCCAGCGGTCCCACACGGCGTTCATCTCGGCAAAGTCGGCCATGTCGGCCAGCCAGATGGTGGCGCTGAGAATCTTGGACTTGGCGCTGCCCGCCTGAGCGAGGAGCGTTTCGATCTGGGCGAGGACTGCCTCGGTCTGCGCGGTGACGCTTTCTCCCGGAGCGCCCACCTGCCCGGAGAGGTAGACGGTATTGCCATGAATCACGGCCTGGCTCATGCGCGGCCCCTGCTCCAGACGTTCGATGCTCATAATCATGTCTCCTTGATAGATAGGGCGATGCGCGCCTGCGACATCACGCGGCGTAGCGCGAAATATCGAGGTCGCCGACCTCGATCTCGGTCGGACGTGCTGAAATGATGTCGGCGATGAGCTGTCCGGACCCGCATGCCATGGTCCAGCCGAGCGTGCCATGGCCGGTGTTGAGGTAGAGATTGTCATAGGCGGTTCCGCCGATCACGGGCGTGCCGTCCGGCGTCATCGGGCGAAAGCCGGTCCAGTAGCTGCTGGCCGCCAGATCGGCGACGCCGGGGAACAGGCTGCCCAGCGACAATTGCAGCGTTTCGCGCGGGGCCGGACGAAGCTGCGGATCGAAGCCGGCAATTTCCGCCATGCCACCCACGCGAATGCGCGAGCCGAGCCGAGTGATGGCGATCTTGTAGGTCTCGTCCATGATCGTCGACACCGGCGCCCGGCTCTCGTCGATGATCGGCACGGTGATCGAATAGCCCTTCACCGGATAGACCGGCAGCTTGATGCCCAACGGCCGCAGCAGCGCCGGGGCGTAGCTGCCCGTCGCGACGATATAGGCGTCGGCCTGCATCAGCCCCCGGTCGGTGTGCACCCCGGTCACCCGGCCTGCCTCGACGTCGATGTGCTGAATGCTGGTGCCGTAGTCGAACCTCACGCCGAGCGCCTGCGCCAGCGTCGCCAGCGCGTTGGTGAACATGAAGCAATCGCCGGTTTCGTCATTCGGGAGGCGCAGGCCGCCGACGAAACTGTTCCGCACGCCCGCGAGCCCCGGCTCCGCCGCCACGCAGCCGTCGCGGTCGAGCAGTTCGAACGGGACGCCATCCGCCTGCAGCACCGCGACATCCTTGGCGATGCCGTCCAGCTGGGCCTGTGTGCGGAAAAGCTGCAGCGTGCCCTGCGCCCGCTCGTCATAGGCAAGGCCGGTGTCCGTGCGCAGCGCGATCAGCTTGTCGCGGCTATATTCGGCGATGCGCACCATGCGCGCCTTGTTCACCGCGTAGCGCGCATCCGTGCAGTTGCGCAGCATCTGCGCGAGCCAGACCAGCCGCTCGGCATCGAGCCCCGGCCGCAGGATCAGAGGCGAGTGCCTGGACATCATCCACTTGATCGCCTTGAGCGGAATGCCCGGCGCGGCCCAGGGCGAGGCATAGCCCGGCGAGATCTCGCCGGCATTGGCGAAGCTGGTCTCCAGTGCCGGACCCGGCTGCCGGTCGACCACATGGACCTCATGCCCTGCCTTGGCGAGATAATAAGCCGAGGTGACCCCGATGACACCACTGCCGAGAATGAGAACTTTCATGCAAGCACCTCCAGAGCGGGCGTGGGACATTCCAGCGGACGGACCTGCCGGGCGAAGCGGGTGCCCAGACGTGTCAGGATTTCGTAGGAAATGGTGCCCGCGTCCCGGGCGACATCATCGAGGCGCTGGTGCGGCCCGATCAGCTCGACCAGATCGCCTTCCGCGAGGACGCCGGGAGACAGCGCCGTGACGTCGACGGTCATGCTGTCCATGGACACGCGTCCGGCGATCGGCAGGCGGACATCGCCGAACCAGGCGGCGCCGCGGCCGGCGAGGCTGCGCAGCCAGCCGTCGGCATAGCCGATGGAGAGGGTCGCCAGCCGGCGCTCACCCTTCGCCTGCCAGTCCAGCCCATAGCCCACGCCGGTGCCGTCCGGCACTGTGCGCAGCTGGATGACGCGGGCATCGAGGCGGACGACCGGCGCAAATGGCGGCTCCGGCCCGTCAGCCGGATCCCCCCCGTAGAGCGCGATGCCCGCCCGCGCCAGATCGCCATGGAAGGCCTCGCCGAGCAGGCAGCCGCCGGAATTGGCCAGCGATCGCGCAACGCCGGGAAAGGATGCGGCGAGCGCCTCGAACTGCTGGCACTGCGCCTCGTTCGCCCCGTTCGCGGGCTCGTCGGCGCAGGCGAGGTGGCTCATCACGCAACGGACCATGACATAGCGGCGGAAGCTCGGGTCCTGCGCGAGCTGGTCGATGTCCTGGAGCGTCATGCCGAGACGGGACATGCCGCTGTCCACCTGAAGCACGGCGGGCAGCGGGCACATGCGCCGCTTCGCCAGCGCGAGCCAGCGCTGCGCCTGCGCGAAGCTGTTGAGGACCGGGACGACCGCATTGTCGGCGCAAAGCTCCTCAGCGCCCGCGATCAGCCCGTTCAGCACATAGATGAGGCTACCGGACGGAACGAGCGGCCGGATCGCGAGTGCCTCGGACAGATGCGCGACGAAGAAATGCTCGCAGCCCGACGCGACCAGCGCCGGCACCACGGTCGTCGCGCCCAGCCCGTAGGCGTCCGCCTTCACCACGGCAGCCAGCGACGCGGGGGCGACACGCTCACGCAGCCGCTGATAGTTCGCGATGAGTGCGGGCAGATCGACCGTGAGCACGGCGCCTGCAATCATGTCGGAATCGGCCATTCGAATACCCCGCTGCCCATGTTGAAAGGGGTATCAGCAGCAGCTTCGAATGTTTTCGCGATCAGATGCAGAATATGCTGTTTGGCACAGCAATTTGATAGAATCCACGCTTGCTGTCGAATATGCTGCAACGCCAATGGACAAGATCGACCGACACATCATCCGGCTGCTGCGCGTGGATGGCCGCCTCTCAAATCAGAGCCTTGCGGACGCGGTGGGCCTGTCGCCCTCGGCCTGTCTGCGCCGGGTCAGGATCCTTGAGCAGACGGGGGTCATCAAGGGCTATGTCGCCGTCATCGCCTCACCCGAGGAGGAGGAGGCGACCGTGGCGATCGTGCGGATCACCCTGGAGAAACAGACCGAGGAATATCTGCGCCGCTTCGAGAGCGCGGTGCGGCGGCATCCGGAAATCCGGGAATGCTATCTCATGACCGGAGACGCCGACTATACGATCCGCGTCGCGACCGGGAGCGCCGGCGAATATGAGGAGCTGCATACCAACGTCCTCTCCCGCCTGCCCGGCGTTGCGCGCATCCATTCGAGCATCGCGATGCGCAACGTGCTGAGAGGGACATCCGCCCCCGGCCGCAGTTCCGGCGGCTGAGCAGGCCTCCTCCGCAGAGACAAACGCCGTTTCATGCGCAATCGGCAGAAAATGCCGTGCGCGCCTGCGACACTTCGCCGGGTGTCTCGCCGCGTATGTTCGCGGCCCAATCTGGAGGATAGGATGAAATCACGCATCAAGACGCTGCTGGCCGGAGCCATGATCGCCGCCAGCCTGCCGGGCACCGTCGTGTCGGCTGCGGGGCCGGGGCAGCAACTGCGCGATGCGCGCGAGCAGGCGCCCGCCGGCATCATCGGCATGTGGAAGGTCGATCTCGCGGCTTCCACCTACAAGGGCACCAAGCCGCAGGCAGCGATCCGGACCTTCGCCTATACCGAGGACGGCAAGATCCTCGTCTCCTTCGCCACGCTGAACGCTGCCGGGGCGCTTAGCTCGGGCCATTGGGCCGCGCAGGTGGATGGCACGCCCGCCATCGAATATCACAGCAGCGCCGGCGCGCTGGCGTATAATGTCGTCACGCTGAGCAAGGTGGATGACGCCACGCTGGGCCTGACCGTCACGCGCCACGGCAAGGTGGACCTGCAGGCCATTTACAAGATCTCGCCGGACGGGAAGACCCTCACCTACAGCTATGACGGCAATGTGATCGTCTATCGCCCCTGGAATCTCGCCAACTGAGGAACGCCATGATCCGCCCTGCCTGCCTGCTCGCCTTCTCCGCCGCCCTGCTCCCCGCCACCCTGCTCTTCGCGACGCCGTCGCTCGCGCAGTCGGCGGAGAAGGGCAAGGCGGCCTTTGCGCAATGCGCGGCATGCCACGGCACCAAGCCGGGCGAGAAGAAGATGGGGCCGACGCTGGCGGGCGGCGTCGGGCGCAAGGCCGGTACGCTGGCCGGCCCCACGGCGCCCTCCCCGGCGCGTGCCCAATTCCGCAAGACCCGGGCGGCGAAGGACCCCAACGCCCTTCCCCCCCCTCGGGCCAGGCGTGTTCCGGGGCCGGGCATGGGGATTGGGGTGCCCGATGCCGCCCGGCGCGCCGACAGCATCGCCTCTCGCGCGACCCTCAAATAAGGGGCACGCCCCGCACCGCGAACGAGAAGGGGCGGCCCCGCCGGGTCCGCCCTTTTTGTTTGTCCGGAAGCTGATCGCTGGCGCGGTCAGCGAGCGGGGCCGCCCGTGCTCCGGCGGCCGACCCACAAATAGATCAGCAGGCCGACAATATTCCAGATGAGGAAGAACAGCTTGGTCGTGCTTGGCAGGCTCCAGAACAGATAGAGGCAGCCGAGGATGGCGACCGGCCCCACCACCCAGGCCAGCGGCGTCCGGAAGATGCGCTTGCGGCCCGGCTCGCGCCGCCGCAGGATCAGCATGCAGGCCGCGACCGCGATGAAGGCCGCCAGCGTGCCGGCATTGGCGAGCGCGGCAATGGCGTCGAGCGGCACGGGGCCCGCCAGCACGGACACGACGAGCGCCGTCACCATGGTCATGCGGACGGGCGTGCCGGTGCGGGGGCTGACGCGCGCGAGGCTCTCGGGAAGCAGCCCGTCGCGCGCCATGACGAAGAAGATGCGACTCTGGCCGAAGAGGAAAGCCAGAATAACGGTCGGCAGCGCGATGATCGCGGCCGCGCCGATGACCGCCGCGACCTGGCTCTGGCCCAGCGTGCGCAGGATCAGGGCGAGCGGCTCGGGGCTATTGGCATAGACGGTGAACGGCATGGAGCCGACCGCGACCGCCGCCACGCCAACATAGAGCGCCGTGCAGATCAGCATGGAGCCGACGATGCCGATCGGCAGGTCACGCCCCGGATTCTTCGCCTCTTCCGCCGCAGTGGAGATGGCGTCGAAGCCGTAGAAGGCGAAGAAGATGATCGCCGCCGCCGCCATCACGCCATGCTGCACGCCATCGATAGGATGGGCCGCGAAGCCATAGGGCATGAACGGCTTGAACTGGCTCGCGTCATAATGCGGCAGGGCGACCGCGACGAAGAGGAGCAGGGCCGCGATCTTGACCACCACGAGGATGGCGTTGACCGTCGCGCTTTCCTTGCTGCCCAGCGCGAGCAGCCCCGCGACGGCGAAGACGATGAGCACGGCGGGCACGTTCAGCAGGCCGCCCGCGTGCGGCCCGGCGCTGATCGCCGCCGGCAGGGGAATGCCGAGCGAGGTGAGGAAGCCGGTCGCATAGCCGGACCATCCGACCGCAACAGCGCTCACCACGAGCGAATATTCGAGGATGAGGCTCCAGCCCACGATCCAGGCGATGAGCTCGCCGATGACTGCATAGCTGTAGGTATAGGCCGAGCCCGACGCCGGGATCATCGTGGCGACTTCCGCATAGCAGAGCGCCGCGCAGGCGCAGACGGCCCCGGCCACCGCGAAAGACAGAATGACCGCCGGCCCGGCCAGGCTCGCGCCGATGCCGACCAGCGTGTAGATCCCTGTCCCCACGATGGCGCCGACGCCGAGGGCGACGAGATGCCACCAGCTCAGCGTGGGGCGCAGGCGATGTTCCGATGCCAGCGCGTCGAATTCCATCGACTTGCGGCGATTCCAATTACGCATAATTGCCCCTTGATGCGGCGGGGCATGCGCCCCCCCCTGATTGGACCGACCTCGATGCCGGCGCCGGGTGTCGCTGTGAGCGGTCCCGCCGCGTCAGATCTGCTCGGAGAAAACGAGCTGGGTCTGCTCCAGCTCGCCCACCGCCCGGGACGCCCCGTCGATAGCCGTGCCCGCCGTCGAGACGCCGCCCGCATCGGCATTGGCGATCGTGATCCGCCCGAAACGCGCGCGCGCCGCGATCGTCGGCGAGGGCTGGCCCAGCTTGTCCGCCTCGAACAGGGCGTTGCGCCCGGTCGTGAAGCCATGGGCCCAGCGGTTGACGGTGATGGCGAGGATATCGCGCGCCGGATCGAACCCGGTCCCGGCGAGGGCCGCTGCCGCCTGGCTGCGGACGGCGCGCTCGAAATGCTCGAACGGCGTCTGGAGCAGGCCCGCGCGCGCGATGCGGAACTGGTCGTCGGCCGGCGTCCCCGGCGGCGGCGGAGAGCCGCCGGTCAGTTCGCTCAGCATCGTGCTGTTGGAGCAGACGCCGGAATTCGCCCCGGTGCCGAAGCTGACGACGATCGGCTCGGAGGGCGAGCGCGACGGCACGAGATCGCCCAGATAGCGCTGCGCCTGCAATCCCATCCGACCGTAGAAGCTGCTCGGGAAGGCGATGTTGTTCTCCTGATTGACCGCGCGCACCGCTTCATGCAGCGCCGCCTTCTGTTCCTCCGGCAGCTCGGGCACGAGATAGGGCACGATGTTGTTCATGCAGGCCATCACGACATTCTTGCCGCGCACCAGCTTCGCCTTGCCCTGGTTCATATAGGTGATTTCGCATTCGCTGTTGTCCGGATCGAACAACCGGCCCTGCGTTCCCACATGCTTCACGCGGATGACGATGCTGGAGAGGCGGATGCGCGTCGGCTGCTGCTCGCGGTCCAGCGTCGCGTAGTTGACGCGCTTGGTCTCCACCGCAGCGAAATCGCCCGGCGCGAGCGCATCGGGAATGAGCGATCGCACGATGAGCCGCGCGATATCGCTGTTGCCAGCCGGCAGCGAATAGTCGTCGAGCCGGTGCTCCTCGCTCTCGGGCGAAAGCGCTGGCCGCTCAAGCCCGAGCCCCTGGAAGCCCGGCCGCATGCGGAAGAAGGCGAACCAGGCCGTGCCCATGTCCGCGCCCAGACACCACATGCCCTGCATGAGCGGCACGACGTCCGGATGGACCTTCGCGACGTTGAGCAGATAGTCCCGATAGCTCATGGCCTGCAGCTTCGCGGTCTTCTCCGCAACGCTGAGGCCGCTCAGATAATCGATGCTGGCGGTGGTGATGCGCAGCAGATCGTCCCGGACCTGCTGCGGGAACGGGGTCTGCGCCAGCCATTGCGCCGTCGGAGCGGTCGGCGTGCCGCCGTGCACCAGCCGGTCCTTCCCGTAGACCTGCTTGCGGAAGAAGGTGGAGGGCTGCATGCCCAGCGAGCGATAGAGCTGTCCGTCGACCCGATCGGTCGGATGCCCCTTCTGGATCCCCAGCTCCCGAATGAGCGAGATGGACTCATAGGTCCACTTCGAGGGCGCCACCATGTAGGAGGAGCCGCCGTTCGCGATCAGCTGCTTGCCGTTGTAGAAAAATTCGTTGCGCTTGGCGTGTCCGCCGAAATCGTCGTGATTGTCGAGGATCAGGATGCGGGCATTGGGGCCGGCGCGCTTGCGATACAGATAGGCCGCGGCGAGGCCGCTCAGGCCGCCGCCCACGACGACGAGGTCATAGCTCTCCCTCATGTCCTCGGCGCCGGGGAAGCTCTCGCCATCCCGCAGGGCATGAGCGCCCTCGAACGCGCCGGGATGCTGGCCGCGCATGCCGGTGCGCATCGGCGGATAGCTGTCCGGCGTGACGGCGCCATCGGCATTTGCGAATTTCGCGATCCGCGCCTTGGCGGCCATGGCCGGGTTCGCGCCCGCCGCCGCCATTGCGCCGCCGGCCGCAACCGCCACGCCCTGGATGAAGTCGCGCCGCTGAATCGGGCGCCCCATGCCCAGGTCCTTGTCTCCAACGCTCATAGCCATGTCCTTCATGAAAGCGAGATATACAGCGCTCCGGTCCGCCCAGCCACGTCATCGCGGGCAGACGCTTGTCCGCTGCGATCCCGGCGCTGGATGGCGTGCCCGTCCGCTCGCCGGGCCCGACCCTCAAACGCTATCAGCGCGAATTTCGGGATGGTGCCGAAAGCGGATCGAGCCGAAGCATTTTATGCTGAAAAGGTGGCCCGATCTCAGTTGCCCGAAGCGATTTCGCCGATACGGGCGACGACCGCGCCCCTGCACCGGCAGATTTCTCCGGCCATGGCGGGGCGGTGTCAGACCGGGGAATCCGCCGAGCCCCAGGGGGCCGTCATTTGCCCCAATTCAACTGAATATCCCCGGAAGCCGGGGAGCCCCGCCATCTAGGTGATCGCATCATCCATGTCTCGCCTTTTTGTGTCGAGATACGACAAAAGTCGTATTTCGGGCCAAACGATCTGCGAAGGATCGACGTGGTGGCATATTCTGCCAGCCCCTTGTCAAAAAACAGCAACACCCGCTTGTCGACGCGCTCCAACTTTTCCAGGCGACGACCTGCCTCCGCAAGGCCGGCCAGACGCTCGGGCGGTCCGCCGTCCAACGACATGAAAATAACTTAACGAACAGGGGTATTGTCATGAGATGTTTCGCGAGCTTTCTGCGCCTAGCCACCCCATCGCTCCTTGCCCTCACGCTCACGATGCCAGCCATGGCCCAGACCAGCACGGCACCTGCGGATGACGAGGAGCAAGGGGACATCGTCGTGACCGGCGTGCGCGGCACGCCGCGCACCGTGCAGGATTCCCCTGTGCCGATCGATCATTTCGGCCAGGATGACATCGAGAAGATCTCGAACACCGATACCGTCGCCGTCATGCAGACGCTGGTGCCCTCGCTGAACGTGACGCGCCAGCCGAACTCCAGCACCGGCACGTTCATCCGCCCCATCACGCTACGCGGCCTGCCCGAAGACAAGACGCTGCTGCTGCTCAACTCCAAGCGCCGCCACAAGTCGGCGAGCGTCGGCATCAGCGGCACGGGCGCGCAAGGCGCGGACTCCGCCGTGATCCCCTCGCTCGCGCTCAAGTCGGTCGAGGTGCTGCGCGATGGCGCCGCCGCACAATATGGCTCGGATGCGATCGCCGGCGTCATCAACTTCATCCTGAAGGACGACGACCATGGCGGCTCGCTGACGGCGCAGGCGGGTCAATATTATGAGGGTGACGGCGACAGCCTGCTGCTCGCCGGCAATATCGGCATGAAGCTGACCGAGAATGGCTTCGTCAACATCACCGCGCAGTATAGCAGGGACGATTATACGACCCGCGCGCTGCAGTATACGAGCACCACGTTCGACGCGATCGCCTATGCCGCCGCCAACCCCGATTATGCCGCCGTGGTCGATCTCAGCAAGCCGCTCCAGCCCTGGGGCCAGCCCAAGAGCGAGGCGTTCCGCGCCGTCATCAATTCCGGCATCGACATTAGCGACACGGCACAGGTCTACGCCTTCGGCAACTTCTCCCAGTCCAAGGGCTCGGCCTATGCCAATTATCGCTACCCCGGCAACGCGCAGCCGGTGAACGGCGTGCCCGTCCGCCTGCAGGACGGCAGTGTCTTCTCGTTCACGGACATCTTCCCCGCCGGTTTCAGCCCCATCTTCTCGGGCATCGTGAGCGACTGGAGCGCTGTTGCCGGCGTCAAGGGCAGCACGGCCTCCGATGCGCTGACCTACGACATCAGCGCGCGCTACGGCTGGGACAAGCTCTCCTATGAGATCGTCAACACGGTCAACGCCTCGCTGGGCGCCGCCTCGCCGCGTTCGTTCAAGCCCTCGACCTATGTCGAGAGCGAGCTGTCGCTGACTGCCGACTTCTCCTATTCGGCGCCGGTCGCCGCGTTCGAGACGCCGCTCGTCATCAGCTTCGGCGGCGAATATCGGAAGGAAAGCTACACGATCCGGCCCGGCGAGCTGGATTCCTATCGCGCCGGCCCGTTCGCGACGCCCGATCCGTTCGACTTCTGCAACGAGACGACGCGCACCCTCAATCCCGGCGCGCCGACCAACAAGGGCATCAACTGCGGCAATTATGCCGCCGGCACGGCGGACGGCTTTGCGGGCATCGACCCGGCCTATAATCTGCTGCCGGTCGGCTCCAACGGCGTCAACGGCGTGCCGCCGTCGGCGGCGGGCACCTGGGCGATCAAGAGCACCTCGGCCTATGTCGAGGTCTCGACCGATCCCATCAAGGGCCTCTTCGTCGACTTTGCCGGCCGCTTCGAGCACTTCTCGAACTTCGGCAATACGGTGAACGGCAAGGCCGCCTTCCGGTATGAGTTCACCCGCGGCGTCGCGATCCGCGGCTCCATCGGCACCGGCTTCCACGCGCCGTCGCCGGGCCTGATCAACACCACGTCAGTCTCGATCCGCACGGTCAACGGCGTGTTCACGCAGGCCGGCCTCTTCCCGGCGACCAATCCGGTCTCGCGCTTCCTCGGCGCGAAGGAGCTGGAGCCGGAAACGTCCACCAACTACACGCTGGGCCTGACCCTCGCCCCGGCGCAGGGCCTGAACATCTCGCTCGACGGCTACATCATCAAGATCAAGGACGCCTTCTTCTCGACGCGCAACGTCGCCGTCACCCCGGCGCTCAAGAGCCAGATGATCGCGGCCGGCGTGGTTGGTGCGGACAGCATCGCCAGCGTCAACTTCTTCCAGAACGCCTTCGATTCCGACACGCGCGGCTTCGATGCCATCGTGACCTACGATCATCGCTGGGGCGGCGGCATGAAGACCAACTTCGCGGCGAGCTTCAATGCGAACTGGTACAAGATCGAGCGCCTGCTGATCCCGTCTCTGTTCACCGTGTATCAGGACTTCAACTTCCGTAACGCGGCACCGCGCTGGCGCGGCACGCTGTCGGCCGTGCACAGCATGGGGGCGGTTTCGTTCCTGACCCGCGCCAACCTGTTCGGCCCCTACACGGCCATGGCGACGGCACCCTCCGAGACGGCGGCGAACCCGACCCAGTCCTTCAAGACCCAGGCGCAGATCGATCTCGAGGCGAGCTACAAGTTCGACGAGAGCTTCACCATCTCGGTCGGCGGACGCAACGTGCTCGATCACTATCCGGGGCCCGATCGCCTCCAGCCGACGGCCGGACGCATCTACCGCACGGACTCGGT
>Ga0066256_1004103_pt1 | contig 13267 bp, 4 predicted proteins | sample ThiBio_1000_biof_FD_87107 | JGI IMG/M metagenome (GOLD analysis project Ga0066256, IMG submission 87107) | Wastewater bioreactor microbial communities from Cape Town, South Africa - Thiocy_expt_1000_biof (version 2) | ecosystem: Engineered > Bioreactor > Thiocyanate-remediating >...
GGCGCTGCGCGTGCCCACAAGCGGCTTGCCGGTGCCCAGGGTGCCGGGCCCGGGGGGCGTGAAGCCAGCCGCCAGGGGGGCGGCGGCGGCGGCGGTGACCCCCGTGGTGCGCATGGTGGCACGTGTATAGGTAGGATGGGGTGTGGGGATGATGGCGGGTGCGGGGCAGCCGCGTTTTCTGCCCCCCGCCGCTGATACGCACCACCTAGTGCTGGTGCAGTGAGTGCGTTGGTATAGGTTGCCAAACGAACTCCGCGCGGCCACTATCTATCCTTTCTATTGGCCGCTATCTTTTTGTCGATCTTGGACGTGGCTTATCTTTCCTATCTTTTACCTATCTTATTTGGCAAGACAATTCGGAGTGCCGGCGCGGGCGTGGTGGGTGCTATTGGGTGGAGGTGGCTGGTATACCTATGTACTTGCGGCTGAGTGCGTTGTTAGCAATCTGGGACCGCCACTCTTGGCCGCGGCACTTCAATAACACTTCTCTCTCGCCGCCTACTGCCAGGCTACGCCAGTGGCGCCACCTGCAGCGGGGCGGTATTTTTACGTCAGGCCCGACGAGACGCGCCGGCTGCTCGTCCGGACGTGCGCGCCTGCGTCTGCGGTGCGTACTGCTGGTTGGAGTGTGGCGTGGGCCGCGTGGTTCGCGAGCGAGTGAGCAGAGATCGGCCTCTGTCCGCATCTGGCGGAGTAGGCAGTAGGCGGCTAGGGGGGAGGCAGCAGGGGAGGAGAGCAGAGGAGAGGAGAGACACGAGGGGGAGTAGAGTATGAGACTATGAGTATGAGACTTCTATGAGGAGGGTAGAGTATGAGTAGAGTAGAAAGGCAGTAGAATAGAGGAGACGAGCAGTGGAGTAGCAGTAGAGGAGGCAGTAGAGACGAGAGTGTACCAGTAGAGACGAGAGGGGTCAGTGAGTAGAGGAGGCGAGAGGAGAGGGAGATACTACTGCACTGCTGGCTGGCACTCTCACCACCCTCACGGTACCTGGCGCCATTAGCAAGTAGCTAGGGTGACTATCCACTGTGGTGTTGTGCCTGCAGTCGTGGTGCGTGACACTAATCACTGATGGTACCACCCATCCATCCTCGCTAGCGGGAGGAGGAGTAGAGGAGAGGAGTATGCAGTAGTACAGACGCACGCACTCAGGGGCGGACGCGGCGCGTGCGGGCGGAAAGCACACTGTGGCAGGGGTGCATAACAGATGTGCATGTCTTCCGCGGGTGGCTGCTTGTGTCCCGGCCGCGCGCGTGGCGACCCATATCAGCGACATCGGACGTGGTTGCGGCGCAGCCCCGCAGCCACCGCTACTACAGATCGCTACCCTTGCCACTCACCTTATGTTGTCGCCCCACCCTCTCCCCTTGCAGTAGTCTGGTGGTCGTGATCAAGCAAGCTGCCCCCCGCCCGCCGCGGGTCCCGGCAATCGATTGATAGGCGTAGCAGCGGGGCGCGCCCCCGTATCCCCCCGCACCACCACAACCATCGCCATGGCTCGGTCAGCAGCACTGCTGGCGGTGGCGGCGGCGGCGGTGGTGGCCGCCGCACTACCCGCAGCCGCCGCACCAGCACCCGCAGCAGCAGCAGCAGCAGCGGCGGCACCCGCAGCACCCCGGCGCAGCGGCACCGGCGGCGGCGGCGGCAAGCCGGCGGCGGCAAGCACGTACACGCCGCCCGACGACTTTGAGTACATGCCGGTGGCGGTGTACTGGGACCCGGAGGAGGTGTCCAACTCGCGCGTGCGCCTGTGCCGGCTGCCCATGGCAGATTACCACGCCACGCCGCCGGTGTACCCCATGGTGGAGGACATGGTGGCGGCGTTCCCGGACTGCCGGTCGCGCGCGGAGGCGGTGCCAGGCATGTCGCTGGACCGCACGCTGGGCGAGCTGGAGGCGGAGTACCTGGAGCGCGGGTGCGGCGAGGCGGTGGAGCGCGGCGAGCTGGAGCCGGCGTGCGCGCCGCAGGGCATCATCTTCCAGGAGTCGCGCTGCGGCTCCACCGTGTTCTCCAACATGATGGCGTCGCACCCCGCCGTGCTCATGTACTCTGAGCTGGGCCCGCCCAACGCCGTCATCCGGCACATGAACATGACGTTTGGCGAGAAGGTGCACTGGCTGCGCGTCATGTACGCCTCCATGGCGCGCCCCGTGGCGCTGGCGGGCGCGACACGCGCGGCGGCGGAGCGCGCCGGCACGCCGCCGCCCGAGGTGGTGACGGGCGCGGAGGACTGGTCGCCGCGCTTCATGTACCTGAAGACGCAGCACACCACGTCGCTGCACCTGGACGTGTACCAGGCCGCCTTCCCGCGCATGCCGTGGGTGTACCTGCACCGCGACCCGGTGGAGGTCATGATGTCGCTGCTGCGCGACAACACCGCCGCGCCGCCGCCCGACGCGCCGCCCACCGAGCACATCAACGAGGGCCACATGTCGTACATCAACAACGTGCCGTGCATGCGGTCGCGCGTGGACAAGGACCACGGCATCCCGCCGTACGTGGCGGCGGTGACGGGCGGAGGCGACGACGTCGCGGCGGCCGCCGTCACCACGCCCGCCGAGGACTGGTGCGCCGGCGACCTGTCATGGGTCATCACCTCCGCCGTCAAGGCGGCGCTGCTGGCGCGCAAGGAGGTGCTGGCGCGCGCCGTGGAGATCGCGTCCGCGCGCAATTTCCTGGGCCTGCCCGTGACGGCTGCCGACGGCGGCGCTGCGCTGCCGCTGCGCGACGACGAGATTGCGGCGCTGGCGCACACGGACGTGGCGGCGGGCGCAGATTACGCCGCTGCGCTTACGCGCCTCACGCCCGAGTGCGTGGTGGTGCGTGACGGCATGGTGCTGGACGCCACCTTTGAGGTGGGCACCGTGCTGGGCGTGGGCACCACCCTGTTTGTGGACTACTCCTCCATGCCCGGCGTCGTGCCCTTCCTCCTGGACTCCCACCTGCGCCCCCTCTCCGCCCCTGTCCGCCGCGCTGCCGGCGCCGGCGACGCCTGCCTTGGCCTCCTGCGCCGCGCCCGCGCCGCCGGCTGGCGCACCGCGCGCGACCCGCCGCCCGCCTTCGCGTGGCGGCCGTCGTGGGCGCCGGGCGCCGTGGTGCCCACCTCCGCCGTGTTTGCCACCGCCGACGTGGCCGCCGGCTTCCACGCGCCGCCCTACTCCCGCTCTTCCCCCAACGACCTCTTCTACCTCACGCACCCCGACACCGAGCTGTACGTGGCGCCGGAGCATGACTTCACGCCCGCCGCGCTGGCGCAGGCGCTGGCGGTGGGCGGCGGCGCGCCCACCTCCGACACGCAGTCGCCCTACCCGGCTGCCTCCCCGCTCTCCTCCTACACCTCCTCCGCGGTCATGAACCTGGACACAGGTGACATCGCCACCATGATGATCGTGTCAGAGCTGTACTCCAAGTCGCGCGCCACCGCCGCGCAGCTCGCCGCCCTCGCGCTCACGCCCGGCGGCATCCGCCCGTTCCAGCGCACCGGCGGCGGCCGCCTGCGCGCGCCGCGCGCCTGGACGTCCATCAACACGGAGGGCAAGTACATCTCGGACACGGGCGCGAAGCAGACGATGGCGTGGGCGGCGCTGCGTGCCGCCGCGGCGCGCTACCTCTTCTCCCTGCGCAACACCATGCTGGAGTTCAACGTGCCGTTCAGCGAGGAGGAGGCCGCCAACGTCACCGCCGCGGGCGCCGGCTCGGTGGACAAGTCCAAGCTGGACCTGGGCGCGCTGAACGGCGGGGAGCCGGCGCCGCCGGCCGGCGCACCTGCCGCGGCGGTCGACGACACTACCGAGCGCGTCGTGTCTGACCTGCACCCACCGCTCGCCGGCCGCCTGCCGCCCGTCGCGTTTGACCCCGCCGGCCTGCCGCTGGACGGCGGCTACCCGCAGCTGTACCCGCTGCACGACATCCTGACGGCGTGGAACCCCGACATTGTGACGCCGCCCGGCACCTTTGGCCGCTTCTCCTCCCTCCGCATCTTTGACTACACGTCCGAGCTGGACGAAGCCATCCGCTACCGCCGCTCCGAGGTGCCCTTCATTGTGCGCAACATCCCTGCCATGGTCGACGCCACACAGGTGCTCAGCGACGACGACTACCTCATTGGCAGGCTGGGCCGCCGCACGCGCTACCCCGTGGACGTCAACGACTCGCCGCACTTCATGTTCTCCTACAAGGCTGCCGCCGACTACCTGCGCGAGAAGGGGCAGGAGGTGGAGACGCCCACGGAGGAGAAGTACATGACGTTCCCGCAGTGGCTGCGCCAGGCGTACCGCGTGGCGGACGAGGTGGCGGGCGAGGAGAAGGAGCAGCTGCCGGGGTGGTGGGAGGCGACGGAGGATGCCGCCGTCCCCGCGTCCGACGTGCCCGACGCGCGCCCTGCGCTGTCTGACATTGACGCCACCACGCGGGCGCGGCTGGCGGCGGCGCGTGCCGCGCTGCTGGCGACGCGCACCACGCTGGACGCGCCCGCCAAGAAGGCGCCTGGCACGCCTGGCGGCATGGCGGCCAAGGGCGCCGCCGCGTCACGCACTGCCGCCAAGGCTGCCAACGCGGTGGCGGCGGCCCGCGGCGTGCCAGCGGCTGTGCCACCGCCGTCCCCTGCGCGCGCCGCCACCGCGGTGGGCACCGAGCCAGCGGCGGTTGAAGCAGCAGCGCCAAAGGCGCCGCTGAAGGCGGCGCCCGTGACGCGGCCGGCAGAGGAGCCGGTGGTGGAGTTCACGCCGGTGGAGCCGGTGGACCCGGCGATGAAGGAGGAGCTGGTGACTGATACGCCGGCGCCGGCGCCGGGTGCGCCGGGCCGCCGCCTGTTGGCGGCAGCGGAGGAGACGTCGGGCGAGGCAGAGCCGGTGAACATCAAGGCGGCGCCGTCGCCGGTGCCTACCCTGCCGCCCGAGGTGATGAACCCGTACCACGGCCTGGTACGCGCGGCGCTGGAGGCGGCGGACGCGCGCGCCGTGTCGATCAGCGATGAGGAGCTGCTGGGCTCCAAGCTGGGGCCCGGCTACGTGGCGTACCCGGCCTCCGTGCCCGCCACCACGGCGGGCGGCGAGAGCGTGCGCCTGCCGTCCCCGCGTACCGACCCCTCCCTCCTGCCTTACCTGCGCTTCCCGCCGGAGGTGGAGCACGCGTACGGCCTGCCGGTGCGCCGGCCTGTCATTGGCGCCCTGCCGCGCCTGCCGCACGACCGCTCCTACCTGCACCTGGCGGGCTACACGTCGGGGCCGAACGCGGGAGACAACCCCTGGATCCTGGAGCACATGCACTTCATGCTGCCGGAGGCGGACGAGTCGCTGTTCAGCGTGGACGGCGAGGAGTTTGGCGGCGTCCACTGCCGCTTTGGCATGCCCGGCATCATCGCCGAGTCGCACTACGACTCGGGCCGCAACATGATCGCGCTGGTGCGCGGCTACCGCCGCTACATCCTGCTGCCGCCGGACCAGTGCCGCTACCAGCGCATCATGACGGACGGCATGTCGGCGCGCCACTCCGCGGTGGACTGGACGGCGGCGGCGGAGATTAACGGCGCGCTGGGCAACGCCAGCGCGCTGGAGGTCATCCTGGAGCCCGGCGACGTGCTGTACCTGCCCGCCTCCTGGTTCCACTTCATCGTGTCGCTCACCGTCAACATCCAGTGCAACGCGCGCAGCGGCACGCCGCCCGCCGGCGTGAAGCCGCTGGAGGCGTGCGGCCTGGAGCCGTCGCCCATCTCGGAGAAGCGCGGCGAGTACACCACCACCCGCAAGGTGACGGCGTTCACCACCGGGTTTGAGGAGGAGCTGGCGGCCGCCATTGCGGACGCCACGCTGGAGCACCCCTTCGCGCTGGACCTGGCGTCGTACGCCACGCCGCGCGTCCTGCCGCCGCTGCAGTACGCGTCGCTGGTGGACGTGGTGGACGACGTGACGACGCCCGCCACCGAGGCCGCGGAGCTGGGCCCGCGTGGCGCCTACACGGCAGAGATGCGCGACAAGCCGCGCCCGTCTGCGTCACCCTCCCCCAAGGTGTTTGTCACCGTCCCCATTGACGAGCTGGTGCCGCCGGCGGAGCGCACCTCCACCGCCGCCATGCTGCGCCTTCTGGAGTATGACCCCGCCTCCCTCAACCGCCCGCCGCCGCCTGCCGGCCAGGCAGCGGCGCCACCCGCTACCAAGCCCGTTGTGCCGCCGCCAGTTGCTGCGCGCCCGTCGGCTGCGGCACCGCCGCCGCCCGCTGTGGCGCGCCCGTCTGTGGCAGCACCACCGCCGGTGGCAGTAGTGCGCCCGTCTGTTGCGGCGCAGCCCATCACCAAGGAGCCCGCCATCACGACGGAGACGGAGACGGAGCCGGTGGTGCCCGCACCCAAGCCGCCGCGCGACCCGCGCGCGGGGCCCGGCGACCTCACTGCGTCGCCGTTCGGTGTGAAGGTGGCGCCGTCGGCGCCTGCGGCGGATGCCGGCGGCAGCAGCACGACCTCCACTGGCGGTAGCGTGCCCACTGGCGGTGCGTCGGGCGGCAAGGTGGCAACGCTGGGCGATGCACAGGTGGGCGGCTCCTGGTCCACCACGCAGATGGTGCTGGTGGTGGCGGCGCTGGGCGGCGCCGTCTTGCTGTTCCGCTGGCTGCGTGGCCGCGGCGCGACCAGCACCGTTGCCAAGCGCGTCCACGCCCGCGACGAGGACGACGTGGAGACGGCGGTCGTTGGCCGTAGCAGCGCCAGCGGCGTCAGCAGCATGGGCGTTGGTAGCAGCACGAGCGCGCCCGCCTCGCCCTCGCGTGGTGCAGGCCGCGTGTCGCCTACCGGCAAGGAGGTGGCCGCCGTCCTTGGTAGCGGCGGCGGCGCCGTCGGCGTCGGCGGCGGCGGCGTTAGTGGTGCAACCGCGGCGGGCGGCTGGTCTGCCGGTGACGATGACTGGGATAACTCTTGGGGCGTGGATGACCAGCCCGCCGCACGCAAGCGCGTTGTGACTGCTGCCTCGTAAAGCCCACGGCCGGGCGGTTTGCATGCCTCTCCGATCCCCCTGTGTGCGATTGCATAAAGTATGAATTATGGCTATGTGGCAACCACCTCAACCCAGAATATATCAGAATATATGGAGGAACAATACAACACTATAATCACACACGTGCGCACACACAGTAGTATTAATTAATAATTAGTTCAGTCGCAAACAATCAGTTGTTGGGCAGCAGGATGACGGGGTCGTCCTCCTCATCGCCATCGTCATCGTCACCCAGGTCAACTCCCAGGTTTGGGTGCCCTCCCAGCGACCCAAACGTCGGCGCCGGCCGGTGGCTGGAGGCGTCGCCGCCAACCGAGTCCAGTGACGCGGGCAGGAAGGGAACCGCGGTCGCGGCGTTGGATGGGCGGCCGCTCGCTGACGCGGTACGGCTGTGCTCACTCATGGTGGCCAGCAGCGCAAGTGCCAGGGGCAGCGACACGGTTGCGGACGGCGCTGGCGGTGGTGGTAGCGGCGGTGACGCCGCCGCGGTGGGCGGCACGTATGCTGGTGGCGGTGGGGCGGGGGCCGCCCGTGCATTGCTAACCATCTGCGCTGCGGGTCCACGCCCCGCGGCGTACGTGTACCCAGGGTTAAGGCCATGGCGCACGGGTGCGATGGCGGCGTGGTGGCCGCGCGTCCCCAAGCCACCCAGCATGCTGCGTGACGGCGCCAGAGAGGTGCCCAGCAGCTCGTCGTCGTCATCCTCGCTGCCGTCCGCGGCAGCGTCCGCCAGCAGCGGCATGAACCGCCGTGCATCCTCCTCCGCCTCGTTGGCCTGGATGCAGCAGGGCAGCCGCGCCAGGCAGGCGCGGCGCCGGGCGGCAGCGGCAACGGCGGCGGGGCCCTTGTCATCACCACAGCAGCAGCAGCAGCAGCCCGCGCGTGCCCGCGCACGCGCGCGGTGGCAACAGGGCGGCAGGGCGCATGCCAGTGCATCCACGTCAGCCAGCGCGACGGGCGGCGCGCCGTTGGGCGCAGCGCAGCTAAAGTTAGTGACGCAGCAGCCGTCGCCGGGAAGGAAGCCCAGCAGGGTGACGAGGAGGGTGCCAAAGGTGGCGTACACCGCCAGGAACGCGGCGGCGGTGATGGAGAAGCCGACGGCAGGGCGCGCTGCGGTGTCGCACGCACCCGTCAGCACGTCACCCCACCAGCCGCCCAGCAGCACGGGGTCCAACACCGCCACCACGGAGGTGGCCATGGTGGCGGCGCCCGCCGCCGGCGTGCGTACCGCCTCCGTCGCCGCAATCAGGCTGGGTGAGCCTGGCATGTACGTATTAATGGCGGCCTCCAGCGCGACGGCGGCGGCGGTGGTGTTGGTGAGCTGCGCCACAATGGCGTTGAACTGCGTGCCCAGCGCTGAGGTGGCGGCAGCAGGCGACAGGGGCGCAGCGGGTGCCACAAAGGACGCCAGGGTGGCGTACAGCTGAAGGTCGCCGGGTGCAGGGCCGGCGGCCGCCGAGCCAGCGTGCGCCGGCCACGCGCCCCACACCCACGATGAGTACAGTGCCGCTGCCAGCACGGCGCCGTTGGGGTCGGCGCACACGTCCGACGTGGTGGTCACCAGCCACAGCGTCCATGCCACGCCGCCGCCCAGCGCCAGCACCAGCAGCGGCGTGGCCCACGCCAGGCTGCACACAAAGGCGCGGCAGGAGGGCCGCTTCCAAAAGCCGGCGGACAGCGCGATGACGACGGCACCGCACAGTATGGTAAGCAGGAAGGACAGGAGGGAGACGACGAGGGTGGCAGTATCAGCGGCGTCCACCGCGCCCACAATGGACGTCACATTGGCCGCCAGGTTGTTGGCGGTGGCACCTGCACCACCCAGCGCCGTCACAGCGGCTGTGAGGGACGCTGTGAGGGTGGCGGCGGCACTTGCGACTGAAGGCGGCGTTGGGCCAGCGGCAGCCAGCGCGGCTGTCAGGGCGTTATTGGCGGTGACGGCAGACGCGGCAGACGCAGCGGCAGTCGCCGTGTACTCTGCCACTTGCGACCCAAACACGCCGCGGAACTCGTTCAGGCGATTGCCCAGCGGCGCCGACGCGCCACCCTGTGCCCGCAGCACCGCCAGCTCGTAGAAGCCCACCACGCACACGCCGGCGAGGCCGGTGGTGGCAGCCAGCAGGCGGCGGCGCGGTGCGCTGCAACATACCCGCCACAGACACGCCGACCGGCCAACCGAGTGGCGGCGCGGCAGGCAGGCACCGCCGGGTGCGCACACGCAGCACTCCGCGGCATGCGAAGCAAGCAGGCGCGGGAACGGCGGCGGCTGCAGCGCGACCCCCCGTGGCGTCAGCACGTGCACCGGTGCCGGATCATCACTGCCCACCACTGGCGCCGCCAGCACATGCTCGTCTTCACCGTCATCGCCGCCGCTGCCGCTGCCACCACCGCCGCCGCCGCTACTGACGGGTACAAATGGCGCTGCCGCAGCTGCGCCACCACCCTCCTCGTCTTCCACATTGTTCGTAAGCGCCAAGACGGGCGAGTCACGGATCGAGACGGCCGTCGCGCGCGGCGGTGGGGCTGCGGCTGCCGTCCCACCGCCGACGCCGACGCCGCCGCCGCGGCCGCCAAACAGGGCAGCAAAGGTATTAGGATGCGGTACTGACCCCAGCGGCACACTGGCAACAGAGGGCAGGGAGGCGCCACCGCCGCCGCCACCGCCTGCCGCCACCCGGTCGGCAGTTGCCGCCAAGCTGGTGGCGTATCCGCTCTCATCCGTCGCCGCCCGCGTGTTGCGCGTGGCACCGCGCGTATGCAGTCCCCCGCCACCGCTGGAGGGCATGGGGATGGGCGCAGTCACCGCGGACACGGCGGCGGGCATGCCGCCCTCCAACCCCGCCGCCTCCAACCCGCTGCCATCCATGCTGCCGTACGTGCGGCCGCCAGACGGCACCGAGGTAATGGAGGAGCGGCCAGCAGCATTGCGTGACGTGCGCCGCCGCTTGCCGCCAGGGCGCGACGACAGCGCGGCGTGGCGGCAGGAGCACTGCGCAATGGCGGCGAGAAGCAGGATGAGTGAGAGGAGCGTGGTGGCGCCCAGCAGCGGCGCCGCGTATGACGCCGTGTTGGTGAGGTACGCCGCATAGCCTTGCGGCCCCGCCGCCAGCGCCACCGCGGGGCAGGTGGCACTGCGGCTCCAATCGCTGGCACCCGGGTTCGCGACGCTGTCGGTGCCCTCCACCCTGCCGTCCGGGCCAAACCGCAGCCACCACCGGTCGCCAGCATGGAAGTCCACCAGCTGCGGCGCCGCCGCCGACCCCGCCGGCACGCCGCTGCCTGCGCTCCAGCACGCCATCTTAGGGGTGTGGGGAGGGGGGGGGGGGGGGGGGGCGCCGCCAGCGGAAGGGAGCGGCCGGGCGGCGAGGCGCCGGCCGCCGCGCGGGGGCGCGCGGGGCCAGGAGGAGGACCAGCGGCGGCGCCGGGGGGGGACGGCAGGCCGGCCCCGCCGGCTGGGAAGTGGCAGCACACGTCACACTGTGGTGGACACTGCAGTGGCACTGTGGTGGTCGGTTGGAGGAGAGCACTGCTGCCAATACCGGTATGTAACAATCGAAATATGAATGTAGCAAATGTGCAACGCCCGGTGGGGTGGGAATGGGTGGGTACATGCAGGTGGGCGGTGTTGCCGGTGTGTTTACATGGTGGAATGCGCAAAATTTAGCATTTTCCACCCCCACCTCCGCGGATTTCCCCTGGCGGCGTGGCCAACTGCCACCTGCTGCGGCCCGCACCTGTGGTAGTGGCAGCGCAACCTGGCCCGTGGGGTTGGTTGTTGGCCACAGTGCGAGTGGCTGATACTCGACTGTGCACAGTGCGATGCATCTATCGAGTCGCCTACCTTTGCGTGTGTGTTTGTCACTTGGCGCTGCCGCCAAAAGTCATGATCATCCCCCACCCACCACATCATCATCATGTGGTTGTGGCGGCAATGTGGCCTGGCGCGCTGCTGTGAACGTGTGAAGTACCGGTACCAACAACCAAGATGATACTAAAGAGACGGCGAGTTCAAGGGCGAGCGCACGGGTGGCGCGCAGCAGCGGCTAGCACGCGGCGGCAGGGGCGGCGGCGTGGACTGCACCACGCCGCCGCCCCCTCACCACCCGCGCGGCACACACCCAGCAGCAGGCGGCATTTACTTGGCGGCGCGCATCTTCTCCTGCAGGATCTGCTTCACCAGCTTCTGCTCCTCCACAATGAACGCGCGCATGATGCGCTCGCGCGTGCAGGTGGCGCAGCGGGAGCCACCGTAGGCGCGCGACACGGAGCGCGCGTTGGGTGCAATGCGCGCGTAGCCGGTCGGCCGCAGGCGCGGCAGGCCGGGCAGCGCAGCGTGGCAGTCACCGCAGCGCGGGCCCTTCGCCGCCTTGCCAATGTAGTGCACCGTGATGTTGCCGCCTGCGCCATTTGCGTGTTGGGTGGGGGAGATTGTGTGTGTGTGCGTGAGTGGGGGTGGATGCCTATGTGCCGGTGTAGTTGTACCGCGGTGGCTACGTACCGGGCGTCTTGACCTTGCGGATCTTGTTGGACCGCGTGTTGTAGCTGTGCTTGCGGCGGTACGTCACACGGGTGTCGCGGGCCGTCATCTTGTCTACAGTTTGTGGGCGAGAGCAGGAAGAACCTCTGCGCGCGCGGATAGGTGGGTGGGCAATGGTGGGGGTGGGTTGTGAAGGGAGGGATGGTTGCCAGCAGTTGTCAGGTCACAAACAGCAGCGTCGTCCTGCACTAGTCTGCACCAATCGATTCCACCACTGGCGTCAGTTGCAGCGTGCCTCCATCATTGACAGTTTCGGCTGCTGCTGCTATTGCTGCAATATTCAGGTGCCACTGCGGTCGCCGCCATCCACTTTCGCACCTGCCATCAGCGCCGCCACAACATCCACAAGGGCGCCTCTGCCAGTTCAACGCATTCCACCGTTGCAGTCGTCAGCCGTCAGGAGCCACCAGCAAGTACAGCCGCAGCGTACTGCAAGTGGGACCGCTGCCAGCCACAGGCGCACACAGCAGCGACGACCAGCAGCGCCATTGGTGCATCCACTAGTAGCAGCCACCAAGCGCACCGGTACCAACAGCGACACAGCAACAGCGACAACAGCCACGGTGCTGCAATCACAACAGCCACAACAGTCGCAGTACGCAGCCACACCAGCAGCAGCGGCAGTCCAGCATACGAGCAGCATACAAGCAGCAGCACAGCAGTAGCACCGCCTCCACCAGCAGTAGTAGTAGGAGCAGTAGAGCAGCCACGAGGAGGAGGGGACACCAGAGAGAGAGAGAGAGACAAGCAGCAAAACAACCAAGCCGTGCCAGCCATGAAGCCAGCCAAGAGCACAAGGCATGTACACTCACCTCTGTCTGCAACAAACTGGCGGTGTCCGACACATGCTCCTTTATACTCACACACAAACACACCACTCCTCTCTCTCCCTCCTCCCGGCGTGTAAAACTCTCTTCTCTCCTCTCAACCCGCCAAACTCGCGTCAAAGTTCCGAAACGGCGTTGCACGACACCGGCCCTTGAAATTGGAAGTTCGCAGTTCCGCCGCCCTCTCTACCCCCTCGCCGCACAGTGTACATCACGAAAATGGGACGCGGCGGCGGCGCCGCGCGGGGGTGCCACTTTGTGTGCATCACCACCCTACACACACCGTCGTGTACACAAGATGCTGGCCTCCGTTGCCGTGCGCCGTGCAGGTACGCAACCAACCTGATGCCGACCAGTAGCACGCAGCGAGAAGCGGGGAGAGGGATGAGGGGGAGAGGGGGGAGGGGGTGGGGAAAGCGAGTTGGGAATGCGTACGGTGGCAAGGCGGGGCGCAGGGAGGCGGCGGGAAGGAGGAGGGGAGGGTATTGCGTCGGGGTGTGGAGGAACGCTGGCGAAAGCAGGGTGTGGCGATGGCGTGGCGACGCGCGGCGAACGATGGAACGAGTGGGTGTGGTGGAGAGAGTGTTGCACCTGCTGCAGTGGCGCGTCGTGGGCGCGGTAGAAGGCGAGAAGGTGGCTGTGGCAGGGTGGGGCAGGTGCATGTGGGTAGCGTGGTGTGCTGGGGCGAGCGTAGGGGCGTGATTGAGAGCGAGATCCATGACGACGGCGACAGCCACAGCAGCAGCAGCTGAGCGCCGCGGCCACGCCGAAAAGCAGCGGCGGCAGCAACGATGGCGGTGGTGAGCGGCGTGCGAGCGTGACAACTGTGGTGCAGTATCATGTGCGGGAGCGTGTGGGCGTGCTGGTGATGGGCGCGCTGCGACAGATGACGTGGACACGCGGCTGTGATGATCCGTTAGCA
>Ga0066256_1004105_pt1 | contig 13265 bp, 10 predicted proteins | sample ThiBio_1000_biof_FD_87107 | JGI IMG/M metagenome (GOLD analysis project Ga0066256, IMG submission 87107) | Wastewater bioreactor microbial communities from Cape Town, South Africa - Thiocy_expt_1000_biof (version 2) | ecosystem: Engineered > Bioreactor > Thiocyanate-remediating >...
GCGGCGGGCGGGTGCTGGCCATCGAAGCGCGCTTCCCCGGCACGACCGGGCCGAAGGGTGTGGATCGCCAGACATTGGGCGCACGCGTGCCCGGCAAGCCCGAGGATTTGCGGGCGCTGGAGCGGATCGTCCACCCCGCCGTGGCGAAGGCGCGGCGCGTTTTCCTGCGGCGGCATGCGGCGCATCCGATGGTGGTGCTGGACATTCCGCTATTGTTCGAGACGCATGGCGATCGGCAGATGGACCTGGTCGTGGTGGTGTCCGCGCCGTCCTTCCTCCAGCGCCGCCGCGTGATGCGCCGGCCGGGCATGAGCCCGCGCCGTTTCCATCGCCTCAGCGCCGCGCAGCTCCCCGATTATCGCAAGCGCGCGCAGGCGGATGTGGTCATCAGCACCGCCCGCCCAAAATGGCAGACGAGAGCGGACGTCATGCGCCTCGTCGCTTGCCTTCGTCGGTCCCTGCGCCGATAATGCCGGGCACAGGATTCAAGAGCACAAAATGCGCGAAATCGTCTTCGATACCGAAACCACTGGCCTCGATCCGCTCAACGGAGATCGCCTCGTCGAAATCGGCTGTGTCGAGCTGATCAACCGCATTCCGACGGGCGCTACCTACCACGCCTATTTTAATCCCGAGCGCTCCATGCCGGCGCAGGCGGAGGCGGTGCACGGCCTGTCCGAGCGCTTCCTGTCGGACAAGCCGCGCTTCCGGGAAAAGGCTGCGGAACTCATCGAGTTTCTCGGCGACTCCATGCTGGACGCGCACAATGCGCGCTTCGACTTCGGCTTCCTGAATGCGGAGCTAGAGCGGATCAACCATCCGATCATCGATCTCTCCCGCATGATCGACAGCCTCACCATCGCGCGCACCTTGCATCCCGGCGCCAAGCACAGCCTGGACGCCCTTTGCTCGCGCTACGGCATCGATCGCAGCCATCGCGTCAAGCACGGCGCTCTGCTCGACGCCGAGCTGCTTGCCCAACTCTACGTCGAGCTCACCGGTGGCCGACAGATCGGTCTCACGCTGGTCGCCGAAACCCAGATGGTCGTCACCACGGATGTGGTTGCCGCGCAGACCAGCGCATCGGCTCGGCCCGTGCGCCCGCCCCGCCTGTTCACGCCCAGCGCTGCCGAACTCGCCCGGCATGCCGCCTTCCTCGAAAAACTCGACAATCCGATCTGGCACGACAGCCCGACTTGATGCCGGTCAATGCTGGCAAGGCGCAACATGTCGCCTACATAGGACCATACGCCCTAGAAGAAGGAGAAAGCAGATGGACATTCGCGTATCGGGTCACCAGATCGAAACTGGCGAGGCTCTCCAAACGCTTGTCACCACCCGCCTGCAGGGCATAACCGACAAATATTTCTCCCGCGCCATCTCCTCCAACGTCACCTTCGGTCTGGGCGCCCATGGTGGCTTCCGCTGCGATATCGTCTGCCATGTCATGGCCGGCCTTATCCTCAAGGGATCGGGTGAGGCCCAGGACGTGCATGTCGCCTTCGATCAGGCGGCCGACCGCATCGACAAGCAGCTCCGTCGCTACATGCGGCGCCTGAAGGATCGCCATGAGCAGAGCGCCGCAGCCGAGGCGCAGCGCACCGCGACCGACGAGGGCATCGACGTGGGCAACGGCATCGACAATGCCAGCTACGTCGTCTTCCAGAGCAGCGGCTATGAGGAGGACCGCGAGGTTACCGCGGAGGCGCCGGCCATCATCGCCGAGATGCGCGTGGACATCCCCAAGGCGAGCGTCTCGGATGCCGTCATGATGCTTGATCTGCGCAACACCAATGCGCTGCTGTTCGTGAACAGCGGCACCGAAGCTTTCAACATGGTCTATCGCCGCAATGACGGCACCATCGGCTGGGTCGAGCCGCCCCGGAGCTGAGCCAGTCCCCGCGGATCCGTTCGGCCGGTTCGAGCAATGCGGCCGAACGGAAGAAGGGGGCTATCGGCCCCCTGCCGATGACCTGCGTCGGTTGACCCCGGAGCGCTTTGTTACTATGGGGCACCAGACTTTCCCGGCGGCAATCACGGACTTTCCGTATGCCCCTGTGCGGCGCGATGGGTCTGCTGCCGCAGGACACAGGTGAACATGGATAATTTCAGCGATTTGCTGACGGCGAACGCCGTGTCGTCCGCAGTCAACGTCTCCACCAAGAAGCAGCTTTTCCAGAAGCTCGGTCAGCTCGTCGAGACGGCCTATGGCCTCGACGCCGCTGAGGTGATCGAGCGTATCACCGAGCGCGAGCGGCTCGGTTCGACTGGCTTCGGCGGTGGCATCGCTATCCCCCACGCCAAGCTGGACAAGCTGGACAAGGTTCGCGGCGCCGTGATGCTGCTGGCCGAGCCGATCAGCTTCGATGCGATCGACGAGGCGCCGGTGGACGTCGTGTTCATGCTGCTCTCGCCATCTGATAGCGGCGCCGAGCATCTCAAGACCCTCGCGCGGGTTTCACGTCTGCTGCGCAATGAGCGGCATCTGGCGCGCATTCGCGGCGTCGGTTCGGATGCGGCGCTTTATGCCCTGCTCGCCGGCGGCGAGACGCGTGACGCAGCCTGACGGAACGGAACTGGCCGGATCCGGGCCCTCGGGCGAGGAAGCGCATTTCCGGGCTCTCGAACGGCTCTATGCCTCGGCGCCGATCAACCGCCTCTTCCCCTCCCGCCTGTCCATCCCGGCAGCGGGCGAAGCGCGCATCGCCTTCGACGTGGCGCCCGCCTATTTTCATGCGGCCGGTGCGACCCATGGCACGCTCTACTTCAAGATGCTGGATGATGCGGCCTTCTATGCCGCCAACAGCCTGGTGAGCGACCGGTTTCTGCTCACCACGGCGTTCAACCTGCTCTTCACCAAGCCGCTCAAGGCCGGGCCGATCGTGGCGGAAGGGCGCTGGCTCTCCGGCAAGCGACGCGTCTATGTCGCGGAGGCGCGGCTGGTCGATGCGCAGGGCGAGGAAGTGGGGCGCGGCACCGGCACCTTCATGCGCTCGGCCGTCCCCCTGGCGAGCCTGCCGGGCTATGTGCTGCCGCGTGAGACGGAGGCATGAGCGAGCGCCTGACGAGCCAGATGCTGGTCAGCGCGCTCGTGCGCCGGGCCCAGAGCGCGGGCGGATTTGCCGCCGTCCTCCACAAGGGCGAGGCGATGAGCGGCGCGATCGTGGTGCAGATCGTCGATCGGGGCGAAAATGTCGGGCTTTTCGAGCGCGTTACCGGACTCGACGGGAAAACCCAATTGGTCGCGGTCGGGCCGAATAATATCAGCGAATACAGCGTCTTAAGCCAATATATCGAGCGCCGGACGCGTATCGACCCGGATATCTGGTTCATGGAACTGGATGTCGCAGATGGACAACGACTGGCCGCTGAGCTGCTCTGCTCGGCTTGACTCAAAGTTCCAGGGCCGCCAAAGCCCACCCACCTCGCGCAGGTTGCAGAGGCAGGTCATGGGGGCCCGCCGAAGCAAACACGCAGACGGGGGGCGGACCGAACACTTAAAGTCGTCATCCCATATGCCGACCGGTGCTTCGCCAGCCGACCCACCGCATAGTTCAGAAAGTTCATGTCGAAATATCTCGCTGTCGCTGCTGTTGCAGCGATCGGACTGATGTCCTCAACCCTCGCCTTCGCAGATGTCACGCCTGACACTGCTTCACCCGTCACCAGCCCCCTTGAGGCTCCCGTCCTCGTCGCCGCTGACCTCGTCGCGAACGACACGTCGGTTGAGCCGGGCAAGAAAACCTCTTCTTTCGTCCAGCCTGCGCTTGAGCCCGCCGTCGCGACCGCCGACGAAGCCGATACGCTCGCCGAGCTGGTCTCTCAGTCGAACCAGGATGCCGCGCTGGATAGCGAAGCGCACTGCCTCGCCACCGCCATCTATTATGAGGCCCGCAGCGAGAGCCTGAACGGTCAGCTCGCCGTGGCCAATGTCGTCCTGCAGCGCGCCCGCTCAGGCCGCTTCCCGAGCAGCCTGTGTGGCGTTGTGACGCAGCCCGGCCAGTTCAGCTTCGTGCGCGCCGGCCGTCTGCCTGCCGTCCCCGGCAATGCCGGCCAATGGCGCACGGCCAAGGCCATCGCGCGCATTGCACAGCAGGGCAGCTGGGACAATCCGGTCGAAGGCGCGCTCTATTTCCACGCCGCGCGCGTCGCTCCGGGCTGGGACCGTGAACGCGTGACGCGGATCGGCGGACACGTCTTCTATCGTTAAGCCGGAGGCGGTCCGCGCGATCGCCTCTCATCATTCCATCGCGCGGGTCTGAGGAACAGGGTTGAGCCTGTTCACGACCTGTTCTAATCAGCGGCGATGGATTCGGCTCCTCTCCCCGATCTTACACCCGGTCCGTTGCTCTGCGACGGCACGGCGCTCGCCGTGACCCGTGGGGTGCTGCGCCTCTTCGCGCGGCACGATATTTTCGGCGTGCCGGAAGTGCCGCTGCCCAATGGGCGGCGGCTGGATATCATGGCGGTGGATGCGCGCGGCTTCATTATCGCTGTCGAGATCAAATGCAGCCGAGCGGATCTGCTCGGTGATGGCAAATGGCCGGATTATTTCGACTATTGCGACCGCTATTTCTGGGCCGTGCCGGCCGGCTTCGATCTCGGCCTGTTCGAGGGCGAGGCGCTCTGGCCGGGGCGCACGGGCCTCATCGTGGCGGATCAATATGACGCGGAGATCGTCCGCGCCGCGCCCAGCGAGCCGTTGCCGGCACCGCGGCGCAAGGCCGAGGTCCAGCGCCTGGCCCGTCGCGCGGCGCGGCGGCTGGCACAAGTCATGGACCCCGATGGCCAGGTTCTATGGGGCGGCGAGGGCTGAAATCCGCCATTTCGCTGCGACGCAGCATGCAAAAAACTACTTCTCGGGATAAATTTTTGCAGCCCGCGCGCTGATAATGCCCGCTCCAACCGCTTGGCACTGTGCCTGCAAAGGGGCTAGGCTGTGAGGGAGTCCTAGAGGAGAGGCCAGTGAGCCAGTCTGTCTATCCCGTCACTGCCGAATGGCGCGCGCGCGCCTATGTAAATGCCGAACAATATGCCGAGATGTACGACCGATCGGTCGGTGATCCGGACGGCTTCTGGCGCGAGGCGGCTGCGCGGATCGACTGGATCGTGCCGTTCACCAAGGTCAAGGAAACCAGCTTCGATGCCGACAGCTTCGGCATCCGGTGGTTCGCCGACGGGCAGCTCAACATCGCGGCCAATTGCCTCGATCGCCATCTCGCCGAGCGCGGCGACGTGCCGGCGATCCTGTGGGCGGGCGACGATCCGTCCGAAAGCCGCACGATCACCTACCGCCAATTGCACGAGGAAGTGTGCCGCTTCGCCAATCTGCTCAAGGGGCAGCGCGTGCGCAAGGGCGACCGCGTCACCACCTATCTCCCGATGCTCCCCGAGGCGGCGGGGGCGGCGCTCGCCCTCGCCCGCGTCGGCCCGACCGACACGGCTGCGTTCGGCGGCTTCTCGCCGGACAGCCTCGCCGGGCGCATCACGGATTGCGACTCCACCATCGTGATTACCGCAGACGAGGGCCTGCGCGGCGGCAAGAAGATCCCGCTCAAGGCCAATGTCGACGAGGCGCTGCAGCATTGCACCAGCGTGAGTTCCGTCATCGTCGTGAAGCGCACCGGCGGCGCGATCGGCATGACGGACGGTCGCGACCATTGGTATCACGAACTGCGCGACGCGGCCTCGCCGGACTGTCCGGCCGATCCCGTGGGCGCCGAGGATCCGCTGTTCATCCTCTATACGAGCGGTTCGACCGGCAAGCCCAAGGGCGTGCTGCACACGACCGGCGGCTATCTGCTCTGGGCCGCGATGACGCATCATTATGTGTTCGATTACCGGCCGGGCGACATCTACTGGTGCGCCGCGGACATCGGCTGGGTCACGGGGCACAGCTACATCGTCTACGGCCCGCTGGCGAACGGCGCCATCACGGTGATGTTCGAGGGCGTGCCCAATTATCCCGATCACAGCCGCTTCTGGCAGGTGGTCGACCAGTTCAAGGTGAGCACCTTCTACGCTGCGCCGACCGCGCTGCGCGCGCTGATGCGCGAGGGCGACGACTGGGTGAAGAAGACCAGCCGTGCCTCGCTGCGCATCCTGGGATCGGTCGGCGAGCCGATCAATCCCGAGGCGTGGGAATGGTATTATCGCGTGGTGGGCGACGCGCGTTGCCCGATCATGGACACCTGGTGGCAGACCGAGACGGGCGGCCATATGATCACGCCGCTGCCCGGCGCGGTGGACCTCAAGCCCGGCAGCGCGACCACGCCGTTCTTCGGCGTCGTGCCGCAGATCGTCGATGCGGAGGGTAATGTGCTGGAGGGCGCCTGCGAGGGCAATCTGGTCATAGGCGATAGCTGGCCGGGGCAGATGCGTACCGTCTGGGGCGACCATGAGCGCTTCTTCCAGACCTATTTCAGCACCTACAAGGGCAAATATTTCACCGGGGATGGCTGCCGGCGCGACGAGGACGGCTTCTACTGGATCACCGGCCGCGTGGATGACGTCATCAACGTCTCAGGCCACCGCATGGGCACGGCCGAGGTTGAATCGGCGCTCGTCGCCCACGCCAAGGTGGCCGAGGCAGCGGTCGTGGGTATGCCGCACGACATCAAGGGTCAGGGCATCTATGCCTATGTGACGCTGAACGCGAGCGAGGTGGGCGACGAAGCGCTCCGCAAGGAACTGGTGCAGTGGGTGCGGCACGAGATCGGCCCGATCGCGACACCGGACGTGATCCAGTTCGCCCCTGCCCTGCCCAAGACGCGCTCGGGCAAGATCATGCGGCGCATCCTGCGCAAGATTGCGGAGGACGCTGTGGATCAGCTGGGCGATACCTCGACGCTGGCGGACCCGAGCGTGGTGGACAATCTGGTGGCGAACCGCCGCCGCGTGACCGCCTGACCGCTCAAGGAGAGGCGAGGAGCAAGCCTCCTCGCCCGCTCAGCGCTGACGCCGCTCCCCTATCCTTCGTGGATGGGGAACGGCGGCTCCGGGGGCTTCGCACGGGTCATGAGGCGGGTTGAAACTCTCGGCCGCTGCTGACATGTTCAGGCCACGTTCGTCCCAGAAAAGCTATCCCGAGAGACATGTCGCTGATTTCCCGCCTGCTTTTCGCGTGCCTCATCGCCCTCATTCCCCTTTCCGCCGCGACCGCCCAGTCCGCGACGCGGGCGACGCCGGGCTTTGTGCGCGTGCGGCTGGAAACGAGCATGGGCAATATCGTGCTGGCGCTGAACCAGAAGCGCGCGCCCAAGACCGTCGCCAACTTCATGATCTATGTGGATGATGGCCGGCTCGACAATACAAGCTTCTATCGGGCCTATCGGCGCAAGGACAATGCGAAGCTCGGTTTCGTGCAAGGCGGCATCGATACCGAGGCGCGGCGGGTCTATTTCCCCACGGTGGAGCTGGAGCCAACCAGCAAGACCGGCCTCAAGCATCTGGACGGCACCATCTCCATGGCGCGCCACAAGGAGCCCAATTCGGGCACCGGCAACTTCTCGATCCAGGTCGGCCCCAATCCCACGCTGGACGCGCGGCCGGGCTATGAGGGCTATGCCGCCTTCGGTCAGGTCATCTCGGGCATGGACGTCATCAAGCGCATCCTGTCGCTGGATACATGCTGCGGGCGCGGCGTCATGTTCGGGCAGATGATCAAGAAGCCGGTCAAGATCATCCGCGCGGTGCGGCTGGACGGAACGCCCAAGCCGAGCGGGGCGGTAAAGCCCTGGCTGATGCGGCCCAGAGAGCCGGCGAAGAAGTAGCCTTCCCGCCCTTCTCTACCGCGCCAGCAGCGCCCGCGCCTGTCCGGTCAGCTCCGCCACCATCGCCGCCGTGGGCGAGGAGGCGGCCTGCGCGCGGGCGATGAGCTGGCGATACTTGATCACCGCCGCATCGTGGCGGCGTAGCCATTCGGAGACGAAGGCGTGGCTTTCCTTGTATACGGCGTTGGACAGGAAGGTGAGGCGCATCTGCTGCAGATCGCGCGAGCTGCCCGTCACCAGCAGGCGCTCCCACGGATCGCTCGGGGTCATGCGCGCAGCGGTACCCTGCAGCCAGTCGATGCCGAGCGCTTCGCCCAGCTCGGTGAAGGCGCGGGCGATGCCGAGCTCCTCCTGGCCCAGATTGCGCGCCAGCATGGCGAGGCCGATGGCGCCATCCATCTTGACCAGCATGACGACGCGCGCGGCCAGCGCCTTGCTGACGCCCAGCTCCATCAGCTCCTCAAGGAGATTGGACGCGCGGCGGGCGGGTTCGGGCTGGAGCAGGCTGTCCACATCCCTGCCGAGCGTCTCGATGGCCGGGGAGAGCATGGTGATCGCGCCCGCGGGGCGCAGATCGGTCGGAAGGGAGCGATGCGTGTCGCCGATATGGCCTGCCATCGCACTGGCCACCTGCCGGTAGAGCGCGAGACGCGCCTGCTCGCTCACATTGGCCGCGTCGATATCGTCCCACAGCTTGCGCACGTCGAACAGATGCTCGGCGATGACGAAGGCGCGGGCGATCTCGTCGAGCGTGCAGCTTGCCTCCTCCGCGAGCGTAAACGGCAGGATCGCCCCCAGACGATTGACGATGCGGTTGGCGAGCTTGGTCGCGATGATCTCGTTGCGCAGCTGGTGGGCGCGGATCGTGAGCTTGGCGGCCGAGACGAGCACGGCAAGCTCCGGCCGGGTGAGGCCAAGCTGGTCCCCGGCGCGGCGCAACAGCTCCTGATCGCTCGCCAGACCCTCCACGCGGCGATCGAGATGGCCCGCGCCCTCCAGCGTGCCGATGAGGCGGACATAGGAGGCGAGATCGTCCACGCCGCCGGTCTGGGCGATCGACAGGCCAAGCGCCTGGAAGCGATTATCCTCCAGCACGATTTGCGCCACCTCGTCGGTCATCTCGTGCAGCAGCGTGTTGCGCGCCTCCTCCGTGAGGCGACCTTCGGCCATCTCCTTGTTGAGGGCGATCTTGATGTTGACCTCATTGTCCGAGCAGTCGACGCCGGCCGAATTATCAATGAAGTCGGTGTTGATGCGCCCGCCCCGGAGCGCGTAGGCGATGCGCCCCGCCTGCGTCACGCCCAGATTGGCGCCCTCGCCGATCACCTTGGCGCGCACATCCTCGGCATCCACGCGCAGGCGATCATTGGCCGCGTCGCCCACATCGGCATTACTCTGCGCGGCGGCCTTGATGTAGGTGCCGATGCCGCCGAACCAGAGCAGGTCAGTCTGCGCCCGCAGCAGCGCGGAGATGAGCGCCGTGGGCTCCATGGCCTGCTCGTCCGTGCCGATGAGCGCCTGCATTTCCGGGCTGAGCGTGATGCTCTTGAGGCTGCGCGGGAAGACGCCGCCGCCTTTGGAGATGAGCGCCTTGTCATAATCATCCCAGCTTGAGCGCGGCAGACTGAACAGGCGGGCGCGTTCCTTCCAGCTCGCGGCCGGGCTGGGATCGGGATCGATGAAGATGTGGCGATGATCGAAGGCGGCGACGAGCCGGATCGTCTTGGAGAGCAGCATGCCGTTGCCGAACACGTCGCCCGACATGTCGCCCACGCCGATCACGCGGACCGGCTCCTTCTGCACGTCCACGCCCATTTCCGCGAAATGGCGCTGGACGCTGATCCAGGCGCCGCGCGCGGTGATGCCCATGGCCTTGTGGTCATAGCCGTTCGAGCCGCCGCTTGCGAAAGCATCGCCCAGCCAGAAGTTGCGCTCGATGGCGAGGGCATTGGCGACATCCGAGAAAGTCGCCGTGCCCTTGTCGGCGGCGACGACGAAATAGGGGTCCTCGCCATCGAGGATGGCGACGCCTTTGGGATGCACGACCTTGCCCTGCACGATATTGTCCGTGAGCGAGAGCAGGGCGCGGATGAAGATGCGGTAGCTTTCCGCCCCTTCCGCCAGCCAGGCGTCGCGATCGGTCGGGGAGGGGAGCTGCTTGGGGTAGAAGCCGCCCTTGGCGCCGGTCGGCACGATGACGGCATTCTTGACCCGCTGCGCCTTCATGAGGCCCAGAATCTCGGTGCGGAAATCGTCGCGTCGGTCGGACCAGCGCAGGCCCCCGCGTGCGATGCGCCCGGCGCGCAGGTGAATGCCCTCGACACGCGGCGAATAGACCCAGATCTCCCGCCAGGGGAGCGGCTTGGGCAGCCCTGGCACGAGCGCTGAATCGAGCTTGAAGGCCAGCGCTTCCTGCGCGGCGGGCGAGAAGGCGTTGGTGCGCAGCGTCGCCTGTATGACAGCGCGATAGAGGCGCAGGATGCGGTCGTCATCGAGGCCGCTCACCTGCTCCAGCGCGATGTCGATCTCGCCATTCAGCGCATCGATGGCGGGGGCGTCGCGCAGATGCTCGGGATCATGGCGGGCGACGAACAGGGCGAGCAGCAGGTGCGAGACGGGCGCCCCGCGGCGCAGCGCTTCGACCACGGTCGAGAGGCCGTAGGAAATGCCGGTCTGGCGCAGATAGCGGAAGATGGCGCGCAGGAAGACGATGTCGCGCGGGCCGATGCCGGCGGAGACGATGAGCTCGGCGAAGCGGTCATTCTCCGCGCGTCCCTCCAGCACGGCGTCGAGCGCCTCGGCGACGATGCCGGCGCGCTCCAGCACGGGCGCGGCCGGGCCGCCATCCTGACGCTGCAGGACGAAGCGCTGGATATGGCCGAGCGAGCCATCCGGCGTGACGGGCGTGCTGCGCTCCTCCAGCGCGCGGAAGCCGAAATTCTCAAGCGCCGGCACCGCCTCGGAGAGGACCAGTGGCTCCGGGCTGTAGATCTTGACGCGCAGCGTGCGCGCGTCGTCGCCCTCGGCGCGATAGAAGCGGACGCTGCGCTCGCCGGGGCCGCCGAGGCGATGCAGTTCCACGATGTCCTTGGCGGCTTCCGCGGGGCCGGCGCTCTCGCGGTAGGAAATCGGCAGGCCGGGGGCATAACGCTGGGCAAGCACGGCCGCGCGATTGCCTTCGCCCAGATCGGCGAGGCCCTGCTCCACGGCATGGACCCAGCCGCGCAGCATTTGCTCGATCTTCTGGTCGAGCGCCTGCGCGTCGGGCATGTGGCCCCCATCGCGCAGATCGAAAGTGAAGCGGACGAGCGCGAGACCGCTATCCTCCAGCGCGATCGACCAGCCGAGCAGGGTCGCGCCGGAGGCGTGGACCAGCATCTCGCCGATTGCCTCGCGCCGGTTGGTCGAGAGATCGTCGCGCATCATCCAGACGAAGGCGAAGAGATGGCGGCCGAGCGCATCGGCGACCAGTTCGAGCTTGGGCCGTGGACGGTCCGTCAGGGACATGGCGGTGAGGGTGACGCGCTCGCGGTCCGCGACCGGGAAGGCGACCATGAGATCGTGCGGCAGCGTGGTCAGCGCATGGACCATGGTCTTGGCGGCATGACCCGCCGGATCATAGCCGAAGCGGGCCATCAGCGCGAACAATGTGTCGCGCAGGATGGGGATCTCCTCGGGCCTGGCCGCGAGCGCGGCGCTCGTCCACAGGCCCGCATGAATGGAAAGGGCGGTGATGGCGCTCCCCTCGCGCACGGGCACGATGAACAGGTCAATGAGCACATTGCGGTGCACGCGCGAGACGCGGCTGGACTTGAGGATGAGCGGCCCGGCATTGCCGGCCTCGAACCAGGCGATGGCCTCGGCGATGCGGGACTCGGCCAGCAGCGGCTCGTCGGTGAAGGTGCAGATGCCCTTGGCGCGGCTCGCCTTGCCATCGCGGTCCCGCCACTCATGGCCGAGCAGCGTCATGTGCCCTCGTTGCAGCCAGCGCAGCAGATCGCCGCCCTCGCCCGCCCCCAGCCGGTTGGCGTCGGCGTTCATCGCGTCCGTCATCGCGCGCCAGGCGCCGACCGCAGCGCGCACATGGGCGAGCGTCAGGTCCAGCGACTTGGCGAGGGCCTGCCGCGCCTTGGCGTCGACACGGTCCGTCTCGATGTAGATGAACGATTCGCGCACCGCCCCCTCGGCATCGCCAATGCCGAGCAGCTTGCCGTCCTTGTCCCGGCTGACCGGCAGGATCGGGTGGGCGAGGAGGTGGATGACGAGCCCGGCCTCGCTCAGGCAATGGCCGATGCTGTCGACGAGGAAGGGCTTGTCGGCATTGATGACGGCGAGGCGCTGGCGGCGCCCACCCCCATCGCCACGCAGCTCATCGCTGCTCGAATCGATGAGGATCGCCGATTCGCCCTCCCGGCGCACGGCCGCCGCCTCGCTGACGAAAGCGGCGGCGGCATCCAGCGCGGCGCCGCTCAGCGCATCGCGCTCGCTGCCGTGCAGCCCCTCGACCAGCGCATTGGCGAGGATGGACAGGGTGGGATTCTCGATCTGAAGCGTAGCGCTCATGCCATCCTCTCTCGATGGTCGCGTCGGGGGCGGGCGCGATTTTCGCGTCCCTCACTATGATCCCAACTAGCCTTCCGTTCCTCCGGCTTCAACCTGTGCGGCTGCCGGCATCGGAATTTTATTATGTCAGCGCGAAATTTTTATAAAGTTTGTCCGGTGCCGCTCAGAGCTGTTTGGCCGCGGCGGCATAGACGCGGTCGGTGAGGCGATCCTGCTCGGACAAGGCCGCGACGAGCGACAGCATCCCGTCCGACTCGCGGCGGACGACGACCACGGCGAGGCCGGTCTCGTCCACGTTCAGCGTGTCGGCATCGAGCGCATGGGCGCCCACGAGCTTGCGCCGGGCGCGCGCCGGCTTGCGTGGGGGGGCGTCCGCAGCGGTTTCACTGCGCCTGGCTGCGCGCGCGCTGGCGACGACGCCCTTGAGACCGCCGGAAGCCGTCATCAGATGATCGGTCAGCGCGCCGGGCGCCATCTCCTGGTTCAGCGCGTAGCCGATGGCGCTGGCGAATTCGGCGAGGCGCGTCTTGTCATAATCGGCGCCGAAGACGAGCTTGACGAGCGCGGTGAGCGGGCTGCGGCTCTGCACCGCGATTCCGGCGCTCGCGAGCAGCGCGGCATAGTCGTCGGGCCGCTTGGCGGCGATGCAGGCAAAGGCATGGGCGAGACCGATGGCGCGATAGAGCGCGGCGCGGGTGCGACCCTCGCTGGCATGGGCGGCGGCGGCGGCTTCCTGTGCCAGGGTGAGCGAATCGTCCAGGCCGGCCTCTTCGCCGTGTGCGGCCACCATCTCGGTGGCGAGTTCCAGCGCCTGCCCCTCGCCGGCATCCTCCTCCTCCTCCTCGGGAAAATCGTACGCCGAGGGCCGGTCGGCCCAGACGGACTCCGCGTCGCGCGGCAGGTTCCTGGGCGGCAGCGAAGCAGCGACTT
>Ga0066256_1003890_pt1 | contig 13261 bp, 11 predicted proteins | sample ThiBio_1000_biof_FD_87107 | JGI IMG/M metagenome (GOLD analysis project Ga0066256, IMG submission 87107) | Wastewater bioreactor microbial communities from Cape Town, South Africa - Thiocy_expt_1000_biof (version 2) | ecosystem: Engineered > Bioreactor > Thiocyanate-remediating >...
GCAGCACCGTTTCGCCCCGGGGTCCGGTTACCCCCCCCCGCCAGCCGCGCAGAACCCCAAGGCCCCGAAGTCTCTTGCCCCAGCCGATCCGCTTCCTCGCCGGTTTCCCGTCCGATCGGCTCCGCGCCGAGCTGGGGCGGCGGGCGACAGGCATCGTCGCGGCGCTGTTGCTGGAACTGCTGCTGATCGCGCTGCTGCTGACGCTGGGCTGGACCGACAAGCCACAGGGAGTGCAAGGGCCCGTCCTTTCGACCTTCGATGCGTCATCTTCCGAGGACGAGGATACGCAAGCTCCACCCGACGAGAAGCCGGAGCCGGAGCCTTCCGCCCGCGCCACACCGCAGCCGCGCGAGGCCGAGCCGGAGCAGGCGCAGCCCGCGCCCCCGCAACCTGCCCCGCCGCAGCCCGCGCCCAGCCGCCCCGCGCTGATCCCCGTGCCGCGCGACCAGATGTCGCGCTTCGACATCGGCAACGTGCCCGCGAAGCCCGCACCGCCCGCCGCCGCGCAGGGGCCGATGATGGGCCCGGCCGACACGCGCGCGGGCAGCGACACGCCGCGCGTGGGCACCGCGCCCAACGGCCAGCCGCTCTACGCCGCGCAATGGTATCGCGAGCCCTATGACAGCGAGCTGGCCGGCTATCTCTCCACCGCGCAGGGGCCGGGATGGGGCCTGATCGCCTGCAAGACCGCGCCCGAATACCGCGTGGAGAACTGCGTCGCGCTGGACGAGTATCCCGCCAATTCGCAGATCGCCCGCGCGGTGCTGGCGGCGGCTTGGCAATTCAAGGTCCGCCCCCCGCGCCTGGGCGGCCGCTACATGGTGGGCGAATGGGTGCGCATCCGGATCGATTACGGGCTGAAACGGAAATAAGCACCCTCCGGTGAGCCCCGGCGAAGGCTGGGGCCTCATGCCGCAAGCGCCGCACCTCGAGGATGGAGGTCCCTGCCTTCGCAGGGACTCACGGATTGTTTCACTAGCCCGGTAGGCATGGCGCGGATCGCCTCCTATAGCCGCCCGATGCGCGCCGATCCCGAAAGCCTGCTGCACGACGTGTTCGGCTTCGAACATTTCCGCGGCGTGCAGGAACAGGTCATCGACCGGGTGATGGCCGGGCGCGGCACGCTGGCGATCATGCCAACGGGCGCGGGCAAATCGCTGTGCTACCAGCTTCCCGCCGTCGCCCTGCCGGGCTGCTGCATCGTGATCTCCCCGCTGATCGCGCTGATGCACGATCAGCTTCGCTCCGCCAACGCGCTGGGCATCCGCGCCGCGAGCCTGACATCCGCCGATGCCGACTGGCGCGAGACGCAGGACCGGCTGGTGGCGGGCGAGCTGGACCTGCTCTACGTCGCGCCCGAGCGGGCCAGTGGAGAGGGTTTCCGCGCCCTGCTGGAACGCGCGCGGATCTGCCTGTTCGCGATCGACGAGGCGCATTGTGTGTCCGAATGGGGGCACGATTTCCGGCCGGACTACCGCCTGTTGCGCCCGCTGCTGGACACCTTCCCCAATGTGCCGCGCCTCGCCCTCACCGCCACGGCGGACCGGCACACTCGTTCCGACATTCTTGCCCAGCTCGGCCTGCCGGAAGACGGGCTGATCGTCTCCGGCTTCGACCGGCCCAACATCCGCTATGCCGTGCAGCCGCGCGACGGGATCGGGCGGCAGCTGGGCGATATCCTCGCCGCCAATCCCGGCCCCGGCATCGTCTATGCGCCCACCCGCGCGGCGACCGAACAGCTTGCGCAAACGCTCAGCAGCGGAGGCCGTCCGGTGTTGCCTTATCATGCCGGCCTCGCGCCCGAGGTCCGCGCGCGCAACCAGGCTGCCTTCCTCGCCAGTGAAGACATGGTGATGGTCGCCACTGTCGCTTTCGGCATGGGCATCGACAAGCCGGACGTACGCTTCGTCGCCCATCTCGACCTGCCGGCCAGCATCGAGGCCTATTACCAGGAGACGGGCCGTGCCGGGCGCGACGGCTTGGCCGCGGACACGCTGATGCTCTACGGCTCCGAGGACATCGCGCTGCGCGGCCGCTTCATCGAGGAATCCGACGCGCCCGACCAGCGCAAGCGCGTGGAGCGCGGCAAGCTCGACGCGCTGCTCGGGCTGGCCGAGACGGCGGGCTGCCGCCGGCAGGTGCTCCTGTCCTATTTCGGCGACCGCTGCGAGCCGTGCGGCAATTGCGACACCTGTGCCGAACCGCCAAGGCTGTTCGACGGCACGATCGCCGCGCAGAAGGCGCTGTCGTGCATCTACCGCACCGGCGAGCGCTTCGGGCAGGCCTATGTCGTCGACGTGCTGCTCGGCGTGGAGAACGAGCGCATTGTCCGCTCCGGCCATGACCGCATCTCCACCTTCGGCATCGGCACCGAGCACGACAACCGCACATGGCGGGCGATCCTGCGCCAGTTGATCGCGCTGCGGCTCGTCGGCGGCGACCCCCCCGGCCATGGCGGCCTGTCGATCGCGACGGCCCGCCGCGGCCTCCCGCGCGACCAGCCGGTGCCGATGCTGCGCGCGCCGGCGGCCGCGCGCGCCCGGCGCCGCACGGGCGCGCGCGCCGCGGCGCAGTCGGCCGTCGCCGAGGCGGACCGCGGCCTGTTCCAGGCGCTGCGGCAGAAACGGCTGGAGATCGCCCGGGCGCAGAACCTGCCGCCCTATGTGATCTTCCACGACAAGACGCTGATCGAGCTGGCGGCGGCGAAGCCGTCGTCGCGCGCCGAGATGGCGGACGTGCCCGGCGTCGGCGAGGCCAAGCTCGACCGCTACGGCCCGGCCTTCCTGGCGGTGATCGCCGAGCACGCGTGAAGGCGACCGGCCGTCGCCGCCGGGCGGCCTGCCCTACTCCGCCGCGTCGCGCCGGGCCTCGTCCGGCGCGTCGGGGTCGCCGGGGGCGGTCTCGCAGCCGAGGTCCGGGAAGGCGAGCACGCGGCGGCCGTGGAAGTCGGTGCGGGCGACCAGCAGGCCGCGCTCCTCGAAATAGGCGAGCAGACGGCGCGCCCGGCGCGGCGAGTGGCTGCCATAGGCGCGTGCCAGCGTGGCGTCGGCCGGACAGGGCTCCCCGTTGATCGCGGCGCGCGCGACCATCAGGAACAGGCCCTGCAGGTCGTCCGGCAACGCCTCGGAAAGCGACAGCGCCGTCGCCCAGGCCTCCCCGCCGGAGCTTTCGTCGACGCCGGCGCGGGCGACCGCCAGCCGCCGACGGAAGGCGGCAAGCGGCAGCGGCTCGCCGGGCACGCGGCGGATGCGGCTGCGCACCAGAAAGTCCTGATAGAGCACGGCGTCGGAGCGGAAGGCCGCATCGGGATCCTCGAGGATCTCGCGCAGCACCGCGTCGATGCCGGCCTCGCGCTCGGCTTCGTCGACGACGGCGAAGACTGGCTCGGTCGGCTGCTCGGGCGCCGGCCTGGGCCGCGACAGTTGCGCCAGAAGGTCGGCTGTCGGGACCGGCTTGGGCGCCGGCCAGCGCACCACCGGGCTGGCCTCTTCGGGACCGGGCGTGAAGATCAGGTCGCGGGCGTCCTCCGGCGCCTCCGGCAGCGGCATCAGCTTCGGGCTGGCCGAGCGCGCGGAGGTTTCGACGGGGCCGATGGTGACCGGCAGCGGGCGGCGCGACAGGGCGGGACCCAGCGCGACGAAGTTCCCGCGCGCGAGGTCGCGGAACATCTCGGCCTGGCGGCGGTCCATGCCGAGCAGGTCGGCCGCGCGCGCCATGTCGATGTCCAGGAAGGTGCGGCCCATCAGGAAGTTGGAAGCTTCCGCCGCGACGTTCTTCGCCAGCTTGGCGAGCCGCTGGGTGGCGATGACGCCGGCCAGCCCGCGCTTGCGGCCGCGGCACATCAGGTTGGTCATGGCGCCGAGCGACAGCTTGCGCGCCTCGTCCGAGACCTCGCCGGCGATGGCCGGCGCGAAGAGCTGCGCCTCGTCGACCACGACGAGCACCGGATACCAGTGGTCGCGCTCGGCATCGAACATGCCGCCGAGGAAGGCGGCCGCCGCCCGCATCTGCTGCTCGACGTCGAGGCCCTCGAGATTGAGCACGACGGAGACGCGGTGCTGGCGCACGCGGCCGGCGATGCGCGTGAGCTCGGCCTCTGTGCGGGCCGCGTCGACGACCTGATGGCCGAACCTTTCCGCCAGCGTGACGAAATCGCCCTCGGGATCGACGATGCATTGCTGCACCCAGGGCGCGCTCTGCTCCAGCAGGCGGCGCAGCAGGTGCGACTTGCCGGACCCGGAATTGCCCTGCACCAGCAGGCGCGTCGCGAGCAGCTCCTCCAGATCCAGTCCCGCCACGCCGCCGCCGGCCGCGGCGCCCATGTCGATGTCCACCTTCATCCGGCACCCCTTCAAACCCCGTCCCTAGCACCCGCCGCCGGGCAGCGCGAAGCATTGGCGCGGGATTCCCACAGGGAGGATGGGCTGGGTGAGGCTACCGAGACGCATTGAAACGGGTCGGAGCTGACACGGAGTTGGCCGCCGGGCTTGTCTGGGCTACTGGTTCGAGAAGGCACTTTTGCGTGGACGGGAAAGGGTGCGGGAATGACCGCTGACATGCGGCTCGTCGTTGGCATTTCGGGCGCGTCGGGAGCCATATACGGCGTGCGCCTGCTCGAATTGCTGCGCACCCTGGACGTCGAGGCCCACCTGGTGATGTCCCGCACCGCACAGATCACGATCGCCCACGAGCTGGGCATGAAGCCGGGCGAGGTGCGCGCGCTGGCGGCCGCCTGCTACGACAACGAGGACGTCGCCGCGCCGATCGCCAGCGGCTCGTTCCGGACCCGCGGCATGATCGTGGCCCCCTGCTCGATGCGTTCCCTGGCGGAGATCGCCAACGGCGTCGCCGCGTCGCTCCTGACCCGTGCGGCCGACGTGGCGCTGAAGGAGCGCAGCAAGCTCGTGCTGATGGCGCGGGAGACGCCGCTCCATCTCGGCCACCTGCGCAACATGGTGGCGGCGACCGAGATGGGGGCGATCATCTGTCCGCCCGTGCCCGCCTTCTACGCACGTCCGCAGACGATCGACGAGCTGGTGGATCACACGCTGGTTCGCGTGCTCGACCTCTTCGGCTTCGATGCCAAGCCCATCCGGCGCTGGGAAGGCGTTGGAAAGCCACGCCCGGCAAGCAGGCAATAACGCTCAACATTGCATAGCCTGTGTTTCAGCCAACACAGGACGAACGGAACCCGGTTCCCACGCCCGCCGCTGCCGCGGCATCTCGAAGAAATTGCTGGTGATCCCGGCAGGATTCGAACCTGCGCCCCCCAGATTAGGAATCTGATGCTCTATCCGACTGAGCTACGGGACCACGCGGCCGCACACATAGCGTCTCGCGGCGGCTTCGCCAAGCGCGCATTGGCATGGGCCCGGCGAGGCGCGTGGCGGATGGCTGGGGCGCTAACAGACCCAATCCTCGGATCGGCTGTCCTGTCGCGGAGCCGGGCGAAGCGGGTTCGCCCGGTCTCTCCGGTCCGGCCGGCGGGTTCAGCGCCGGCGCGTCCTACGCCGCCAGCGCCGTTTCGGCCAGCCGCACCCAGTAGCTGACGCCGGCGGGGATCGCTTCGTCGTTGAAGTCGTAGGCGGGGTTGTGCAGGCCGGCAGTGTCGCCGTTGCCGACGAAGATGAAGGCGCCGGGGCGGGCTTCCAGCATGTAGGAAAAATCCTCGCCGCCCATCACCGGCTGGATGCCGGTGGCGACGTTCGGCTCGCCGGCCACGCCCTGCGCGATGCGAACCGCGAAATCGGTCTCCCCGGCATGGTTGAAGGTGACCGGGTAGTTGACGTCGATGTCGATGTCGACCCTGGCGCCGGCCGCCGCCGCCACGCCCTCGCAGATCGTGCGCACGCGCTCGTAGGCGATCTCGGCGACCTCCTTCTTGAGCGTGCGGATCGTGCCGGCGAACTCGAGCTCCTCGGGGATGATGTTGTAGGCGTCGCCGGCATGGATCTTGGTCACCGACACGACGATCGCCTCCACCGGGTCGATGGTGCGCGAGCGGATCGTCTGCAGCGCCGAGATCATGGTGGCGGCGGTCACGATCGGGTCGATCGACTTGTGCGGCTGCGCGGCATGCCCGCCCCGGCCCTTGATCCTGATGGTGAATTCCGACGTCGCCGCCATGATCGGGCCCGGCCGGATGGCGAACTGGCCGACCGGCAGGCCCGGCATGTTGTGCATGCCGAACACGCGGGAGATGCCGAACCGCTCCATCATGCCGTCGTCGACCATCGCCTTGCCGCCGGCCCCGCCTTCCTCTGCCGGCTGGAAGATGACGGCCACTGCGCCCTTGAAGTTGCGTGTCTCCGCCAGATATTTCGCCGCGCCGAGCAGCATGGCGGTGTGGCCGTCATGGCCGCAAGCGTGCATGGCGTTGGGATGGGTCGAAGCCCACGGCTTGCCGGTGATCTCGGAGAGCGGCAGCGCGTCCATGTCGGCGCGCAGGCCGACCGTGGCGCCGGGGCCCTGCCTGCCGCGGATGATGCCGACGACGCCGGTGCGGCCGATGCCGGTCACCACCTCGTCACAGCCGAATTCTCTGAGCCGCTCGGCGACGAAGGCCGAGGTCTTGTGCACGTCGTAGAGGATCTCCGGGATGGTGTGGAGGTGCCGCCTCCAGCCCGCGATCTCGTCCTGCATCTCGGCTACACGGTTGAGAATTGGCATGTCCCCTCGCTTTCGTCTCTGGCACCGGTCCCGGCGGCCCGCCGAATTTCACCCGATCGCTTTGCCATCTTGGCGTCACATCGGCTAGATAGTCGCGAGGCAGGCGGGCGGATTCCCCTGCACGGGCTGGCTTCTGGCATTTGCTGCCGTGCCGAAGTGTAGGAAACCCCGCGCCGCAACGGCAAGAGGCGAGTTCTTTTTTGTGATGCAGACGAAACCCCTCACCACCGCCATGGCCGCGCTCGTTCTGGCGGCCGCGGCCACCGTCGCAGCGCCGGCGGCGGCCGGCCCCTCGCTCGTCGTCGATGCCGGCAGCGGCCGCGTGCTGGCGCAGCAGGACGCCTTCCGCCGCTGGTATCCGGCCTCCCTGACCAAGCTGATGACCGTCTACGTCGTCTTCCGCGCGATCCAGGCCGGCCAGCTCTCGCTGCAGTCGCCGGTGCGCATCTCGGCCAACGCCGCCAAGGAGCCGCCGAGCCGCATGGGCTACAAGCCGGGCACCGTGCTTTCCATCGACAACGCGCTGAAGATCCTGATGGTCAAGTCGGCCAACGACGTCGCCACTGCGGTCGCCGAGAGCGTCGGCGGGTCGGTGCCGGGCTTCGCCGCGCGCATGAACGCGGAGGCCGCGCGGCTCGGCATGAGCGGCTCGCACTTCGTCAACGCGCACGGCCTGCACGACGACGACCACTATTCCAACGCCCACGACCTGGCGCTGCTCGCCGTCTCGCTGCGCACGCAGTTCCCGCAATATGCCGCCTATTTCGGCATCGAGGCGCTCGGCGCCGGCAAGGCGGTGATCGACAATCACAACAATCTGATCGGCCATTACGACGGCGCCGACGGCATGAAGACCGGCTACACCTGCCCGGCCGGCTGGAACGTGGTGGCCTCGGCCACGCGCAACGGCCGCACGCTGGTGGCGGTGGTGATCGGCGAGGAGTCGGCCGACGACCGCGACGTCAAGGCGGCGGCGCTGCTGGAGAAGGCCTTCTCCGTCTCCGGCTTCGCCGCGCCGCGGCTGGCCTCGATGCGGCCCACCGGCCAGTACCAGGACGTCGCCACCAACATGCGCTCGGCGATCTGCACCAAGGAGGCGCGCCAACGGATCGCCGCTCGGCGCAACGCCGAGGGCAAGCTCGTCATCCGCTCGCCCTACCTGCACGAGATGGACCGGCCGCGCCGCATCGTCGCGATCGAGGTCGGCGAGGCGGACGAGCCGAAGCAGGCCACCGCGCCGGCCCCCGGCCGGCTGGCCAAGAAGGTGCCGATCCCGACGCCGCGCCCGGACTACGTGCCGCAGGTCGCGCAGGGCGACTAGGCGATGCAGGTGATTGCCGAACCCGTCGCGGTCAGCGTGCTGACCGGCTTCCTCGGAGCCGGCAAGACGACGCTGCTCAACCGCCTGCTCGACGCCCGCGCGCTCGGCAACGCGGCGGTCATCGTCAACGAGTTCGGCGACGTGCCGATCGACCATCTGCTGGTCGAGCAGGCCAATGACGGCGTTATCGAGCTCTCCGACGGCTGCCTGTGCTGCACGGTGCGCGGCGATCTGGTCGACACGCTGGCCGACCTGCTCGATCGCGTGCAGACCGGCCGCGCCGCGCCGCTCGACCGCATCGTCATCGAGACCAGCGGTCTGGCCGACCCCGTTCCCGTGCTGCAATCGCTTATGGGGCACCCGGTGCTCGCCGGCCTGCTCAGGCTCGACGGCGTCGTCACCGTGGTCGACGCCGTCAACGGCACCGCGACGCTGGACGTGCATGCCGAATCCGTGCGCCAGGCGGCGGTCGCCGACCGGCTGGTGATCACCAAGGCCGCGATGGCCGATGCCGGCGCGGTGGACGCCCTGCGCGCGCGCCTGCGCCAGCTCAACCCGTCCGCGGGAATCGTCGACGCCGACGCGGTGGACCTGCCGGGCCTGCTGTCGTGCGGCCTCTACGATCCGGCGACCAAGACCGCCGACGTGGCGCGCTGGATGGGCGAGGCGGAAGCCGACGATGGCCACGATCATGGCCATCACCACGACCACGATCACGACCACCATCATGGGCACGACCATGACCACGGGCATGGCGGCCTGCACCACCATGCCCATCACGACCATCGCGTGCGTAGCGTCTCGCTGGTGCACGAGGCGCCGGTTTCGTGGTCGACGATCGAGATGTTCCACGACCTGCTGCGCTCCAGCCAGGGCGAGCGGATGCTGCGCATGAAGGGCATCGTCGAGCTGGCCGAGGATCCCGGGCGGCCGCTGGTGCTGCACGGCGTGCAGAAGCTGATGCACCCGCCGGCGCGGCTGCCCGCCTGGCCCGCCGGCCCGCGCGGCACGCGGCTGGTGCTGATCACCTTCGACATGGACGAGGATTATGTCCGGCGGCTGTTCTCGGCCTTCACCGGCGGCGCCGCCGTCGACACGCCCGACCGCGCCGCACTGACCGACAACCCGCTGGCGGTGGCGGGGTTCAGGAGCTGATACGGGCGTCCCGCCTCAGCCGCCCCGCTCGATGAGAAAGCGGTGGCCGCCGGCGATGGCGCGGCTTTCGACGAGCTTGTGGCCGTCCTCGTTGCAGAAGGCGGGAATGTCGATCACCGACACCGGGTCGGTGGTGGCCACCCACAGCCGCTCGCCGGGCCGCATGGCCGAGAGCCGCTTGCGCGTGCGCAGCACCGGCAGCGGGCAGTTCAGTCCGGAAAGGTCGTAGGTGTCGGGCTCGGGGCTCACCGTCAGCCGCCGCCGAACAGGCCCCAGAGGCGGCGCCAGTTCTTCTTGTCCTTCGGCTGCTCGCCCTCGACGGGCGCCGTCGCCGCGGCGGCATCGGCCTGCGCCTGCGGGGCGGCCGCGACGGCTGAGGGCTTCGCACCGGCCGTCTCGACCGCCTTGCCGGCCTGGGTCGCCACGACCTGCTGCGGCGCCGGCTCGGGGCGGGGCTGCGGCACCGCGGCCACGCGCGGCGTCATCTGCTGCAGCGACGGCGGCTCGCGCGTCACCTTCTCGCCGCGCGCGCGCCGGCGCGACCAGTCGGCGACCAGCGTCGCCTCCTTGAAGCCGGCGATCGAGGGGGAAGGCTGCCTGCCCGAAGAGGATGAGCCTTCGAGGGCGGCCGCGAAGGCGCTGTCGAACTGCTGCTGGTAGCTGCGATAGGCCGCCTGCAGCGTGTCGGGCTGGCTGCTCGGCGGACAGACGCCCCCCGGCGAGAAGCTGCCGCCGTTGGCGGCGATCTGGTTGAACACGTAGCGCCGGCCGCAGACGTCGACCTTCGGCGGCACCTTGGTGATCTGGAAGTAGTCGTAGCCTTCCTTCAGGTTCGACCAGAAATCGTAGTTCGGGTCGCCCTTGTAGCGGGCCATGTTCTCCGGCGTCATGCGGAAGGGGAAGGCCTGCACCTGGAAGTCCTTCTGGCCGCCGCGGAAGGCGTCGCGCGCGAAGGCGTAGATCTGCTCGACCTGCTCGTCCGTCATCGAGTAGCAGCCGGCCGACGAGCAGGCGCCGTGCACCATCAGGTTGGAGCCGGTGCGGCCGTGGACGCGGTCGAAGGCGTTGGGGTAGCCGATGTTGAAGGAGAGGTGGTAGCTCGACTTCGGGTTCATCTGGTAGGGGTGGATGTCGTAGAACCCTTCCGGCGCCTGCCGGTCCCCTTCGGTGAACTTCGGCCCCAGCTTGCCCGACCATTTGCAGATGTCGTAGCTGGCGGCGAGGTCGTAGCGGCCGTTGTCCTTCTGCTTCCAGACCTCGAGCTGGCCCTCTTCCTTGAAGATGCGGACCATGATCGGCGAGGTGCGGGTCATGCCCTTGGCGCGCATCGCCTGCACCAGCTTCTCGGGCAGTTGCTTCTCGGCCTTGGGGGCCCAATCCTCGATGCTCGCGTCGTTGCAGCCCGCAATGAAGAGGGCAGCCGCGAGCAGGCCGGCATGAGCGAAACTGAACTTCATCTGGTCCCCGACCGGATCCCGAATATGCGTCGCCCCCGCGCCGCGATCGTCCAAGCTACGGTGGTAGTTCCGTATGCTTGAGAAACCCTTACCGCAATGCCCGGAACGTCGTCCTCACGGCATCGTCATTGACCGACCTGCGGGGCAACAATGTGGCGGAATGTCGCCCTGGGCCCCGGTTTCAGCCGCGCGCGACCTTCTCGGCGTCGGCCCTGAGCAGGTCCATCAGCGTGCCGGCGGCATTGGCGGCGGCGGCCGCGTCGCCCGAGGTGATCGCCAGGATGATCGCCACATGCGCCTCGGCGGAGGCGGCGAGCGCGCCCGTGCCCTGGTAGCGGAACCAGAAGCGGCGGCTGTGCGTCTGCAGGGGGGCGGCCAGCCGCGCGGCGAACGGGTTGTCGGCGGCCGAAGCGATCGCCTCGTCCAGCGCCTTGTCGGCTTCGAGGAAGGCGAAGACGTCGCCGCCGACCACGGAGCGCTGCATGGCGAGCGCGGCGTCATGGAACAGCCCGCGGTCGTCGCGGCCGATATAGCGCGCGGCCGAGCGCGCCAGCACGACCTCGACGCCGCGCCGCACGTCGAGCACTCGCACCCAGTCGGCCGGGTGCAGCGCCGCCACCGCGATGCCCGCGCGCGGCCGGATCTCGACGAGCCCCTCCCAGGCGAGCCGCTGGATCGCCTCGCGCACCGGCGTGCGGCCGAGCCCCGTCCGCTCGACCAGCGCCTGCTCGGTGGTCAGGCCGCCGGGCGGCAGCTCCAGCGTCACGATCAGCCGCTCCAGCGCCAGATAGGCGCGGCTGGCGGCCGGGGCTTCCTTGGACGGGGGCATTGCGGCTCCTCTGATATGCGCGGGATATATCAGGCTCGCCGACGTATTGACAGCCGGCCGGATGTCGAGATATATCACTCATATATCAGATGGAGGAAGCCATGTGGGCAGGTGTTTTCCCGGCCGTCACCACCAAGTTCACCGCTGACGACCGGCTCGACCGCGCCGAGATGGAGCGCTGCTTCGGCCTGATGATCGAGGCCGGCTGCGACGGCCTGATCGTCTGCGGCTCGCTCGGCGAGGGGCCGATGCTCTCCGCCGACGAGAAGCTCGAAGTGCTGGAGATCGCGCAGGGCGCGGCCGGTGGCCGGCCGGTGCTGATGACGGTCAACGAGGCGGCCACCCGCGACGGCATGGCGCTGGCGAAGAAGGCGGCCGCCGCCGGGGCCGACGGGCTGATGGTCGTGCCCTCGCCGATCTACCACACCAACCCGGACGAGACGGTGGCGACGCTGAAGGCGGTCGCCGGCGCCGGCGGCCTGCCGGTGATGATCTATTCCAACCGGATCGCCTACCGCGTCGACGTCACGGTCGAGGTGATGCAGGCGCTGGCCGACGACCCGCTCTTCGTCGCGGTGAAGGAATCCTCCGACGACATCCGCCGCTCGATCGACGTCCTCAACGCCTTCGGCGACCGTTTCGACCTCTTCACCGGCGTCGACAACCTCGCCTTCGAGGCGCTGTCGGTCGGCGCGATCGGCTGGGTCGCCGGCCTCGTCACCGCCTTCCCGCGCGAGACGGTGGCGATCTACCAGCTCATGAAGCAGGGCCGCCGCGACGAGGCGCTCGCCATCTACCGCTGGTTCCGCCCGCTGCTCGACCTCGACGTCTCGACCTATCTCGTCCAGAACATCAAGCTCGCCGAGGTCTTCGCCATAAGCTCCAACGACCGCGTCCGCATGCCGCGCATGCCGCTGTCCGGCGAGCGGCGCAGGGCGGTCGAGAAGATCGTCAAGGACGCCATCGCCAGCCGGCCAGTGTTGCCTGCGTTTTAAATAGCTCGCGCGGCAATGTTCGCCCTGGTGCCCCCTCCACCGCCGGAGCCTGTCCTTGGACCGGCCGCGGCGGATCTTCCCCCGTTCACGAGCGAAGGGGACCACGCGGAGCGTGGTGATGGGGGCGTTGCCCATCGCGCCTCGCAGGAAAGGCAACCATGACCGCGCCGGCCGACATCACGATCGTCGGCGCCGGCATCGTCGGCATCTGCTGCGCGGCGCAGCTCGCCGAGGCCGGCCATGCGGTCACGGTCGTCGACCGCACCGGCATCTGCGAGGAGACCTCCTCCGGCAATGCCGCTGCGCTCGCCTTCTCCGACCTGTTGCCGCTGGCGCAGAAGGGCATGATGCGCAATCTGCCGCGCTGGCTGGCCGACCCGCTCGGGCCGCTCGCCATCCCGCCCGCCTACCTGCCGAAGCTGCTGCCCTGGCTGTGGCGCTTCTGGCGCGCCGGCGGCCCGCGCCACTACGAGGCGAGCCTCGCCGCGCAGGCGGCCCTGATGAAGCTCGCCGAGACGTCATGGCTGGAGCTGATGGACCGTTCCGGCACGCGAAAAATGCTGCGCGAGGACGGCTCGCTCGAGTTCTACGAAGGCGCGGCCGAGTTCGCCGCCGCGCAGCCGGGCTGGGACGCCCGCGCCCGCTTCGGGGTGGAGTTCCGGCACCTCGCCGGCGACGAAATCGCAGCCTTCCAGCCCGGCCTGTCGCCCGCCTTCACCCACGCCACCTTCGTGCCCGGCTGGAAGACCGTCGCCGACCCGAAGCTGCTCGGCCAGGCCGTCTGGGCCCATGCGGAACGCAAGGGCGCGCGTTTCGTGCGGGCGAAGGTGGAAGG
>Ga0066256_1004109_pt1 | contig 13251 bp, 7 predicted proteins | sample ThiBio_1000_biof_FD_87107 | JGI IMG/M metagenome (GOLD analysis project Ga0066256, IMG submission 87107) | Wastewater bioreactor microbial communities from Cape Town, South Africa - Thiocy_expt_1000_biof (version 2) | ecosystem: Engineered > Bioreactor > Thiocyanate-remediating >...
ACAATACCCATTACTTCATTGTCGCCCAGTTTGGTTTTGGTCTGCCCTTCAAACTGTGGCTCCGGCACTTTTACGGAAATCACTGCTGTTAAGCCTTCTCTAACATCATCTCCTTCGATCTCCACTTTTGCCTTTTCAAACATTCCTTCTTTTTCGCCATAGCTTTTAAATACGCGGGTAATAGCACGCCGGAATCCTGAAACATGAGTACCGCCCTCAATGGTATTAATATTATTTACGTAACTGAACAAATGTTCCTGGTAACCGGTATTATACATCATGGCAACATCTACCGTTACATTGCTTTCAGCATCATAATTATCACAGTTGATAACTGTAGGCAACAATGGTTGGCGGCTGCCGTTTTTGTCAATTAACTCCACAAACTCTACAATACCACCTTCACTGTAAAATGATTTTGAATAGGGTTTACCTTCTTCATCTTTTTCACGAAGATCATTTAGCACGATTTTTATTCCTTTATTAAGGAATGCAAGTTCTCGCAGCCTGCTTTCAAGTGTATCACGGTTGTAAACCGATACAATAAAAATGGAAGGATCAGGCAAGAACCTGATGGTAGTTCCTGTAAGATCTGATTCTCCTATTTCACGAACTTTATATTGAGGAACTCCTTTTACATATTCCTGCTCGTATATTTTTCCGTTTCTATGAACTGTAACATGGAACTCTGAGCTTAGCGCATTTACACAACTGACTCCGACTCCATGCAAACCTCCACTTACTTTATAGGTATTTTTATCAAACTTACCACCCGCATGCAATACGGTCATCACTACTTCCAATGCGCTGCGGCCTTCCTTTTTCATAATACCTGTAGGAATGCCTCGCCCGTCATCAGATTCGGTGATGGAATTATCTTCATTAATGGTAACGGTAATATTTTTGCAATATCCGGCCAACGCTTCATCAATAGAATTATCCACTACTTCGTACACGAGGTGGTGAAAGCCTTTAGTACCAACATCGCCAATGTACATTGCCGGGCGTTTCCTTACAGCTTCAAGGCCTTCGAGAACGCCATGTCGCTCGACATCGCCATGGGAGGCTCGACCAATACGGTCCTGCACATCCTCGCCGCCGCCTATGAAGGCGGCATCGATTTCGACCTCGACGACATCGACCAGCTGTCGCGCAGGGTGCCGTGCCTCTCCAAGGTCGCGCCCGCCAAGCAGGACGTGCACATGGAAGACGTGCACCGCGCCGGCGGCATCATGCGCACCCTCGGCGACCTCGACCGCGGCGGCCTGCTCCACCGCGACACGCCGACCGTGCACGCCGAGACGCTGGGCGACGCCATCGACCGCTGGGACATCACCCGCACGAGCAGCGAGACCGTGCGCACCTTCTTCCGCGCGGCGCCGGGCGGCATCCCGACCCAGGTCGCCTTCAGCCAGGAAGCGCGCTGGGACGAGCTCGACACCGACGGCGAAAAGGGCGTCATCCGCTCCGTCGAGCATCCCTTCTCCAAGGACGGCGGCCTTGCCGTCCTCTCCGGTAACATCGCGCTGGACGGCTGCATCGTGAAGACGGCCGGCGTCGATGAATCGATCCTGAAGTTCTCCGGCCCCGCCGTCGTCTTCGAAAGCCAGGACGCGGCCGTCAAGGGCATCCTCGGCGGCGAGGTGAAGGCCGGCGACGTCGTCGTCATCCGCTACGAAGGCCCGAAGGGCGGCCCGGGCATGCAGGAAATGCTCTATCCGACGAGCTACCTGAAGTCGAAGGGCCTCGGCAAGGCCTGCGCGCTCATCACCGACGGCCGCTTCTCCGGCGGCACCTCGGGCCTTTCCATCGGCCACGCCTCGCCGGAAGCGGCGCAGGGCGGCGCCATCGGCCTCGTGCGCCAGGGCGACCTCATCGAGATCGACATCCCCAATCGCACGATCAACCTTGCGGTTTCGCAAGAGGAACTCGCTGCCCGCCGCGCCGAGCAGGACAGGCTCGGCTGGAAGCCGGCCGCCCCGCGCAGGCGCAACGTCACGACCGCGCTGAAGGCCTATGCCGCCTTCGCCGCCAGCGCCGACAAGGGCGCCGTGCGCATCCTGCCGGAATAAGCGATCCGCCGGGCGCGGCCGAAAGGCTGCGCCCGCGCCTCTGCCTCCCTGCCACGATCGACACCGCAGCGCCCGATGAGGCGCGGCTTTGACATCGATAATAAATGTTGATACCAACTTATTTGTCGAAAGCCCGTGAAAGAGGAGGTCCGAGCATGAGACCGAACCACGAGATCGTATCCCGACAGGCGTGGCTGGCCGCCCGCAAGGCCCTGCTCGCCCTGGAGAAGGAGGAAACGAAGCTGCGCGACAGGGTGCGCGCCGAGCGCCTCGCCCTCCCCTGGGTCAAGGTCGACAAGGCCTACACCTTCGACACGCCGCAAGGCCGCAGGACGCTGGCGGAGCTGTTCGACGGCCGCAGCCAGCTCATCGTCTACCACTTCATGTATGGCCCGGATTGGGACGCCGGCTGCCCCGGCTGCTCCTTCATGGCGGACCATATCGACGGCATGCTGCCGCATCTCAACAACCACGACGTCACGATGATCGCCGCCTCCCGCGCGCCGCTGGAAAAGCTGGAGGCCTACAGGAAGCGCATGGGCTGGAAATTCCCCTGGGTTTCCTCCCACGGCAGCGACTTCAACTTCGGCTACCACGTCTCCTTCACGAAGGAGGAACTGGCCAGCGGCAAGGTCATGGACAATTACCGCGAGACCGACGCGGCGGAGGCCCATGACGAGCTTCCCGGCCTCAGCGCCTGCTTCAAGGATGGGGAGGGCACGGTCTACCACGCCTATTCCGACTATGCCCGCGGCGGCGAGGAGGCGCTCGGCACGCTGATGATCCTCGACCGCGCGCCCAAGGGCCGCAACGAGACCGGCACCCTCAGCTTCGTCAGGCGGAAGGACGAGTATGCCGGCGCGCAAAAGGCGCAATCCTGCTGCGACTGAACCACCCAACCCCAACGGACAAGAGGAAAGACCGATGCACAAGGACTATGGCCGGTTCTGCTGGTACGAACTGATGACCCCGGACGTGCCCGCCGCCGAACGCTTCTATGCGTCGGTGGTCGGCTGGTCGACGAGGGATTCCGGCATGGAGGGCATGAACTACACCCTCGCCTATGCCGGGGAGAGCCAGGTGGCCGGCATGATGGAGGTCCCCGCCGAGGCCGGGGGCATGCCCGCGATGTGGATGGGCTACATCTTTACCGACGACATCGAAAAGACGGTGAAGGACATCGCCGCCAATGGCGGTGCGATCCATCGCCAGCCGGAGGATATTCCCGGCGTCGGCCGCTTCGCCGTGGTCGCCGATCCGCACGGCGCGGTCTTCTGCCTCTTCAATACCGAGGACGACGCCCCGGACCAGCCCGGCATGATGAAGCCCGGCCATATCGGCTGGAACGAACTGATGGCCGGCGACCTCGACGGTGCCTGGGACTTCTACGCCAAGACCTTCGGCTGGACGAAGGACAGGGCCGTGGACATGTCGGAAGGCGGCATGGGCATCTACCAGACCTTCTCCGTGCGTGGCGGCGATGCCGTCGGCGGCATCATGACGAAGCCCGCCGACCTGCCTGCCCCACCCTTCTGGGGCTATTATTTCGTCGTCGAAGGGCTGGATGCCGCCGGCAGGCGGGTGACCGACGGCGGCGGCAGGATCCTGATGGAACCGATGGAGGTGCCGGGCGGCGCCTGGATTATCAACTGCTTCGATCCGCAGGGCGCGCATTTCTCTCTGGTCGCCATGACCCGCTGAGCCCCCGAGGCCGGGTGCCGGCCCCCGCCGGCACCTCTCCGCTTGCAATCTCTCTTCGCATTGCACAAACTCCCCGCGATGACGGCATGAGACCGTCACCGAGGGGAACAGAAAGCGTATGTCGATCAAGGCCGGTATCTACCACCTGACCCACTACAAGTACGACAACCCGGTCCGTCTCGGACCCCAGATCATCCGGCTGAAGCCGGCGGCGCATTCCAGGACCAGGGTCATCAGCCATTCGCTGAAGGTCTCGCCCGAAAACCACTTCGTGAACCTCCAGCAGGATCCCTACGGCAACTATCTCGCCCGCTACGTCTTCCCCGATCCGGTCACGGAACTGAAGATCGAAGTCGATCTCGTCGCCGACATGACGGTCTACAACCCCTTCGACTTCTTCGTGGAGGAGGAGGCCGAGCACTGGCCCTTCGATTACCCGGAGGACCTTGCCGAAGACCTGGCGATCTACCGCACGCCCGAGCCGATGGGCCCGGCACTCGGAGCCTTCATGGCGACCGTCGACCGTTCGCGCCAGCGCACGGTCGACATGGTCGTCGGCCTCAATGCCCGCCTCCAGCAGGAGATCGGCTACGTCATCCGCATGGAGCCCGGCGTGCAGTCGCCGGAGGAAACGCTGACCATCGCGCGGGGCTCGTGCCGCGATTCGAGCTGGCTGCTCGTCCAGATCCTGCGCAATCTCGGTTTGGCCGCCCGCTTCGTCTCCGGCTATCTCATCCAGTTGACACCCGACCTCAAGGCGCTCGACGGCCCCTCCGGCACCGCGCCCGACTTCACCGACCTCCATGCCCGGTGCGCGGGCTACATTCCCGGCGCCGGCTGGATCGCCCTCGATCCCACTTCCGGCCGTCTGACCGCCGCAAGCCACATCCCGCTCGCCGCCACCCCGCACTATCGCAACGCCGCCCCCATCAGCGGCGGCTATTTCGGCACGGCGAACACCGAATTCGACTTCGCCATGACGGTCCCCCGCGTCGCCGAGCACCCGCGCATCACCAAACCCTTCTCCGACGAGAGCTGGGAGGCGCTGAACGCGCTCGGCCGCGACGTCGATGACATGCTCTCGGCCAATGACGTCCGCCTCACCATGGGCGGCGAGCCGACCTTCGTCTCCATCGACGATTTCGAATCGGAGGAATGGAACACCGCCGCCGTCGGCCCCACCAAGCGCGAGAAGGCCGACACGCTGATCCGGCGGCTGCGCGAGCGCTTCGCGCCGGGCGGCTTCCTGCATTACGGGCAGGGCAAGTGGTATCCCGGCGAAAGCCTGCCGCGCTGGACCTTCTCGCTCTACTGGCGGCGCGACGGCAAGCCGATCTGGCGAAACGCCGACCTGATTGCCGAGGAAGGCAGCGATGCCGGCGTCGGGCAGGCCGACGCGAAGGCCGTCCTTACCGGCATCGCCGAGGAACTCGGCGTCGAGCCGGACATGGTACAGCCGGCCTACGAGGACCCCGCCGAATGGATCGTCAAGGAAGGCAACCTGCCTGACAATGTCGACCCGTCCAATTCGAAGCTGAAGGACCCGGAGGGAAGGAGCCGCATCGCCCGCGTCTTCGAGCGCGGCCTGACCGAGCCGACCGGCCATATCCTGCCCATCCAGGCCTGGAACGCCCGCGCCGAAGGCCAGCGCTGGATCAGCGAGAAGTGGCGCACCCGCCGCGGCAAGATCTTCCTCGTGCCGGGCGACAGCCCCGTCGGCTACCGCCTGCCGCTCGGCACGCTGCCCCACCTGGCGCCCTCGGACTATCCCTACATCAATCCCGCCGATCCCTCCGAGGCCAGACCTCCGCTGCCGGATTTCGCCGAACGCGGCCGCGCGATGGCCGAGGCTTCGTTCCAGCCGGGCAAGGCCGGACAGGAGCGCGTCGAACAGGTCCGCAGCGACATTGCCGGCGCGGTGCGCACCGCGATGAGCGTCGAGGCCCGCGACGGTCGCCTGTGCATCTTCATGCCGCCCGTCGAGCGGATCGAGGACTATCTCGAACTGGTGACCGCCGCCGAGCGCGCCGCCGACAAGCTTGGCCTGCCCGTCCATATCGAGGGCTATGCCCCGCCGCACGACGAGCGCGTGAATGTCATCCGCGTCGCGCCCGACCCCGGTGTCATCGAGGTCAACATCCACCCGGCCTCCAACTGGGACGACTGCGTCGGCATCACCACGGCGATCTACGAGGAGGCGCGCCAGTGCCGCCTCGGCGCCGACAAGTTCATGATCGACGGCCGCCACACCGGCACCGGCGGCGGCAACCATGTGGTCGTCGGCGGCGCGAACCCGAACGACAGCCCGTTCCTGCGCCGCCCGGACCTCCTGAAGAGCCTCGTTCTGCACTGGCAGCGCCATCCCTCGCTCTCCTACCTCTTCTCCGGCCTCTTCATCGGCCCGACCAGCCAGGCCCCGCGCATCGACGAGGCCCGGCACGATGCGCTCTACGAACTGGAGATCGCGCTGTCGCAGGTGCCGCGCCCCGGCGAAGGCGCCCCGCCGCTGCCCTGGCTCGTCGACCGCCTCTTCCGCAACCTGCTGACGGATGTCACCGGCAACACGCACCGCTCGGAAATCTGCATCGACAAGCTCTTCTCGCCGGACGGGCCGACCGGCCGGCTCGGCCTCGTCGAGTTCCGCGGCTTCGAGATGCCGCCGAACGCCCGCATGAGCCTTGCCCAGCAGCTCCTCATCCGCGCCCTCATCGCCCGCTTCTGGCAGAACCCGGCCGAGGGCGGCTTCGTGCGCTGGGGCACCACGCTGCACGACCGTTTCATGCTGCCGCACTATGTCTGGCAGGATTTCTTCGACGTCCTTACCGACCTCAGGACGAACGGCTTCGATCTGCGCCCGGAATGGTTCGCCGCACAGCTCGAATTCCCGGGCGCGAACCTCGAACTGCGGCAGGCGCTGGAGCCCTGGCACGTCATGGGCGAGCAGGGCGCGATCGGCGGCACGGTGCGCTATGTCGACAGCTCCGTCGAGCGCCTGCAGGTGAAGCTGGAGACCGCCAATCCCGAGCGCTACGCCGTCGCGTGCAACGGCCGTCCGGTACCGCTGAAATCCACGGGAACGAAAGGCGTCTCGGTCGCGGGCGTGCGCTTCAAGGCCTGGCAGCCGGCCTCGGGCCTGCATCCCGTCCTGCCCGTCAACACCCCGCTTACTTTCGACATTTATGATACATGGTCGCGCAGAGCGATCGGGGGCTGCATTTATCACGTTGCCCATCCGGGAGGACGCAACTATGAGACCTTCCCGGTAAACGGCAACGAGGCCGAGGCGCGCCGGCTGGCGCGGTTCGAGCCATGGGGGCACAGGGCGGGCGGCTACACGCTGTGGCCGGAAACACCGCCGGCGGATTTCCCGCTGACGCTGGATCTGCGCCGGCCGCCCGGGATCTGAAGCAGTTCCGGAAAAAATGCGCAGCGGTTTTGCGCCCGGAATTGCATGGTAACAAAGGGCTGGAGCGTGTTCGCGATTCGGGAAAAGCGAAAATGCCGCAGCCTCCTGGGAGACATCCATTGAATACCACGAATGCGCAAGCCGAACGCACCGAGGCCGCGCTAGCGGACGCGCCCGCGCGCGCCTATGCGCCGCTTCCCGGCGTCGCCGACGAGATGGTCGATACGGAAGGCCGGGTGCGCCCCGTCTGGCGCCCCTTCCTCTCGGCGCTCGAGCGCATGGACGAGACCGAGCTCGCCGGCCGCTTCGCGCGCGCCGACCGGTACCTGCGCGACGCCGGCGTCTTCTACCGCGCCTACGGCAAGGAGGCCGGCACCGACCGCGCCTGGCCGCTTTCCCACATTCCGGTCCTCATCGACGAGGACGAGTGGGAGAGCCTGTCGCGCGGCCTCGTGCAGCGCGCCGAACTGCTGGAGGCCGTCGTCGCCGACATCTACGGCACGAACGCGCTCGTCGCGAACGGCCTCCTGCCGCCCGCCCTCGTCGCCTCCAACGACGAATTCCTTCGCCCGCTCGTCGGCGTGCAGCCGGCCGGCCGGCATTTCCTGCACTTCGTCTCCTTCGAGATCGGCCGCGGGCCTGATGGCAACTGGTGGGTCCTCTCCGACCGCACGCAGGCCCCCTCCGGCGCCGGCTTCGCGCTCGAAAACCGCGTGGCGACGACGCGCGCCTTCTCCGACGTCTATGCCGAGACCCATGCCCACCGCCTCGCCGGCTTCTTCGGCGCCTTCCGCAGCACGCTGCAGGCCGGCAAGGCCCCGGACGACCGCATCGCCGTCCTGACGCCCGGCCTTGCCAACGAAACCTATTTCGAGCACGCCTACATCGCCCGCTATCTCGGCTTCATGCTGCTGGAGGGCGAGGACCTGACGGTCGTCGGCGGCAGGGTCATGGTGCGCACGGTCGCCGGCCTCAAGCCCGTCGGCGTGCTCTGGCGCCGCCTCGATGCCGCCTTCGCCGATCCGCTGGAGCTCAACCAGAACTCCCATATCGGCACGCCCGGCATGGTCGAGGCGCTGCGTTCCGGATCCGTCACCTTCGTCAATGCGCTCGGCGCCGGCATCGTGGAAACGCGCGCCTTCCTCGCCTTCCTGCCGAACATCTGTCGCCACCTGCTCGGCGAGGAGCAGCGCCTTCCCTCCATCGCCACCTGGTGGTGCGGCCAGAAGGAAGAGCGCGCGCATGTCGCGGCCAATGTCGGGCGCATGGTGATCGGCCCGGCCTATTCCACCCGCCCCTTCTTCGACGACAACGGACAGTCCGTGCTCGGCTCCGGCCTGCGCGACACAGCCAGGCAGTCGATCACCGAATGGCTGGCGACGGACGGCGCCAGGCTCGTCGGCCAGGAAGCCGTCACGCTCTCCACCACGCCCGCCTTCGTGGATGGCAGGCTGGTGCCGCGGCCGATGTCGCTGCGCGTCTTCGCCGCCCGCACCCGGGACGGCTGGCAGATCATGCCCGGCGGCTTCGCCCGCATCGGCTCGGGCGACAACGTCTCGGCCATCGCCATGCAGGAAGGCGGCTCGGCCGCCGACGTGTGGATCGTCAGCCGCAAGCCCGTCGAGCGCACCTCGCTGCTGCCGGCGGAGGAGGAATTCACCCGCACCATGCCCGGCAGCCTGCCGAGCCGCGCGGCCGACAACCTCTTCTGGCTCGGCCGCTATATCGAGCGGTCGGAAGGGGCGTTGCGCGTGCTGCGCGCCTGGCACGGCCGCTACGCCGAATATGCCGACCCCGAGCAGCCGCTCCTCAAGGACGTCACCGACTATCTCGACGCCCTCGACATCGACACGGCCGAGGCGGTGCCGACCAGCCTCATCCGCAACATCGACAGCGCCGTCTTCTCCGCCAGCAACATCCGCGACCGCTTCTCGCCGGACGGCTGGCTGGCGCTGAACGACCTCTCCAAGACCGCCCGCCGCTTCCATGTCAGCATCGAGCCCGGCGACGACGCGACGCGCGCCATGACGGTGCTGCTGCGCAAGCTAGCGGGCTTCGCCGGCCTTGTGCACGAGAACATGTATCGCTTCACCGGCTGGCGGTTCCTGTCCATCGGCCGCTATCTCGAACGCGGCCTGCACATGGCGCGCCTGCTCGGCCCCCTCTCCGGCGAGGCCGCGCCCGACGGCGCGCTCGACATGCTGCTGGAGATCGGCGACAGCGTCATGACCCACCGCCGCCGCTACAACGTGGCCACGGCCCACCTCACCGTCACCGACCTGCTGGCACTCGATGCGCTCAACCCCCGCTCGATCCTCTACCAGCTCAACGAGATCAAGAACGAGATCGAGCAACTGCCTGACGCCTATGCCAACGGCCAGATGTCGCCCTTCTACCGCGAAGCCATGCGCCTTCATGCGGGGCTTGCGGTCATGACGCCAGAGACGATGACGGATGCGGTCTACGAGCGCCTGGAGGCCGAGCTCGAAAAGCTGTCGGACATTCTCGCCCAGACCTATCTGAGCTGAGCGAAGAGGAGGCGCTGCGACCATGCTCTATGACGTCAACCTCCATATAAGCTACCTCTACGACACGCCGGTTTCCGGCGGCCGGCACATCGTGCGCGTGCTGCCACTCTCGATAAGCGGGCGCCAGCGGCTGGTTGCCGGCACGGTCGGCGTCGCGCCGGGGCCGGGCGAGCGGGTCGACCATCACGATTTCTTCGACAATCCGATGAGCGCGGTCCTCTTCCGCAGCCAGCACGAGAGCCTCGACATCCGCATGCAGGCGCGCGTCCATGTCGACACGCCGGAGCCGGTGGCGGATTTCTCCCCGCTCGTCGCCGACCTGCCGGAGGAGATCGCGGGATACTGGTCGCTCGATGCCGGCTCCCCGCACCACTTCACCGGTCCGAGCCCCCGCCTCGGTGATTGCCGGGAAATCGCCGAATATGCCCGCGCGCTCGCACGGCCCGGCATGACGATCCGCGCGGTCGCGACGGCCATCTGCGCCCGCATCCACAAGGACTTCACCTACGACCCCGAGGCGACCGGCGTCGACACGACCCCGCGCGAGGCCTTCAAGCTGAAGCGCGGCGTGTGCCAGGATTTTTCCCATGTGATGATCGTGGCGCTGAGAAGCCTTGGCATTCCGGCTGGCTATGTCAGCGGCTTCCTGCGCACGATCCCGCCGCCGGGCAAGGAGCGGCTGGAAGGGGCGGACGCCATGCATGCCTGGGTGCGGTTCTGGTGCGGCCGGGTGAACGGCTGGATGGAGCTCGACCCGACCAACGACATTCCCGCAGGCACCGACCACATCGTCGTCGCCTACGGACGCGACTATGCCGACGTCGCCCCTGTCATCGGCGTGCTGAAGGGCTACGGCCAGCACCGGACCACCCAGGCCGTCGACGTCATCCCGGTGCGGCAGCCGTAAGGCCGATTCCCGTTTGGAAACAGCCGTGAACGGCAGAACTTCGGGACCCCTCGAATTTTACGAAAACTATACCACGCGCCCGAACCGTTGAATAACATTTCCCTGCTAGCGTCAGCCAACATTATGACGATGGTGGGTGAAGTCTCATGACGAAGATGACGCAGAAACGCATGTTGCTGTCCCGGCTCGGCAGTGACCGCCGAGGCAATTTCGCGATGATGACGGCATTCGCTCTGCCGGTGATCCTGGCCGCCGGCGGCTTTGCCATGGACCTCAGCAACATGGTGTTGAAGAAGGCAGAATTGCAGGACGCGCTCGACAGCGCCGCGCTGGCCGCCGCCTCCGCCCTGTCGAGCGACAAGAAGAGCGTCACCGAGGCCAAGGCGATCGCCCTGACCTTCTTCAAGACCCAGATGACCAACAAGACCGCCGATTCGAGCGCGGCTTCCGCCTTCAAGGTCGACATCCAGGAAAAGGCTCTTGCCGGCAGCGCCAAGTCGTTCAAGGTCAGCACGTCCTCCGACCTCAAGGTCGAATTCAATGCCCTCACCCGCCTGATGGGCCAGACGTCGAGCACGATCTCCGCCGCCGGGACGGCCGAAAGCGCGACCGGGTCGAAGAACGCGCTGTCCATGTTCCTCGTGCTGGACAGATCCGGCTCGATGTCGTTCCAGACGAACGAGATCGCAAGCACGACCGTGGCCTGCCAGAACTGGACCAGCTCGAACTGGGGCGGCAATCCAAAGGCGACGACGCCGTGCTACGTCAGGAAGATCGGCGCCCTGAAGACCGCGGTGGCAAGTCTCTTCGGCGTGCTGAACAAGATCGATCCCAACAACGAGTATGTGCGCGCCGGCGCCGTCTCCTACAACGACGTCATGCAGACGGAAAAGCCGCTCGCCTGGGGCACGGCCAACGCCTTGAGTTACGTCAACGCCCTCCCGGAGAAGCCGGAAGGCGGCACGGACTCCCACAGCGCCTTCGCAAAAGCTTACGAGAAGCTCGCCCCGACCGATGCGTCCAAGGAGACGGAAATCGGCGAGCACAAGAAGAAAAGCGGGTTGGACCCGGTCAAGTTCATCGTCTTCATGACGGACGGCGAGAACACCCACTACGACGGCAAGAGCGGCACCACATATGCCAAGAAGTCCGACGACGACACGCTGGCCGCCTGCATCGCAGCCAAGGGGGCCGGGATAACGGTCTACACCGTCGCCTTCATGGCGCCGACCCGCGGCCAGACGCTGTTGAGAAGCTGCGCCTCGAGCTCCGCGAACTACTACGCGGCAGAGGATATGACGGGACTCATTTCCGCTTTCGAGGAAATCGGCAAAAGCGCGGCAGCCATCGCCTCGCGCCTGACCCAGTAACCTCCGCCGGCAAGGCCTGCCCCGAAGGCCCGTCGCGCTCAGCGCGGCGGGCTTTCTGGCATTTCCGGCATGTTTCAGCCATGGCGAAAATGCATGCGCCCTTTCTTGAAAAGGCATATTGCAAGCGCTTCGGATAGATGCATAAATTGATTTAAACGCGGTTTTCGCGGAATGAATGCAGGTAATGCGAGGGGCACAGCGCACCGATGATGAACCGGGTAACCACCAACGACCTCGCACCCGCCCCCCGGTCGTCGGATCGCGAACAGCTCGCGACGGAACTTCTGGAACGCCTCAAGTACCGCATCGGCAAGGACCCGAAAGTGGCCAAGCCGCATGACTGGCTGACCGCCGCGATTCTCGTCGCCCGCGACCGCGTCACCGACAAGTGGATGGATTCGACGCGCCGCACCTATGCGACCGGCGCAAAGCGCGTCTACTATCTCTCGCTCGAATTCCTCATCGGCCGCCTGATGCGTGACGCCATGACGAATATCGGCATCCTCGACGAGATGCGCGAGGCGCTGGCCTCGCTCGGCGTCGATCTCGACGTCATCGCCGAACTGGAGCCGGACGCCGCCCTCGGCAATGGCGGCCTCGGGCGCCTTGCCGCCTGTTTCATGGAGAGCATGGCGACCGTCGACGTGCCCGCCTACGGCTACGGCATCCGCTACGAGCACGGCCTCTTCCGCCAGCAGATGGCGGACGGCTGGCAGGTCGAGCTGCCGGAAACCTGGCTCGCCCATGGCAATCCCTGGGAATTCGAGCGCCGCGAGAGCTCCTACGAGATCGGCTTCGGCGGCGCCGTCGAGACGATCAATATCGGGGAGGACAGGCAGCGCTTCGTGTGGAAGCCCGCCGAGCGCGTCATCGCGACCGCCTACGACACGCCGGCCGTCGGCTGGCAGGCAAAGCGCGTCAACACGCTGCGCCTGTGGGCCGCCAACCCGATCGACCCGATCCTTCTCGACGCCTTCAATGCCGGCGACCATATCGGCGCCCTTCGCGAGAGCAACAAGGCGGAAAGCCTGACGCGCGTTCTCTATCCGGCCGACGCCACGCCCGCCGGCCAGGAACTGCGCCTTCGCCAGGAGTTCTTCTTCTGCTCGGCATCCCTGCAGGACATCCTGCGCCGCCATCTCCAGCAGTCTCCGGACTTCACCTCGCTGCCGGACCCGGTCGCCATCCAGCTCAACGACACGCATCCCGCCGTCTCCGCCGCCGAGCTCGTGCGCCCCCTCATCGACCTGCACGGCCTCGACTTCGT
>Ga0066256_1004112_pt1 | contig 13248 bp, 12 predicted proteins | sample ThiBio_1000_biof_FD_87107 | JGI IMG/M metagenome (GOLD analysis project Ga0066256, IMG submission 87107) | Wastewater bioreactor microbial communities from Cape Town, South Africa - Thiocy_expt_1000_biof (version 2) | ecosystem: Engineered > Bioreactor > Thiocyanate-remediating >...
CCCGCCGCGGCGTGGGCGGGCGATCTTTCCTGGCGGCGGCGGGCCCGTGCCCGAGCGGCGGGGCACCCTTGGCCGGCCCGCCCCGCGGCACAGGCGCCCTCTTGACCTCCCCGCCGAGCCGTTCGTCATCAAGCGCTTCCAGCCCATCGGCGAGCAGCCGCGAGGCGCCGCGCCGCAGCCGATCGTCTCCGCCGGATGAAGCAGCGAGCACGCGCCCGGCTGCGCCCGCGACGTCCAGCCGGGCCATGCGCCGGGCGACGACGGCCGGCGTGAGGAAATTGTCGCGCAGGAACGTCGCCAGCGTGTCGCCGATCCGGTCCTTGTTGCGCGGGATGATCGCGGTGTGGGGAATCGGCAGGCGGAGCGGGTGGCGAAACAGCGCCGTCACTGCGAACCAGTCGGCCAGTCCGCCGACCATCGCCGCCTCGGCAAAGGCGCGGACATAGCCGATCGCCGGATGGAGATGATCGAAGGCGCGCGTGAGCAGGAAGAGGACGGCCATCGCCACCAGCAGGCCGGTCGCGACCAGCCGCATCCGGCGAAGGCCGGCAGGGGCAGGCTCAGACGAAAGGGGAGCGCGCAACATGGTCACGCACTCCCCAATACATCAGACGGGATCAAGTTCACTCCGCGGGCTGCGGCGAATCGTCCCCCGGCTTGTGTTCGATCGTCCCGCCGCCATGGCCATGGCCGATGACGCGGCTGCCATCGTCGCCCGGCTTGAAGGTGAGCAGGCGGCGCGACAGCCGCGGTCCGAGCCATTGCTCGAGCCCGACCGCGAGGCTGAACAGCGCGGGCACCATCACCAGCGTGAGCACCGTCGACAGGATCAGGCCGCCGATCACGGTGATGCCCATCGGCGCGCGCCACGAGCTGTCGCCGCTGAGGGAGATCGCAGTCGGGATCATGCCGGCGACCATCGCCACCGTGGTCATCACGATCGGTTGGGCACGCTTGTGCCCGGCGTCGACGATCGCGGTGAACTTGTCGACGCCCTTGGCCATCTCCTCCAGCGCGAAGTCGACGAGCAGGATCGAGTTCTTGGCGACGATGCCGAACAGCATGAGGATGCCGATGAACACCGGCATCGACAGCGCCTGCCCGGTCAGCAGCAGGGCGAGCAGCCCGCCGAAGGGCGCGAGGAACAGCGAGCCCATGTTGACCAGCGGCGAGATGATCCGGTGGTAGAGCAGCACCAGCACGCCGAGGACGAGCAGGATGCCCGCCGGCACCGCGATCTTGAGGTTGTCGAGCATCTCCTGCTGCCAGGCGTCCTGGCCGAAGGCGGTGTTGCTGATGCCCTTGGGCAGGTTCTTCATGATCGGCAGGGCATTGACGGCGTTGGTCGCCTCGCTCTTGACCACGCCGGGGGCGAGGTCGGCGCCGATGAAGATGCGCCGCGCCTGGTTGTAGCGCTGGATCGTGGTCGGGCCCGAGCCGAAGGTGATCTCGGCCACGCGCGACAGCGGGACCGAGCCGCCGGTGGTCGTCGGCACCGGCAGGTTGGCGATGTTCGACAGATCGCGCCGGGCATCCTCGGGCATCCGCACGCGGATCGGGATCTGCCGGTCGGAGAGCGAGAACTTGGCCGCGTTCTGGTCGATCTCGCCGATCGTCGCGATGCGGATCGCCTGGCTCAGCGCCTGGGTCGAGACGCCGAGGCTGGCGGCGAGGTCGAGGCGGGGCTTCACCACCACCTCGGGCCGGCGCATGTCGGCGCTGATCCGCGGGGCGACGATCTGCTTCACGCCCTTCATCTGCTCGATCAGGGTCGCCGCGGCGTGCTCCAGCTGAACCGGGTCGGAGCCCGAGAGCATGACCGAGATCGGCCGCCCGGTGCCGCCGCCCTGCTGGTTCTGCGCCGACTGGATCGTGATCCGCGCGTCGGGAATCTGCTGGAACTCGCGGGTCAGATCGCTCTCGATCTGGGTGCTGGTCTTCTTGCGGTCCTTGCGGAGCATGACCATCAGCCGGCCGCTGCCTTCCTGGATCGACTGATAGACGTTCTCGACGTTGGGATTGCGGGCGAGGATCCGGCGCACCTGGTCCGATACCGCCTCGGTCTGGGCGAGCGTCGTGCCCGGCACCATCTCGATCGCGACCATGGTGTTGTCGGCGTTCTGGGTCGGGAAGAACTCCATCGGCATCGAGCGGGCGATCACGCCGGTCAGGACCAGCGCCGCCAGGGCCACGCCGATCATCCAGACGCGGTGGTCGCGCAGCCGCGCGCGCAGGCGGGCGCCGAGCGGGACATGGCCGTCGGGCCGGCGGCGCGCCTCGCGGAAGGCGCGGGCCTTGGCGGTGTCGAGCGACCAGTGCAGGACGCGGAGATAGCGGTCCATCATGGGCCCGCCGGCATGCTCGGCATGGCCGTGGGCCTTGAGGAAATAGGCCGAGACCATCGGCGTGATCATCCGCGCGACGACCAGGCTCATCAGCACCGAGGCGACGACGGTCAGGCCGAAGGCCTTGAAGAACTCGCCCGAGACGCCGGGCATCAGGCCGACCGGGAAGAACACCGCGACGATCGAGAAGGTGGTCGCGACCACGGCCAGGCCGATCTCGTCGGCGGCGTCGATCGAGGCCTGGTAGGCGGTCTTGCCCATCCGCATGTGCCTGACGATGTTCTCGATCTCGACGATCGCGTCGTCGACCAGCACCCCCGCGACCAGGCCCAGCGCGAGCAGCGACTGCGCGTTGAGCGAGAAGCCGAGCAGGTCCATGAACCAAAAGGTCGGGATCGCCGACAGCGGGATCGCGATCGCGGAGATGATCGTCGCGCGCCAGTCGCGCAGGAAGAAGAACACCACGATGACCGCCAGGACCGCCCCCTCGACCATCGAGGCCATCGAGCTTTCGTACTGGTTCTTGGTATAGTTCACCGTGGTATAGATCTGCCGGAACGTGACGCCCGGGTTGTCCGCCTCGAGCTCCTTCAGCGCGGCGATCGCGTTGTCGTAGACGGTGACGTCCGAGGCGCCGCGGGCGCGGGTCATGCCGAAGACGGCGACCGGGCGGCCGTTGAACTTGCTCTTGCTGGTGATCTCGCCGTAGCTGTCCGTGACCTGGGCGATCGAGCCGAGCTTGACCGTGCGGCCGCCGCCAAGCGGGATGTCGGTCTCGGCGAGCTGGTAGGCGGTCTTGGCGTCGCCGACGACGCGGACCGACTGGCGGGTGCCGCCGATCTCGGCCTTGCCGCCGCCGGCGTTGAGATTGAGCTGGCGCAGCGCCAAGTTGACCTGGGCCGCGCTGGTCCCGAAGGACTGCATCCGCGCCGGGTCGAGCGTGACCAATATCTCGCGGTTGACCCCGCCGCCGCGGCTGACCGAGGCCATGCCCTCGATCGCCAGCAGCCGCTTCGACACCGTGTCGTCGATGAACCAGGAGAGCTGCTCCAGGGTCATGTCGTCGGCCTCGACCGCGAAATAGGCGATCGGCTGCGACGAGGTGTTGGCCTTGTAGACCTGCGGTTCGAGGATGCCGTCGGGCAGGTCGGCGCGGATGCGGTCGACCGAGTTCTTCACCTCGTTGACGGCCTGGTTGATGTCCTCGCCGATGCGGAACTCGATCATCGTCTGGCTGGAGCCTTCCGACGCGGTCGAGCTGATCGAGGATACCCCGGTGATCGAGCGGATCGCCGCCTCGACCTTCTGGGTGATCTGGTTCTCGATCTCGGTCGGCGCGGCGCCCGGCTGGCTGATCTGGACGATCACCATCGGGAATTCGACGTCCGGCTGCTGCTGGATGTCCATCCGGCTGAAGCTGACGATGCCGGCGATCATCAGCGCGGCGAACAGCACGATCGGAACGATCGGGTTGCGGATCGACCAGGCGGAGATGTTGCGGAAGTTCATGCGGTCAGCGCTTCGGCGCCAGCTTCGGCTTCACCGTCTCGCCGGACTGGAGGAAGGCGCCCGCGCGCTCGACCACCCGCTCGCTGCCGTCGAGGCCTTCGAGGATGACCACGCCCTTGTCGGTGATCAAGCCGGTCTTCACGTTGCGGCGGGCCACCTTGTTGTCGGCGCCGACGATATAGACGTAGGAGCCGGCATTGTCCGATTGCAGCGCGGATTCGGCGAGGACCGGGGCGACCAGGGTGCCGGCGATGATCTCGGCATTGGCGAAGCCGCCGGGGCGCAGCTCGGGCGCATAGGACAGGGCGATCCGCACCCGGCCGAGCCGGGTCTGCGGATCGATCACCGGGGCGACCTGCCAGACCTGGCCGGTGAAGGCGCGCGAGGCGCCGACCGGGGTCACGTCGGCCGCGATGCCGGGGGAGATCTTGGCGAGGTCGGCCTCGCTGAGCGCGGCCAGCATCTCCATCTCGCCGCCCTTGGCCAGGCTGAACAGGACCCCGCTGCCCGAGGAGACGACCTGGCCAGGCTCGACCTTGCGCTCCAGCACCAGGCCGGCCTCGGGTGCGACGATGTCGAGCCGGCGGGTCCGCGCCTCGGTCTCGCCGAGCTGGGCGGCGGCCAGGCTGACCCGCGCCACGGCGGCGTCGCGGGTTGCGGTCAGGCGATCGATGTCGGCCTTGGAGATGAAGCCCCGCGCGACGAGCTTCTGCGCGCGGTCGAGGTTGGCCTGGGCCAGCTCGGCATCGGCGCGGGCGACGCGAATCTGCGCGCCCTGCTGGGCCTGCTGCTGGACCTGGACCGAGCGGTCGATCACCGCGAGCACCTGGCCCTTGCGGACCCACTGGCCCGGCTCGACCAGCACCTGGGCGACCTGGCCGCCCTCGCCCGCGACGCCGACCGGCAGTTCCCGCCGCGCGGCGAGCGTGCCGGTGGCGGTGATCTTGCCGGCGACCGTGGTCCGGCCCGGTGCGATCACCGTGACGACCGGGGCCTGGGCGCCAGCCTTGTTCAGGTCCTCGCTGGAATCGCCGCGATGGGCGAGCAGCCACAGGCCGACGAGGGCCACGGCGGCGAGCCCCGCGCCGATCCAGGTGCGGCGGCGGGCGCGGCGCTCGTCCTCGTCGACGGTGTCGAGCGGATTGAACGGTTCGGACGCGGTCCCTTCCCCCGCCGTCTCGATCCTCGCGTCATAGTTCATCGCCGTCACCGCCTGGCTCGATCCCGCCTTCCTGGCCGAACCGCGCTGTATTAGAGAGATAGATCACCCACGGCAAGCCGCCGGCACGGGCCGGCGGTCATCGCCCCGATCCGCGAGAACGGACCTGGCGCCCGCAATAGACCTGGCCCGGGCGAAGGGCAATCGACGGTTGTGTAGCGATGTGTAACGCGCGCAATGAGCGCCCGGGCGGCTCAGTACCTCAGTTCCTCAGTACTTGAGCTGGCGCTCGTAGAGGTCGCGGTAGTGCTGGATGCGCGTCACGCGCAGGCCCTGCATCCCCGAACGGTCGACCGCGCGCTGCCACGAGGCGAACTCCTCCAGGGTGAGATTGTAGCGCTCGCAGACCTCGTCGATCGACAGCAGGCCGCCGTTGACCGCCGCGACCACTTCCGCCTTGCGGCGGACGACCCACCGGGTCGTGTCCGGCGCGGGGAGCGAATCGACCGTCAGGGGCTCGCCAAGCGGCCCGATCACCATCGCCGGCCTGATCTTCTGGTTCTCAATCATTTCTACCCTCGATCACCGGGCCTGGGTGCGCCGACGACGTCTTCCCCCATGCCAAAGCGGCCTTTGCCATCCGCTGAATCAGTTAGGTTAACGCCCTGTAAGATGTCGTGCGGAGTATCTTCGAAACGCGCCAGAGCATGTGCGGCGGAACGGTCGAAACATGCGTCGGCAACGGCGCCGGCGGCGGTTCCGCGCGGTCTCGTGGCCTGCCGATAGGCGCGAACGGCAAGGAAGCGCGCGCGCAGGCCGTGCCAGTCGAGCCGCCCCCGTACGACGCCCGACTCGCCGGCAGAACCCTGGCCGAGCGGCCAGGCGTCATGGTCGAATCCCAATTCCATGGACTCGCCATAGCCCGGGCTTGGTCAAGAGGAGGTAAAGCCCGGCTTTACCCCCTGTTGAGGAGGGTTAACGATCCGCGCCGGAAGGCCGCAGCGGCTAGCCTGCGCCGCCGCCGGGGTCTATGGGCCGGCGATGGCCGCCCCGCTTCCCCTCAACGCCCTCGACGCCACCGCGCTGTTCCAGCTCGGCGCGGCGACGGACGGCCGGGAATTGGCGGGACGGCGGATCGTCGTCGCCATGTCGGGCGGGGTCGACAGCTCGGTCGTCGCCGCGCTCGCCGCCGCCAGCGGGGCCGAGACGATCGGCGTGACGCTCCAGCTCTACGACCACGGCGCGGCGACCGGCCGCAAGGGCGCCTGCTGCGCCGGGGACGACATCCGCGACGCGCGCGCGGTGGCCGACCGGCTCGGCATCGCCCACTACGTCTTCGACCACGAGAGCCGGTTCCGCGAGGAGGTGGTCGAGCGCTTCGCCGACGAATACCTCGCCGGACGCACCCCGATCCCCTGCATCCGCTGCAACATGGGACCCAAGTTCACCGACCTCTTCGCCATGGCGCGCGAGCTCGGCGCGGACTGCCTGGCGACCGGGCACTACGTCCGCCGCGTGGCCGGACCGGCGGGGCCGGAGCTGCATCGCGCGCTCGATCCGGCGCGCGACCAGTCCTATTTCCTCTACGCGACGACCGAGGCCCAACTCGACTACCTTCGCTTCCCGCTGGGCGGGCTGCCCAAGAGCGAGGTCCGCCGCCTGGCCGAGGCCGCCGGGCTGCGGAACGCGGCGAAGCCCGATAGCCAGGACATCTGCTTCGTGCCCGACGGCGACTATGCGAAGGTCGTCCGCGCCGTCCGGCCCGAGGCCGAGGCCGCGGGCGAGATCGTCCACGCCGAGAGCGGCGCGGTGCTCGGCGAGCATCGCGGGGTGATCCACTATACGGTCGGCCAGCGGCGCGGCCTGGAGATCGGTGGGCAGCCCGAGCCGCTCTACGTCACCGGCATCGAGGCGGAGAGCCGGCGCGTGCTGGTCGGGCCGCGCCGCCTGCTCGGCGTCGGCGCGGCGCGCCTGGTCGAGACGAATCGGATCGGCCCGGTGCCGGCGGCGGGCGCGCTCACCGCCAAGGTCCGCTCGCTGGCCAAGCCCGTGCCGGTCACGCTGGACGGGCCGCTGGGCGAAGGCGCGCCGAGCCGCATCCGCTTCCACGCCCCCGAATACGGCGTCGCGCCGGGCCAGGCGGCGGTGATCTACGCCGGGGACCGGGTCATCGGCGGCGGCTGGATCGAGGCCACCGAGCCAGCCGCCGCCGGCTGATCAGTGCGACCATTTCTCCAGCGTGCAGCCCTCGCCTGCGCGGAAGGTCGCGGTCTCGCTCGCCAATAGCGGGACGCGCGCGGTGACGGCCTTGGCCGCGTCGTCCTCGCTCAGCATCACCAGGCCCATGCCGGGCTCGAAATCCTTGCGGCAGTCGGACAGCTCGCGCCCGCCGAGATAGCGGCAGGAACAGGCGACCCGCGCGCCGACCGAGGCCCCGGCGATGGCCTCGCTGCGCATGGTCGACCAGAACAGCGCGAGCAGCGCCGCCGCCAGCACCGCAGCCGCGATGAAGGCGCGGCGGCCCCAGCGGCGGCGGGTCTTGCGGGGAAGCGGCTTTGCGGTTGCCATCGGTCATCGCCTTGCGCATGGATCGCGGGTGATCCCGCGCCGCGCTTCCCTTATCCTGCCGCTGCTCGCCCTGCCAGCGCTGATCGGATGCGGCAGCGGGCGCGACCAGGGGCCGCCGCCGCTCAGCCCGGCGGCCCTCGCCGCGGTGGTCGAGAAGCCCGGCGTACCGCGCCTCCCGCTCGCCCGCGCCGCCGACGCCCTGTTCACCGACCCCGCCGTGGGCGAGACCCGCGCCCTGCTGGTGCTGCGCGCGGGCAAGATCGTGTCCGAACGCTACGCCCCCGGCTACCATGCCGGGACCCGCTTCCTCGGCTGGTCGATGAGCAAGTGCGTGACCGGGGTGCTGACCGGCCTGCTCGTGGCCGACGGCCGCCTCCGGCTCGACGAGCCCGCGCCGATCCGGACCTGGCAGCGCCCGGGCGACGCGCGCGGCGAGATCACCCTGCGCCAGCTCCTCCAGATGCGCTCGGGCCTGCGCCACCGCGAGGAGGCCGATCCGCGCTACGAGGCCGATACCGTGCGGATGCTGTTCCTCGACGGGCGCGACGACATGGCCGCCTATGCCGAGGCCCCGCCGCTGGAGGCCGAGCCCGGCGCGAAGTGGGAATATTCGAGCGCGACCAGCGTCATCCTCGCCGATGCCGCCGCCGGGGCCCTGACCGACCGGCGCGAGCCCGCGCTGCGCCGCCAGGCCGTGGGCGACTACCTGCGGACCCGGCTGTTCGAGCCGGTCGGGATGCGCTCGGCCCAGCCCGAGTTCGACGCGGCCGGCACCCTGATCGGCGGCAGCATGATCCACGCCAATGCCCGCGACTGGGCGAAGTTCGGGGAGTTCCTGCGCAACGGCGGCGCGGTGGTCGGCGCGCAGATCCTGCCGCGCGGCTGGGTCGAGTTCATGACCGAGCCCAACCCGCGCAACCCCGGCTACGGGGCGCAGGTCTGGCTCAACCGGCCCCAGCCCGACGGCCATGAGGTGCTGTTCCCCGGCCAGGCCCCGGCCAGCCTGTTCGCCTGCATCGGCCACCTCGGCCAATATATCCTCGTCTCGCCCGAGCAGCGGCTGACCGTGGTGCGCCTCGGCAAGACCGACGCCGAACAGCGCGAGGCCCTGCGGCGGCGGCTCGCCGAGCTGGTCAGCCTGTTCCCGGAGGCGGACTGACCGCGCCGTCGTGCGGCATCACGTCCTCGGCCGCCGGGCCCTCCTCGTCGACCAGGCCCTCGGGATCGGGATGGATCAGGATCTCGACCCCGGGAAATTCCGCCCGCAGCTTGGCCTCGACCTCGTCCATCACCCGGTGCGCGGCGCGGACGGTCATCTGCGGATCGACCCAGACATGGAACTGGACGAAGTCGCGATCCCCCGAGGTCCGGGTGCGCAGGTCGTGGACCCCCTTGAGCTGGGGATGGCGGGCGACGACCTCCAGGAAATGGGCCTTCTTCGCCTCGGGCCATTCGCGGTCCATGAGCTGCTCGACCGCCTGGCGCGAGGCGCTCCAGGCGCCCCAGGCCAGCCACAGCGCGATCGCCAGGCCGAAGACCGGATCGGCCCCGGCGAGGCCGGCGTACTGGTCGAGCGCCAGGGCCGCGATCACCCCGAGGTTGAGCAGCAGGTCGGACTGGTAGTGGACGTGATCGGTGGCGATCGCCAGGCTGCCGGTGCGGCGGATGACGTGGCGCTGCCAGGCAAGCAGGGCCAGGGTCGCGACCATGGCGACCGCCGAGACGCCGATCCCCTCGCCCGCCGCCTGGGTCCGCCCCCCGGCGAAGAACTGCTCGACCGCGCGCGCCGCGATGCCCAGCGCCGAGATCGAGATCAGCACGACCTGGACCATCGCCGCCAGCGCCTCGGCCTTGCCGTGGCCGAAGCGGTGGTTCTCGTCGCTCGGCTGGGCGGCGATCCACACCCCGGCGAGCGTCGCCAGGCTGGCGACGAGATCGAGCGCGGTGTCGGCCAGGCTGCCGAGCATCGCGGTCGAGCCGGTCGACCAGGCGGCATAGCCCTTCAGCGCCACCAGCAGCAGCGCCACCGCGATGCTGGCGAAGGCCGCGCTGCGGTTCAGCGAGGGGGCGGAAGCGCCGCTCACGGATAGAGCAGGGTGCTGGTCCAGCCATCCCCGGCGCGCACGAAGCGGCGGCGCTCGTGGAGGCGGTGCGGGCGGTCGATCCAGAACTCGATCGCCTCGGGGCGAAGGCGGAAGCCCGTCCAGTGCGCCGGCCGCTCGACCGCGCGCCCGGCGAAGCGCGCCTCGGCCGCCGCGTAGCGCTCGAGGAAGGTCGCCCGCGCATCGAGCGGGGCCGACTGGTCCGAGGCGACTGCGCCGAGCTGCGAATCCCGCGAGCGGCTGGCGAAATAGGCGTCGGCGGTCGCGGGATCGACCTCGGCCAACGGACCCTCGATGCGGACCTGCCGGCGTAGCGACTTCCAGTGAAACAAGAGCGCCGCCTGCGGATTGGCGAGCAGCTCGCCGCCCTTGCGGCTGTGGGTGTTGGTGTAGAACACGAAGCCATCCGAGCCGTGCCCCTTCAACAGCACCATCCGCACCGAGGGCGCGCCCCCGGGCGTCGCGGTCGCCAGGGCCATCGCGTTGGAATCGTTGGGCTCCGCCGCGCGCGCCTCGGCGAACCAGGCGTCGAACAGGGCGAAGGGATCGTCGTGGGGGATGACATTGGCGGTCGGTTCGGCTCCCACGCGGCTTCCTGTCCTCTCGCCGCCCGCCGCGGGGCCGGGGCGGCGGGGGGAAAACCCCCCCCCCGCCGGTCCCGCGATACCTTCTCGCAGCAATGGTGGAAAGCGCGCCTTGCCGCGCGGCGATCGCGCACCTAGCTTAGCGCCCATGGCAGCAGACCCATATGCGACCCTGGGCGTCTCCCGCGGGGCGAGCGAGAAGGACATCAAGTCCGCCTATCGCAAGCTCGCCAAGGAACTCCACCCGGACCGGAACCAGGACAACCCCAAGGCGGCCGAGCGCTTCAGCGAGGTCACGCGGGCCTACGACCTGCTGTCCGACAAGGACAAGCGCGCCCAGTTCGACCGCGGCGAGATCGACCTCGACGGCAACCCGACCGGGTTCGGTGGCGCCGGGGGCTTCGGCGCGGGCGGCTTCGGCGGTGGTGGCCAGCGCGGCTTCGGCGGCGGCGGGTTCGAGGGTTTCGCCGGCGAGGGCGCCGACCTCGGCGACATCTTCGAGGGCCTGTTCGGCGGCGGCGGACGGGCCGGCGGCGGTGGCGGGTTCGGCGGCTTCGGTGGAGGCGGACGCGCCCGCCCGGCCCCACGCGGGGCCAATGTCCAGTACCGCCTCAAGGTCTCCCTGGCCGACGCGGCGACGCGCGCCAGCCAGCGGATCACCCTGGCCGACGGCAAGACGATCGACCTCAAGCTGCCCGCGGGCGTCGAGGACGGCACCCAGATGCGCCTCGCCGGCAAGGGCGAGCCCGGCCCCGGCGGCGCGGGCGACGCGCTGGTGACGATCTCGGTCGAGCCGCATCCCTTCTTCAAGCGCGACGGCGACAACCTGCGGCTCGACCTGCCGATCAGCCTCGACGAGGCGGTGGGCGGCGCCAAGGTCAAGGTCCCGACGGTCGAGGGCGCGGTCATGCTGACGGTCGCGCCCGGCAGCGGCTCGGGCAAGACCCTGCGCCTCAAGGGCAAGGGCATGAGCCGCAAGGACGGCAGCCGCGGCGACCAGCTCGTCACGCTGGAGATCGACCTGCCGCCCGGCGACGCGGACCTCGCCAAGCGCCTGGAAGGCTGGCGCGACACGCGCGACCTGCGCGGCAAGCTCGGCGTCTGACCGGCGCGCCGGGTGGAGGAGCGCGAACGCCCGGACTACGAGGCCCCCGCCCCGCGCGAGGGGCTCGGCGATCACTCCCCCGAGGCACGGCGCAAGCGGGCGCTCCGCTGGCGCGCAGGCCTGGAGCAGGCGGTGGAGCGGCACGTCGCGCCCGGCTCGCGGTTCCTCGTCGTGCTCAAGCGGGTCTGGGCCGGCGCCTATCACGACGGCTTCATCCACGCCGGCAACCTCGCCTACATGTCGATCCTGGCGCTGTTCCCGTTCTTCATCACGGTCGCCGCGGTCTTCACCCTGTTCGGCGAGGCCGGCCAGCAGGAAGCCTCGCTCGAGGCCTTCCTCACCGCCCTGCCCCCGGTGGTCGCCAAGGTGATCGAGCCCGTCGCCCGCAGCGTGATGACCGCGCGCACCGGCTGGCTGCTGTGGATTGGCGGCGTGGTCGGCGTATGGACCGTCTCCAGCCTGATCGAGACGATCCGCGACATCCTCCACCGCGCCTACGGCACCCCGGCGACCCTGGCCTTCTGGCGCTATCGCCTGCTGTCGACGGGCCTGATCGTCGCCGCGGTCGTCCTCCTCCTGCTCTCGCTGTTCGCCCAGGTCGCGATCACCGCGGCGGAGGAGGTGATCTTCGCCTGGTTCCCGCGCTTCGACGCCCTGGCCTTCCAGCTCGCGATCTCGCGCGTGGTGCCGGCGGCGATGCTCTATCTCTCGCTGTTCGTGCTGTTCATCTCGCTGACGCCGGGGGCCTATCGCGGGCCGCTCTACCCCAAGTGGCCCGGCGCCCTGCTGGTGACGGTCTGGTGGGTCGCCGTATCCATGCTGCTGCCCGACGCCTTGCGCGTGTTCTTCACCTACGACCTGACCTACGGCAGCCTCGCTGGGGTGATGATCGCGCTTTTCTTTTTCTGGCTCGTGGGGCTAGGGATGGTCGTCGGGGCTGAACTGAACGCGGCGCTGGCCGAGACGCCCGAGGAACAGGACATGCTGGGCCAGGCGGACAATCGCGCACGGCAGGCCCAGGAAGCGAAAAGAACGACAAGCATGCAGAAGACCAACGGGGACATGGCGGAATGAGCGGATTGATGCAGGGCAAGCGCGGTCTGATCATGGGGCTGGCGAACGACAAGTCGCTTGCCTGGGGGATCGCGAAGAAATTGCGCGAGCAGGGCGCGGAGCTGGCCTTCAGCTATCCCAACGCGGCGATCGAGAAGCGGGTGCGCCCGCTCGCGGCCGAGCTGGAGAGCGATTTCGTATTCCCCTGCGACGTCGGCGATATGGCCGCGCTGGACGAGGCCTTCGCCACGCTCGCGGCCCGTTGGCCGAGAACGAGCTGCGCGGCCGCTACAGCGACACCAGCCTCGACAACTTCCTCTCGACGATGAACATCAGCGTCTACAGCCTGACCGCCGTGGCCCAGCGCGCGATCGGGCTGATGCCGCAGGGCGGCTCGATCCTGACGCTGACCTATTACGGCGCGGAGAAGGTCGTCCCGCACTACAACGTGATGGGCGTCGCCAAGTCCGCGCTGGAGACCAGCGTGCGCTACCTCGCCGCGGACCTCGGCCGCGACAACATCCGCGTCAACGCGATCTCGGCCGGCCCGATCCGCACCCTGGCCGCCTCGGGCATCGGCGACTTCAACCTGATCCTCAAGTGGAACGAGCTCAACGCGCCGCTCGGCCGCAACGTGACGATCGAGGACGTCGGCGGCGCGGGGCTCTACCTGCTGTCGGACCTGGCGGCGGGCGTGACCGGCGAGATCCACCACGTCGACGCCGGCTACAACGTCATCGGCATGAAGCGCGAGGACGCGCCCGACATCGCCCTCGCCGCGGGCTGAGGGCGATAAATCGAGTAAAGCGCGGCCCGGCGGCAT
>Ga0066256_1004116_pt1 | contig 13240 bp, 8 predicted proteins | sample ThiBio_1000_biof_FD_87107 | JGI IMG/M metagenome (GOLD analysis project Ga0066256, IMG submission 87107) | Wastewater bioreactor microbial communities from Cape Town, South Africa - Thiocy_expt_1000_biof (version 2) | ecosystem: Engineered > Bioreactor > Thiocyanate-remediating >...
GGATGACGGCAGTGACGGACCCGGTGGCGGCGTTGTGCCTGAAAGCCTGCTGACGTCGTCGCTGGGCAAGAGTGGGAAGCGGAACCGGTTCAGCACCGTGTTTGCAAAAGAGAGCGCGGCGGCGGTGGCGGCGCGGCGGCTGGATGCGGCGGAGCCGTTGGACACGTCGCGCCGCGGCGCCGCCCTGGTGGCGCACGACGTGCTAAACCACGACCCCGTGTTGGCACACCCGACGGGCGTGCTGCTTGCCAGTGGCGCCGCGCTGCGTGAGCGCGGTGTGTACTTGTCTGCTGACGCGCGCGGCATAGAGGAGACGGCGTTCACGGCGTGGCTGGAGGCGCTGTATGCGCGGTACAGCCGCGCGCAGGTGAACTACTTTGAGCACTCGCTGGACGTGTGGCAGCAGCTGTGGCACACGCTGGCAACGGCGGACGTCATTGCCATCGTGGCGGATGTGCGCAACCCACTGTGGCACCTGCCCGCATCGCTGTACCACCAGGTCATCACCGCGCTGCGCAAGCCGCTGGTGGTGGTGCTGAACAAGGTGGACCTGGTGCCGCCCGCCGCGGTGGCAGCGTGGACGGCATACCTCACCGCCACACTGGGTGCCGGCGTTGCGATAGTGCCCTTCTCCTCCAGTGGCGCCTCCCTGGGCGGCATCACCGCCCTGTCGGCGCGCCGCAAAGCCATCCGCGACGCGCGCAAGGCGTTCAATGCCGACAACGTGCGCACCCGCGCCGCCTGCGTGCGTGCGCTGCTAGCCGCAGCGGGCACGCCGCCCGCCACCGTTGACGTTGTGGTTGACGCGCTGCTTGCCACCATTGACAGCCATGTGGCTGCGCCGCGCCGCCGCGGTGATGCGCTCAGTGACGACGACCGCGATGACGCCGGCCCCGCCGCCGTCCTGCACGGCATTCGGGAGGAGGGCGGCAAGGTGGACCTCATTGGCGACGATGATGATGATGCCGAGGCGGGCGATGACGGCGGCGATGACGATGATGGTGGTGGCGATGATGATGATGGTGACGATGACGATGGCGACGACGACGACGACGGTGGGAGCAGTGTGGAAAGCGGTGACGCACCGGGGGGTGGCGGCGGCTTCCAGGCGCTAGCGGATGCCCTGCACAGCAGCGACGACGGTGGTAGTGACGACGACGGTGAAGATGAGGCTGCTGCGCCCCTCCCTTCCTCCGACTCATTTCGTAGCGCCCCCAGCGTGCTGGTGCATGCGCCGCGGCCGGCAGCGGCGGTGGCAGCGCCTATCAGCGTGACGGGCGACGTGTGGGTGTCTGACAAGTCGGAGCGGCGGCGCGCACGGAAGCTGAAGAAGGCGGGCTTGCTGCCGGCAGCGGCGGCGGCAGCCGTGATGGCAGCCACCGCCGGCGCCGCTGGCAGTGCCACCGCGGCAGCGGCAGCAGCGGCAGCGGCGGCACGCTACACAGGGCCCACTCTCACGATTGGCATGGTGGGGCACCCCAACGCCGGCAAGAGCAGCGTCATCAACACGGTGTGCGGCAACAAGCGCGTGTCGGTGTCGCGCACGGCGGGGCACACCAAGCGCGCGCAGACGGTGCCGGTGGCACCCGGCCTTGCGCTGCTGGATTGCCCCGGCCTCGTGTTCCCGCACGCCCTCGTGCCGCCGCCGGAGGGGGTGGACGCCATCGCTGCCGCCGCCCGCGCCGCGCTGCCGCCGTCTGCGCCGCCCGCAGCCGCTGACGCCGCCGCCGCCGCCGCCCTGGCGCCCATCCTGGCGGCGTACGCCGACGAGCGCGCCATGCAGGAGCTGCTGGGTGTTGTGCCCATTGCACAGGTGCGGGAGTCATACACCGCGCTGCGCCTCCTCGCCGCCCCCCTGCCGCTGGAGCGTCTGTACGGCCTCGCCCTGCCGTCCGACGAGCCGCGCTGGTCGCCGCTCCTGCTGGCAGAGGCGCTCGCCGTCAAGCGCGGCCTGCACATTGCACGCACCGGCCGCCCCGACGCGCACGCCGCCGGCCGCTCCGTGCTGTACGACAGCCAGGACGGCATCCTGCCGCTGTACTGGATGCCGCCGGCCAGTGGTGGCGGTGGTGCGCCACCACCACCGCCGGCGTGTTGAGTCAACCAAAAATTGGCGACTGCGATTGAATTGGCATTCCACCAGATGCCAGGCAAGCGAGGCTACGCTGCCCTACCGACTGCCTGCCTCCACCTGCCTCCACCGTGCACGGCGGCGCTGCTGCCGGTAACACCCCTTGAATCTTTGCCCGCCATCAGTTGTACTCAGCTGCAGCCTGCCATGCTTCTCTCTCCTCTCTCCTCTCTCCCCCTTCTCTCTCCTCCCCTCCTCTCCCCTACTCTCCCTACTCTCTCCTCTCCTACCTCGATGCTAGCAGCACGCAAGTGCAACAAACGGCGAGGCGTGGTGGCGTGTGCCGCGCGGCGCCCAAGCAGCAGCCGTCATTTGTTGGCGAGTGACACCCTTCACCCGCGCTGCCATCCTCGCCATTCATTTTGTCTGCTCCCCACCATCGCCTACCATCGACTACCCAGTAGAGGCGAGAGAGAGGAGAGAGGGAGAGGAGGGGAGAGGGGGAGAGGAGAGCAAAGAGTACAGTGGAGAGGAGAGTACAGTGACGAGGAGTGAGAAAGGCAGGCAGTAAGGAGGGAAAGGCAGAGAGGGAGGCAGAGGGAGGGAGGTAAAGGGACTGCGCCTCTGTTGCCAATCCCCTCCTGTGGCTCGCAAGCAGCTGGTAGCGGAGAAGAGGAGGAGTTGAGTGAGGGGACGAGCAGGCAGCTTGCAAGCACGCTAAGTTGCCAAGTGTGTGCACCTGGCAAGTGGTACAGCGGCGTGTAAGCACCCACGGTAGGTGTGCTTTCCCCCCTGTCTCCCACGTGGCGTCGCTTAGTACCTGGAGACAGGGCAGCAGGTGGCAGGTGAGAGGCAGCAAGCAGGGAGTAGGAGGTGAGAGACCAGCAGACGCAGCAGGACACCAACGACAGCAGTAGGACGACAAGCGGCAGCGGGAAGACAGGGGCAACAGCGGCACCTTTGCTCTCCTGCACCTTGTACCGGCTCGTCACGTAGCTCGCCTCCCAGCAGCGTAGCTCGCCTCCCAGCACCCAACCACATTCCATCAGTCCACCACCTACCCCGCTTCTGCGCCCCGCTGCCGGTGACGACGGGCACAGCGACAGGATGGCGCTACCGCCATCATCCGGCTGTGGCCGGAGGTGGCAGTTTGGACAGGTACGCGGCCGTCGTGTCGTAGGCGGTGGTGCGCCGCCTTTGCTGCTCACTTACAAACACCCACTCACCCACACTTACAAACACGCCCCCACCAGCCGTTCTACCTCGTTCCTCCACTCCACACTCCCCCACCGCCCCCCACCACTCCACACCCCAACCCCCACCCCCAATCCCATCCTTCCTCCAGTGCTTTGGCGACAAGGAAGGCGAGGAGGAGTTCAGCGAGGATGACTTGCTGACGGCGGTGCGGTTTGACGAGAGCGGCGACTTTCTTGCAACAGGCGACAAGGGCGGCCGCATCGTCATCTTCAAGCGCGCTGACGCCGGCCGGCGGCGGCGCCATGCTAGTACGCTGGGGGGCGCCGGGGGCGGTGGCGGCGGTGGAGATGGCAGCGGCAGTGGCGGCGGCGGCGGGGGTGGCGGCATGGGGCGGGCGCGCAGTGGCGCGGGTGGCGGCAGTAGTAGTGGCGGCGCAGGGCGCGGCAGCGTGAGCAGCGTGGGGGAGGGGGACGACGACGGGCCGGGCAGCGCGGAGTACCTGTTCTACACCGAGTTCCAGAGCCACGAGGCGGAGTTTGACTACCTCAAGTCGCAGGAGATCGAGGCGAAGGTGAACCAGATCGCGTGGACAAAGCGCGTGAACGACGCCCTGTTCCTGCTGTCCACCAACAACAAGACCATCAAGCTGTGGAAGGTGGCGGAGAAGGTGCCCAAGTCGGTGGCGACGCTGAACGTGGAGACGGGGCGGTACGGCGCCGTCATGCCCGTCTCCTCCGTGCGCGTGCCCGCCCTCGTGCCCAGCGACCCCGCCGTCGTGTGCTCCACCCGCCGCGTGTACGCCAACGCGCACGCGTACCACATCCACAGCATCGCCGTCAACTGCGACGGCGCCACCTTCCTGTCCGCCGACCACCTGCGCATCAACCTGCGGAACCTGGACAACGCCAAGCTGTCGTTCAACATCGTGGACATCAAGCCACCCACGCTGGAGGAGCTGACGGAGGTCATCACCGCCGCCGAGTTCCACCCCTTCCAGAGCCACACCTTCACCTACGCCTCCAGCCGCGGCATCGTCAAGCTGTGCGACATGCGCGCCGCCGCGCTGTGCGACCGCCACGCCAAGAGTGCGTTGCCGGTGTTGACACCACCGCCACCTGCCTCTACCCTCCTCAATCTCACCACCCCCCTCCATCCTTCCCCACCGCAGTGTTTGAGGAGCCAGAAGACACCGCCTCCAAGACCTACTTCTCCGAGATCATTGCCTCCGTGTCGGACATTGAGTTCTCGCGGTGCGGCCGCTACATCATCTCGCGGGACTACCTCACCATCAAGGTACGGCCGCTCTGATACAGCTCGTTCTCTTTCCGTCCGCCGCCCCCACCACTCCTACCTCCACACCACACACCCGCGCCCCCGCCCACCGCCCCGATAATGCGCAGGTGTGGGACATTGCCATGGAGTCGCGGCCGGTGCGCGTCATCCCCGTGCACGCCTTCCTGCGGCCCAAGCTGATGGAGCTGTACGAGTCGGACAGCATCTTTGACAAGTTTGAGGTGTCGGTGGCGCGCGACGGCGCCACCATGATGACGGGCAGCTACAACGGGTGCTTCAAGGTGTACGACGCGCGGTGCGGCAGCGAGACGACCATCGAGCTGGCCAAGGCGCGGCCAAAGGTGCCGGTGGTGCGCCGCATCCTGGCGTCGGACGGCGCGGTGGGCATCGGCGGCCTGCCGGCGGGCACTGCGGTAGGGGCGGCGGGTGGAGGCGGCGGCGCTGCTGGCGGGCGGGCGGGTGGTGGCGCGGTGGACCCGTGGGGCGTGGACGACGACGTGACGATGGCGGGCACGGCGCCACCAACCGTGACGGGCGCGGACGGCATTGACGCCACCAGCGTGCCCATCAACCCGGACGAGCTGGACCTGAAAAACAAGGTGCTGCACTTCTCGTGGCACCCGTACGACGACATTGTGGCGGTGGCAGGCATGAACAACCTGTACATCTACAACGCGCTCTAGCCTTGCCTTCCCGCCGCCCGCTCGATCCTTATGTGCCGCCACGCTCCCCCCGTCGCCGCCGCCGCTGCCACCGCCGCTGCCCGGCGCGTGTTGTTCCCCGCCCCTCTCCCCTCACCGGTGTCTCATTTTGCTGCTCGCAGTTTACCCACCCACCCGCCCGCTGCGCGTGCGTGCCGTGCCCTGTGCGTCTCGTCTCGTCTCGTCTCGTCTCCCGCCACCGTCTCGTAGTAGCTGCGCCAGCATTAGTGCTTGAACGTGCGTACATGGCAATGTTTCAATGCGCGCAGGCGGGCCAGGCTTATCATAATTACATCACAAACTGCATGACAAACACGGTCAGGCCCACGCCCATGATGAGCGTGTGCATGATGTAGCGCGCGATGGTCATGGTGCCCTCCGCGCGCCGCTGCACAATGTCGATGGCGATGGGGATGGCGTAGATGAGGACGATGCCGCCGATGGCGCCCGTGAACTGCAGCACCACGGAGATCTGCAGGTCCAGCGCCGCAAAGGTGAAGGTGGTGCCCATCACGAGCGCGTTCAGGATGGCGACGTGCCAGAAGCTGGGCCACGTGCTGCCCCACAGCAGGCCAAACACCTGCGTGCGGATGATGAGCAGCAGCAGCGGGTACACCGTCGTCAGCTGCAGCAGCAACGACACGCGCGCCGTGAAGGCGTAGATGTCGCTGCGCGTGGGTGGGTCGGTGGGTGGGGGCCGGGTGGGAGAGGTGGAGGGTGAGGAATGCGGCGGGCCGCAACCAGTAATACGCACTCTGAAAAGCTAAAGGTGGTACCAAACATGGCAAGGAAGTTGCTGTTGAGGGAGCAGGCACCGCCCGCGCACTCAGAGGCGGTGTGCGCGCTGGCAAACCCAATGTAGCCGACCGCACCCACAACCGCATACAGCATGCCAGCAATGGTGTACCTGCGCCGCGGAGTGGGGTGGGGAGGGGTGAGTTGTATAGGAAAGCATGGCACAGCACGGCACGGTGCGACAATATGACAATACGGACGCAATCACAATGTCGGTGCGCTGCGTGGCGGGCTGCGCGTTCTTGAGGATGGGCTGGATGACGTTGTGGATGAAGAAGGAGAGCATCATCATGCCGGCGAGGGGGCCAAAGTTGGCGGTGCCACCCAGGTTGACGTTGAGGAGGCCGGCATCAGAGTACGCGGTGGCGGGCGGCTGCCATGAGTACGCCAGGTCGTTGCCCAGCGTCAGCGCCTTGGCGCCGTGGTACACCATGAACAGGATGGTGTACCACAGGAACAGGAAGCCGAGGGAGTTGACCTTCACCAGCGCCGACAGGTCCTTGAAGTTACAGATGGGGTACAGCACAAGCGGCACGAGGGCGGCGTACGCGTGCTTCCACCACGTCTCGCCGCCGTGCCCGCTGGCAGTCAGCACCGTCTGCACCAGCTGGTACAGGCTCTCCTGCATCAAGATGTGGTACACGATGGCGGCGCCGGCAATGACGGCGGTGGACAGCGCCCAGGCCAGCAGCTGCGGGTACTTGCCCAGGTAGCCCGCCACCACCGACGAGAACTCGGCGCCGCCCTTGCCGTACTGCACCAGCAGCAGGCAGGTGAAGCACGCCAGGCTGCCCATCAGGCACGTGATGGCAATGCCCATCGACACGCCCGTCGCCGCCATGCCGTATGGCAGCGCCACGATGGTGGTGCCCATCATGGTGTTCACAATGGACGCGATGGTCTGCAGCCGGCTCTGCTTGGCGCCCTCCTTCTGCACCGCCGCGCCCAGCACATACACTGCAGGCGAGGTTGGAGGGTGGGTGGGGTGGGCGGGCAGGTGCGCATACCAACCGCAGAAGAGTAACAACAACGAGAACGTACGGTTGGACGGCAGCACATGGGGCGGCGGGGCTAGGAATGGGTGCAACCCGGCGCTGGGCACGCCTGGCCGCGCGTCACCGCTAACATTGCGCTCACCCGCGGCAGCTAGCTTGCCCAGCTGGTGGTAGTACTTGAGCTTGGAGCCCAGGTAGTCACCGCGCTTGGGCACAAAGGGGCGCCGTGACGGCGAGTCTGGCACGCCGCCACCTGGTACGGCGATCGTCAACGCTTCAGTGGGCGACGCACGTGCCACCCCGCGCGTTGCGCTCGCTCTGCCGCCCGCTGGACTGCTACTTCTGCTGCTGCTGGACCGGTAGGCATCCACGCCGTCTGCCAGCTCCAGGCCGGCGCTAGGGTACTCCGGCAGGCCTGGCGCGCCGCCGCCATTCAAACTCCCTGCACCGCCCACCGCCCCACTGGCAGCGTCCCCTGCCAGGAGACCCACGCGCAGTGCGCGGTCGTCGTCACCACGCCGCGCCATGGCTAGAATCTAGAATGACCACTACCGGTACGGCCCAACGTCTAGGGCGCACAACAGATTCAATGGGACACAGCCAGCAGGCGCAGCCACCTGGCAGTGTCGTACCAGCAACTGGAAGCAGATAGCCGGTATCAGGAGCTGGCGTCTCAATCCCTCCCTCCCCCTCGGATCGTGGCACTGCTACCAGCCTCCCCCGCCGTTCCCTCCCCACCTCACGTGCCTGGCGCGCACCGCGAATAAACAACGCAATGGCGGCAATGGTGCAAAGCTAGCACACCCCTATTCACAAGACACCGCCCAAATAAGTGCAACGCGCCGACTTGTGCGTCTTGCCGCGTGCACCGTTGCAATATCGTGGTATGGTTTTGCGGCGGTTGGCGTGGCACCTCCGCCTCCGCTGCCTGCTGCCAGGCTGCCTGTGTGCTGGCCAACGTTACGCCACCGCGGCGCGAACGTTACGCTGCCACCCGCAGATGATGTGAACCCTTTGGCCGCGCAGTGGCACCGCAGTGACACTGCCAGCACTGCAGCCCTACCGCAACCACCGCAGCTCGTGCTCACCCAACAACAGGCGGCAGTCCCACAAACACGGACAGGCAGTTCAAAATCAGACACGCGACGGCGCCGGTTGGCAGCGCGCAGCAGCATGTGCGCAGGGTGAGACGGAGGCGCACCGCGGTCAAACGGTGCACCGCCCGCCACACTCGACCGCGCCACTGCCGCCGCTGCCGCTGCCACCGTCGCCGCCGCCGCCGGGGGCGGCTTAGTACAGGTTGGTCTTCTTCATGATGCGCAGGAACTCCTCCTCGTTGATCTCGCCGTCGCCGTCGCGGTCCGCCTCCTCAATCATCTCCATCAGCTGCGGTAGTAGGGGTGGGGCGGGTGGGTGAGTGGGTATAATACACATGGTTCGCTCGCTGCAGCAGCCGCCGGCCGTACCTCATCTTCTGTCATCGTCTCGCCCAGCTCCTTCGCCACGCGCTTCAGGTTGTGCAGGCTGATCTTGCCCTTCTCGTCGTCGTCAAAGAGGCAGAACGCCTTCAGGATCTCCTCTTTGCTGTCGCGCTCCGACATCTTGGCGGTCATCATCTCCAGGAACTCGTTGAAGTCGATGGTGCCGTTGCCGTCCTTGTCAATGTCGCTGATCATCTTCTTGATCTCCTCCTTCTTGGGCTCAAACCCCAGCGCGCGCATCGCCACCTTCAGCTCCTTGGCGTCAATGGTGCCTGCGCAGCGGTTGGGGTTAGGGTGGGGGGGGGGGAAGGGGGGGGGGGGGTGGCGTGGGGGGGTGCGTTCAGCCCAGCCACGTGGCGCAACGCCGTTGGTCCGCCCGCACCCGAGCCTTCGGTATCAAACAGGTCAACCGCTTCCCGGATGTCCTCCTTCTCCTCCTCGGTCAGCTCACCCTCCCCCCCCTTCTTGCCTCCGGCCTTCCCCCCCGGGCCCCCCGCCGCCGGCCGCCGGTACGCAGCTGCTGCCGCCTGCGCGCGTAGTGTGTTGGGGGAGGGGAAGGCGTTGATGACAACCGGAGGCGTGTGGCAGCAGTTTTGCACGTCCTCCCTTGAATCAACGCACCATCGTGGCTGTGTGTCGCTGTGAGCTGGTTGAGGGTGGCGAGGATGCGAGAGTTGGCACGCGCGGGGCTGAGAGCGCGAGGATGGGAGCGAGCGAGTGAGAGATAACGAGGGAGAGAGTGTGGGAGGGAGAGGAGAGAGGGGTGTGGGAGGGTGGATTATTAAAGCAGCAGCAGAATGAAAAAGGTAAGCTCACGTCGTTCATGCCTGCATCCACCCACGCACAATTGCCGCCATGCCGCCTTGCACACCCGCCCACACCCTGTTGTCCACCCCTCCCAATACCACCACTATCCACCACCACCGTGGCCGTAACGAGCCACCAACGGCTGCCTCTCCTCTCCCCTCCTCCTCTAGGCTCTAGCCAAAGTTGCTGCCAACACTTCCACAAGCTAGCGCGTCTCACAGTGCAATCAACAGGCGGCCCTAACACGCCATGGTCATGTCCAGTGGCAGCTGCCACCGATTGCAGTGGGAGCGGCGGTAATGGCGTAAAACAGCGGCGCAAAGTGTGGATACCCGACGGTTTCATTACTGACGCCCATCATGGGCCGGCCCATGCTGCGTGGCGATGGCGCAGCGCGGCAGCGGCGCAAGTAGGCGCCGCATTATTAGCGGCGAGGCACCCAGGGGCATGCCAGCAGCGTGGTGGTGCGCGTCTGTGCATCAGAGTTACGGCACCCTGCCGATATTTTTGAGCTGATTGGCCTCGAATGAGGGCAGAGGAGAGGCGGAGCAGCGAGACGGAGAGGAGAGGTGGGAGAGGGAGAGGGCAAGGAGTGAGGGGAGGGTCAATAGTGAGCTACTGAGGGGGCAAGAGGGAGGGGGATAAGGGAGGCAAACGAGTTGAACTGGGGGAGGCGGAGGGGGAACGGGTGTGGCTGAAAGGAACCAGCCGGCTCGCCGAGCCAGCCACCTTCGTTGTCAATCAACACCCTTGCTTCACTTGTCGCGCCTCCAGCGCAACCCTCCAGCGCGCCCGGCGCGTGTTGGCATTGCCGTCTGCCTCATCGTTACCCACCGTGCAGCAGCAGGAGTGGCGGCAGCAGCCAGTCGCAGCAACCTGGTTGGCCATGGGAGGGGGGGGCGGCGACCCGCCGGCGTGGCGGCCGCCACAAACAGCCGCGGCTAGCGAGGTGGCACCAGCGGCGCTGCGACGCAGTAGCGGCTGTGGCAGCAGCAGCGTTGATAGTAGCAGCAACAGCCATTGCAGTAGCTGCATCCCTAGTAGTAGTAGCCGTTCTAGTTGTAGTTGCAATTGCAACAGCAGCCTCGTAAGTAGACAACTTAGTAAGCAGCCGGCGGCGCCAGCTCGCGAATGTGCAACGACGCACCCGGCTCGACGGCGCGGCTACGCACGGCAAGGACAACCGACGCATGGCGGCGGCTGGCTGATGGTAGCGATAGTAGTTAGCGCGCTGTGTGCGCCTGCGGCGGCACAACAATGTACGTGGCGCTGCTGTGCATTGCGTACACAAACGAAATGGAATCACCCCCACCCCCACCCTCCCCCAACCCCGCACCCAACCGCGCAGGCACCTCCGATAGCGACCTGCAAGGCGACCTGTTTGTGCCGCTGGTGGTGTACTTTTTTGTGACGCTGGCGGCGGTGCTGGGCGGCGGCGCGTACCTGGCGGGGCAGCGGTGGCGCGCCAGCGGCGGCGGGGCGTGGTGCAGCCGGGTGGGGCGGGCGGTGCCGGAGGGCGGCGGCATGGTGGGCGGCGGGGAGGTGGTGGCAGCGGAGGGGGGCGTGCGGGAAGCGTGGCAGATCCACTTTAAGGAGCTGCGGTTTGAGCGGCGCATCGGGGTGGGCAACATGGGGGAGGTGTACCGCGGCACGTTTCGCGGGCGTACCGTGGCAATTAAGAAGCTGCTGGGCAGCTGGTACAAGGACGACGACATGGTGGACCGCTTTCGCGACGAGATCCTGCTGATGAGCACCATGAACCACTCCAACGTGCTGCAGTTTGTGGGCGCGGTGCTGGAGCGCGAGGCGGGCAACATCTGCCTCGTGACGGAGGTGTGCGAGCGCGGCACGCTGTACGACCTGCTGCACTCGCGGGAGCCGCTGTCGTGGCAGCGGCGGCTGAAGATGGCGCGCGACATTGCGCTGGGCATGGACTACCTGCACACCAAGGCGCGCATCATCCAGCGCGACCTCAAGTCGCAGAACCTGCTGGTGACGCACGACTACGAGGTCAAGATCGCCGACTTTGGCCTCTCCCGCACCATCGTGCCCGGCCGCATGCTCACCTACTGCGGCACGCCCGCCACCATGGCGCCCGAGATCGTGCGGCAGGAGCAGTACAACGAGCGCGCCGACGTGTTCTCGTACGGCATCATCCTGTGGGAGCTGCTGACGCGCGAGGAGCCGTACCCCTCCTGCTCCGGCCTCGGCCTCGCGTACGCCGTCGCCACGCGCGGCATGCGCCCGCCCATCCCCGCCTACTGCCCCGCCGAGTGGGCGGCGCTCATGACCGCCTGCTGGTCTGACGACGCCACCCGGCGGCCGTCCTTTGACGAGGTGCAGCGCCTGCTGGCGCACATGACGCGCACTTACGACACCGCCCTCACTACCGCCTCCCGCGCTGCCGCCGCCGCTGCCGCCACCGCGGTGCTGGCGGGCTACGGCCGCCACGCGCCGTTGCCATCCGTCGCGGCGTGGGCGGCACGCCGCGCTGCCGCCGCCGCGCCGCCCTCCGCCACGCTGCACTCGCTCGGACCCGAGGCCGCCGCCGCTGACGGCGCAGACGGTCGCCGGCCGTCAGCCAGCCGCCTCGGCACCGACGGCCTGCCGATCAGCAGCGGCACCGGCGGCAAGCCAGCGCCGTGGGTGAACGCCGCCAATGTGGTGATTGTTGGCCGTGGTGCCGCACTGCCGGTTGCCGCAAGCAGCGCGGCCCTCACAGCTGCCTCCAGCGGTGCTGCGCCAGGTGCCGCGCAGGCTTCGCGTGCCTCCGTGTTTTCTGCGCCCTCCACCGCCGCCATGCGCGGGCCGCTGCTGTCTGCAGACGCCGGACATGGCGGCGGTGGCGGCGGCGGCGTCGGCCTGGATTCACGGTCGGGCAGCAGCGCCAGTGAGGCGGCGGCAGGCGTTGGGTTGGTGGGCGTGTCACCACTGCAGCAGGAGGGTGGGCCCGCGGCGCCGGTGCCGCACCGCCCGCTGGGCACCGCCGTGGCGCCCCGGGCGCCGCCACGTGTGCTTGCCGGCGCACTGGTCACCGCGCCTGCCACGCTGCCAGAGTCGCGCAGCGAGACGGCGCTTGTAATGAGTACGCCGCCGCCCCTCCCCATCGCGGCGGTTACCCCGCCGCCTGTTGCGCTGCACGGTGCTGCGGCGGCGCTGAGCAGCAGTGGCGGCAGCAGCGGTGGTAGCAGCGGGCGGCGTGGCAGCTTCCGTGCTGTGGTGCCTGCCGCCGCCACCACCGCCACCGCTGCTGCTGGCGCCGCTGTGCCTACTCGTGACGCCGGCAGCTTCTGCCTCCTGCCCCTCCCACCACTTGACACCACGGCGCCCGACGCGGTGGCTGTGGACATGCCGCCAGCCTCCCCGCCGCCGCCGGCGCCCTAGCTGTCGTTCATTCAGTTGCCAATAATAAGAGTTACAAATATAGTTATTAAGTTATCGTCACATGTCGGCGGCATGGGGGAGGATGCGCGGCTCTGCGCGCGAGTAGTCAATGGCGGTGGTGGGCATGGCGAGCGTGGTCCACTTCTTGGTCTCGGCGGGGTCGTGGATGTCAAAGTTGATGCCCACCATGCCGATGTTGCGCGTGCGGGAGATGGTGGGCGACAGGGACACCTTGCCGGACGGCTTGCGCAGCGCCTCCAGCGTGATGTCCCAGTTGCCAAACCAGGTGAAGCCGTCGCGGATCATGGGCCACGAGTAGTCTGGGCACAGCCAGCCCCACACCATGAAGCCGTAGTCGTCGGTGGTGAGCGTGAAGGCGTCTCCCGCGCCCGCCGCCGACTTTTCGTAGTAGCCATTAATGGTGAACACGCGCTCCTGCAGCGCGGGCGACGCCTTGGTGGCGTCGTACACCCACCGAAAGTAGTCCAGCGCGTCGGGCGACAGCATGATGTCGGC
>Ga0066256_1004117_pt1 | contig 13239 bp, 12 predicted proteins | sample ThiBio_1000_biof_FD_87107 | JGI IMG/M metagenome (GOLD analysis project Ga0066256, IMG submission 87107) | Wastewater bioreactor microbial communities from Cape Town, South Africa - Thiocy_expt_1000_biof (version 2) | ecosystem: Engineered > Bioreactor > Thiocyanate-remediating >...
GAAGGGGGGTGCGGGCCGGGGCCCGGGCGGTCCGCGCCGCGCCCTTCCCGGAAAATCCGCGGCAGCCTGGCGGGCAGCATGCCCATCGCCGTGGGCGATGCCGGTACGTTCTCCCCCAGCCAGGCCCCCAGCATGCCTTCGCGGGGCAGGACCGCCGTATTCTCGCAGCGCACCAGCAGCCTGTCGCGCTCCCACGGGCCGGGCAGTGTCCATCCACCGGTCGGCTCCGCGGTAAATCCGAAGAAGCGGCTGTAATAGTCCGCATCGCCGATCAGCACCTGCGGAAGCGGCGCCCGCTCGTCCAGCGCGCCGAGCATGGCGAGCATCAGCGTCTTGCCGAAACCTTCGCGCTGGCGTTCGGGGATCACGGCCACTGGGCCCACCATCAGCATCGGATGCCGCTTGCCGGCCGGATCGGTCAGCGCCACCGGCCAGACCTGGATCGTGCCGACCAGCAATTCGGCTTCGTCCAGCGCCGCGAAGCTCAGCGCCGGCAGCCAGTCCACCCCTTCGCGCACCTTGTAGGCGGTCCGCTCGTGCCGGCCGGGGCCGAACGCACGATCGAGCACCCGCTCGATCATGGCGGGCGCGGCCCGGTCCGGCGGGGGCCGCGGGCGCGGCCCCGCGCAACCAACCCCGGCGGCGGGGGCCCCGCCATTATTTTGCCGGCGTAAGCTTCAGCAGCTTGCCGTCGGTTCCGTCGGTGATCACCCACAGCGCGCCGTCGGCATCCTGCTGGATGTCGCGCAGCCGTGATCCGAGGTCGTACCGGGCGACTTCGCGCGCCTTTTCCCCGTCGATCGCCAGATGGACGATCGCCTGCGTCTTGAGCCCGGTGAGCAGCGCATCGCCGCGCAACCGGGGGAACAGGCTGCCGGTGTAGAAGATGAAGTCCCCCGGCGCGATCACCGGGTTCCAGCTGATTGCCGGGGCGGCGAATTCGGGCCGGGTCGCGTGGCGCGGGATCGCCCTGCCGTCGTAATGGTCGCCGTCGGAGACGATCGGCCAGCCGTAATTCGCCCCGGCTTTCACCAGATTGAACTCGTCGCCGCCGGCCGGGCCATGCTCGAGATCCCAAAGGCGCCCCTGCGGATCGAATTGCAGCCCCAGGATGTTGCGGTGGCCGTAGGACCAGATCTGCGCGGTAACGCCGTCCCGGTCGGCAAAGGGATTGCCGGGCGCGGGCGTGCCGTCGGGCAGCAGGCGGACCACCGTGCCCAGATTGTTGCCCAGGTCCTGCGCCGGCTCGCCCTTTTGCCGCTCTCCGCTCGCGACGAAGAGGAAGGCGCCGTCGGGCGAGAAGGCGAGGCGGTGGGAATAATGCCCTCTGCCCGTCACCTTGGGCGTCTGGCGCCAGATCACGGCAAGCCCCTCGATCCGGCACGCGGCGGGGGTGTCGCAGGCCAGCGTGCCGCGGCCCACCACCGCGCCGCGCGTGTCGCCTTCGCCCGCTTCGGCCCAGCTCAGATAGATCTGGCGGCTGGTCGCGTAATCGGGCGCGAAGGCGATGTCGCCGAAGCCGCCCTGGCCGCCGTGATCGACCGGCGGCACGCCGTCCACCGCGGAGACGCCGCCGTCCGGATGGTAGACCTTCAGCGCGCCGACCCGCTCGGTGATGAACAGATTGCCCGTGCCCGGCTCGAACGCCATGGCCCATGGCTCGGTGAAGCTGCCCATTTCCGCCACCTCGAAGGGGGAGGTGGTGGCCGAGGGAGCAGATTGCGCTGCGCTTTCCCCCGAATTGGCGCTGCCGCAGCTTGCGAAGGTGAGTGCCGCTGTGAGAAACACCGCGGTCCGGATCGTGTTCTTCATGTTGTCAGCAATTCCTCATTCCGAATTCGTGGCCCATCTGGGCGGAGGCGGCCTGATCGCGGGCGTGGACGAAGCCGGTCGCGGGCCGCTGGCTGGCCCGGTTGTGGCCGCTGCGGTGGTCCTGTGCAAGCCGCGGCCGGCCGGGCTGGACGATTCCAAGAAGCTCACCGCCGCCCGGCGCGAAGAGCTGGAGGTGCGGATAAAGGCGCGCTGCGCCTGGGGGATCGGCGTGGTCGGCGTGGAAGAAATCGACCGGCTCAACATCTTCCAGGCGACAATGCTCGCCATGGCGCAGGCGGTGGAGCGTTTGTGCCAGGCGATGGGCGGCGATCCGGGCGAAGTGCTGGTGGACGGCAACCTGACTCCGTCGGGCAGGCGCAGCGAATGGCGCTGGCCGGCGCGCCCGATCGTGGGCGGCGATGCGCCGGAGCCATGCATTTCCGCCGCCTCCATCATCGCCAAGACCCACCGCGACCGGCTGATGTGCGAAGCGGCGCATGCCCACCCGCATTACGGCTGGGAACGCAACAAGGGCTACGGAACGCAGGACCACATGGAGGCTCTGCGCCGCCACGGCCCAAGCCCGTTGCACCGCCGCAGCTTCGCCCCGGTGGCGCAGCTGACGCTTTTGTGAGGTGCGGCCAACCTTGGCGAAGTTGACACAAGTTACACTGTTCTGACTTGTTTTTCCCGGGGTGGCGATTTCTTTCTTTTCAATGCCTTGATGCGCGCCGGCCAAAGGCGACTTGCGCGAGGGGAGAGGGTCGGGTGCGGCCATACGGATGGCATGGACCAGGCGATGGGCTGTAGGAAAATGGAAATTTGCGCTTGCGGGAATCACGGATGGAATAAGCCTCGCACCCTTCGACCCTCGCAATGACAGCTATGGACTCAACCCCGCTCAGCCTGAGCCTGTCGCAGGCCACGCGCAGAGCTGTCTTGGTGCGCTGAAAAGCCAACCGGACCGTCAGTGCGCGGCCTTCGACAGGCTCAGGCTGAGCGGAGGTAGGGCTTGCAACCGATAGTATCGCCAAAAAAATCGCCCCGCGAGTCTACATAGCCACACCCCAACATATCGAGTCCCCGCAGGGCGCCGGGACTCCATATGCTGTGGCGGACTCATTTCGTTCTCGCAGGGTTGACCGGTCCTTCATTCCTTCGCGCGTAAACTTGGCCCTTGACGCGGGACTCCGGGGGACTCACCCTGTGGATAAATCCCGGGGGGAAATTGTTGATGGTTCAAGTCCTGTCCAAGCCGCGCGAACGGGCGCAACAGCGGGCCGATGCCGCGCGCGCGGCATTGCCGCTGGGGCAGATATTGCCGGGCGACTGCGTGGAGGCCATGCGCGGCCTGCCCGAGGCGAGCGTGGACATGATCTTCGCCGATCCGCCTTACAACCTCCAGCTCGGCGGCGATCTCAACCGGCCGGACGGCAGCCATGTCGACGCCGTGACCGACGAGTGGGACCGGTTCGACAGCTTCAAGTCCTATGACGATTTCACCCGCGCCTGGCTGGCCGAGGCGCGCCGCATCCTGAAGCCCGACGGGTCGCTGTGGGTGATCGGCAGCTATCACAACATCTTCCGCGTCGGCGCGATCCTGCAGGACATGGGCTTCTGGATCCTGAACGACATCGTCTGGCGCAAGAGCAACCCGATGCCCAATTTCCGCGGCACGCGCTTCACCAACGCGCATGAGACGCTGATCTGGGCGAGCATGGGCGAGAAGGCGAAGTATCACTTCAACTATCGCGCCATGAAGACGCTGAACGACGAGCTGCAGATGCGCAGCGACTGGGTGATCCCGATCTGCGGCGGACAGGAACGGCTCAAGAAGGCGGGGCACAAGGTCCATCCCACGCAGAAGCCCGAAGCGCTGCTCTATCGCGTGATGCTGGCGACGACGGAAAAGGGCGACGTGGTGCTCGATCCCTTCTTCGGCACCGGCACCACCGGCGCGGTGGCGCGGCGGCTGGGCCGCGAATGGATCGGCTGCGAGCGCGAGGGAGCCTATCGCGAGGCCGCGCTGGAGCGGATCGAGATGGCGCTGCCGCTGGACGAAAGCGCGCTCAAGACGATGCAGAGCCGCAGGGACGCGCCACGCGTGGCCTTCGGCGCGCTGGTGGAAGCGGGGCTGATCGCGCCCGGCACCGCCCTGTTCGACAAGAAGGGCCGCTATTCGGCCACGGTGCGGGCGGACGGATCGCTCCAGTCCGGGGCGGAAACCGGCTCGATCCATTCGGTCGGCAAGACCCTGCAAGGCGCGCCGAGCTGCAACGGCTGGACCTTCTGGCATCTGGAGCATGAAGGCGCGGTCAAGCCGCTCGACGCCTTGCGCCAGCTCTACCTGCTTTCGATCGAGGATTGATGCCGGGCATCTATCTCCGCCCGATCGGCCTCGCGCCCAGTCCGCAGGCGTTCGAAGGCGATTGCATCCGCCTTGCCGGCGGGCTGGCCTATGCGCATGAATTCGCGCTGATCGTGGCCGATGGCGGCAAGGTGCTGTCCAACACCCGCGTCACCGCGAACGGGATGGAGGCCGCTCTGGCCGATCTGCCCGGCCTCCTGGCGAGCGAGGCGGCGGCGCAATGGGCCAATCTGCGCAAGGTGCATGCGCCGCTGCAATGCGGGGAGCGGACCATCCGCCTCGATCAGCCGCAGGTGATGGGCATCCTCAACGTCACGCCCGACAGCTTTTCCGACGGCGGCCGGTTCCTCGACGATCCCTCGGTCGCCAACGACCATACGGCGGCGATGCTGGAAGCGGGCGCGGCGATCATCGATATCGGCGGGGAAAGCACCCGGCCCGGCGCAGCGGCGGTGTGGGAAGGGGACGAGATCAAGCGGGTGATCCCGGCGGTGGAGGCCGCGGCGCTGATGGGCGCGGCGATCAGCGTGGACACGCGTCGCCCGGCGGTGATGGAGGCCGCCCTCGCTTCGGGCGCGCATGTCATCAACGATGTCTCCGCATTGCGCCACGATCCGCGCAGCATAGAGCTGGCCGCGGCGGCGAAAGTGCCGGTGATCCTGATGCATGCCCCCGGCAATGGCGAGGACCTGCATGCCGACGGGGCTTACGGCAATGTGGTGTTCGAGGTGTTCGACTGGCTGGCCGCCGCGCGCGACCGGGCGGCGGTGGCGGGCATCGCGCGCGAGCTGATCGTGCTCGATCCCGGCATCGGCTTCGGCAAGTCGATGGCGGACAACCTTGCCTTGCTCAACGCGCTGCCGCTGTTCCACGCGTTGGGCCAGCCGCTGCTGCTGGGCGCCAGCCGCAAGCGGATGATCGGCGCGCTGTCGAACGAGGCGCCCGCGCATCAGCGGCTGGGCGGCTCGATCGCGTTGGCCGTGGCGGGCATGAACGCCGGTGTGCAGCTGCTGCGCGTGCACGACGTGGCGGAAACGGTGCAGGCAAGGAACGTCTGGCGCGGCCTGCGCGACGCGGCGCTGACGGACTTTTCGGAGCTGCCGGGGGGTTAGGCTCTAAAGCGACAGCCCCCCGTCGCTGGAGAAGACCGCGCCGGTGATGTTGCGCGCTTCGTCCGACAGGAGATAGCCGATCAGCCCGGCGATCTCCGAAGCTTCCGCAAAGCGCCTGAGCGGGGTGGTGGAAGCGGCTTCGGCGAAGGCGGCTTCGCGGCCTTTCTCCGCCATCATCTTCACGAAGTTGGGGTCCGTCTCGTAGATCGCGGTGATCACGCCGCCCGGTGCGATCGCGTTCACGCGGACGTTCTTGTCCGCATTCTCCACCGCCGCGATCTTCGCCATGTGGGCGACGCCGGCCTTGGTCACGGCATAGCCGCCGCCACCGGGAAGCGCCTTTATCGCGGTGACCGAGGACGTCATCACGATGCTGCCGCCGCCATGCCGGATCATCGAGCGCAGCGCCACGCCGAGCGTGAGGAACGCGCCGTCGAGATTGACCGCCATCAGCTTGCGCCATTCCTCGAACGGCTGCTGGGCGATCGGGCCGCCCATGGCGATGCCCGCATTGATCAGGGCGTGGTCGATCTTCGGATCGGCGGCCTCGAGGCCGGCCCAGAACGCCGGATCGCTCACATCGGCGACGATGCGCTCGCTCTCGCAGGACAAATCCAGCGCGTCGAGCTTCGCGGCGTCGCGGTCCACCAGGAGGAGCTTGCCGATGTCATGGTCGCCAAGCCATTGCGCCGTGGCGGCGCCGATGCCGGAAGCGGCCCCGGTGATGAGCGCGGTGCGCCCGGCGAAGGAGGAATCGGTCATGGCAGCTCCGTTATCGTCGCTGCCGGAATATCGCATGCGGCGCGCGGTGCAACCTGCCGAAATATAGGTGAAAGGGGTAAGGCGGCTTTCAGGCCACGTTGTCTATGCCGAGGTCGCTCAGCTTGCGGTAGAGCGTCGAGCGGCCGATGCCGAGCCGCCGGGCCACCTCGGTCATCTTGCCGCGATAATGCCCGATCGCCAGCCGGATCACGTCCGCCTCGATCTCTTCCAGCGGGCGCAGATTCCCGTCATCGGTGTAGAGCTGCACGCCCACGCCTTCATGCCCGCGCAACTCGGCCGTTTCGGCAGGCTCGCCGATCAGTTCGAGCAGCTGGGGGAAGTCGTTGGATGTCAGCGCGTCGCCATCGCAGAACACCGCCGCGCGGAACAGCACCGCCTGCAGCTGGCGGACGTTGCCGGGCCAGTCATAGGCGCAAAGCAGCTTGATCGCACCGTCGGTGATGCCCAGCGGCCTGAGGCCCGGCTGCTCCCCGATCTTGGCCAGGAAATAGCGGGTGAGCGCGCCGATATCGCCGATCCGCTCGCGCAAGGCGGGAAGCTCGATCCGCGTTGCCGCGAGCGCGGCGTAGAGATCGGGGCGGAACTCGCCGGATTCGACCAGCGGCGCAAGCGCGTGGTTGCTCGCGGCGATCAGGCGGATATCGACACGGAAGCTGTGGCTCGCCCCGATCGGGCGGACCGAGCCGCCGGCGATGGCCTCCGCAAGGCGTTCCTGCAGCCCCGGCGTGAGGCGATCGACCTCGTCGAGCACCAGCGTTCCGCCGTCGCAATGCTGGAGCGCGCCGATCAGCCGGTCGAAGGCGCCCGGGAAGGCCCCCTTCTCATGGCCGAACAGCACGGATTCGATCGAATTGGGCGCGATCCCGGCAACGCTCACGATGCGGAACGGCGCCCGTGCCCGCGGGCTGGCCGCGTGCATCGCCTTGATGATCATCTCTTTGCCGGTGCCGGTCTCGCCTTCGATCAGCACGAAGCCATGCCCGCGCGCGGCCTTCGCCGCCTTGGCGAGCGCGGTGCGGAAGAGCGGGGCGGTGCCGATCATCGAATCGAAATCGAGCGCGGCGGGTATCTTCTCGGTCAGCGGTTGAAGCTCGTCGCGCGGCGCCTCGCGCGTGGTGGCGCTGCGCAGTGCCTGCATCAGGCGATCCGGGGCGACCGGCTTCACGAGGTAGTCGGTGGCCCCGGCGCGCATCGCCTCCACCGCCAGCAGGGGGCTGGCGCTGGTGGTGAGCATCAGGATCGGCAGGGCAGGGCGGCGGGACTTGAGCTCAGCGATCAGCGCGCAGGCGTCGTCGCCCGGCACCCACTGGTCGAGGATGATCGCCGAGAGCTGCATCCCCTCGCGGGTTCCCAGCGTGGCGATCGCGGTTTCGGAATCCTTCACGACCAGCGTGCGCCAGCCTTCGCGTGAGGCAAGCGCCGAGATCAGCCGGCTTTGCGCCGGCTCATCGTCGATCAGCATCAACAGGCGCTGTTCCGATCCCGCCATTGTCCCCTGTTGTCCCTCTTTGGTACGGCATGGGGCTTATCCGATAGGGGTAAAGACCAGATTAAGGGTGTTGCCCGGGTTGTCGCCCGGCCCCTTGAGCCGGCGCGCGTTGGACGCTAGACCCCCGGCCAAGTCATTTCGCGAATTTTCCAGGAGGAACATCTTTCATGGCATCCGGTAACGACATGCAGGCGGCGACGAAGACCTATGAAGGGTTCATCTCGATGGTCAAATGGTCCGCCCCCATCCTGTTCGCGCTGACATTCTTCGTAATCTACCTGATCTCCTGACCATAACGATCGGGGGGAGAGGGACATGCGGATCGCGGTTCTGAAAGAGCGGGCCGCTGGGGAAAGCCGCGTTGCGGCTACGCCCGAGACCATCAGGAAATTCATCGCCCTGGGGGCGAGCGTCGCGGTGGAGGAAGGCGCGGGCATCGCCGCAGCCATTCCCGATGCCGCCTATGCGGAAGCGGGGGCCGAACTCGGCGCGCTTTCAGCGGTGATGAAGGGCGCCGATATCGTGCTCGGCGTGCAGGGCCCCGATCCGGCGTCGCTGGCGGGCGCGAAGCCCGGCGCGATGGTGGCCGCGATCCTCGATCCGTTCGGCGATCGGGCGCGGGTGGACGCCTATGCCGCCGCCGGGCTGGAAGCGCTGGCGATGGAGTTCATGCCGCGCATCACCCGCGCGCAGAGCATGGACGTGCTGTCCAGCCAGTCCAACCTTGCCGGATACAAGGCGGTGATCGCCGCGGCGGACCAGTATGGCCGCGCCTTCCCGATGATGATGACCGCGGCCGGCACGATCACCGCCGCGCGCATCTTCATCATGGGCGTGGGCGTCGCGGGGTTGCAGGCGATCGCCACCGCACGCCGGCTGGGCGCTCAGGTTTCGGCCACCGATGTCCGCTCCGCCACGAAGGAACAGATCGAAAGCCTGGGCGCGAAGCCGGTCTTCGTCGAAAGCGTGGCGGGGATCGAAGGCGAAGGCATGGGCGGCTACGCCACCGAAATGAGCGAGGAATACCAGAAGGCGCAGGCCGAGCTGGTCTCGTCACACATCGCCCGGCAGGACATCGTCATCACCACCGCGCTGATCCCCGGCCGCGCCGCGCCCCGCCTGATCTCCGACGCGCAGATCGCCAGCATGAAGCCCGGCAGCGTGATCTTCGACCTCGCCGTGGCGCAGGGCGGCAATGTGGAAGGCTCGGTTCCCGATCAGGTGGTGGAACGCCACGGGGTCAAGATCATGGGCTATTCCAACACCCCCGCGCACCTCGCGGCAGACGCTTCGGCGCTCTACGCCCGCAACCTCTACAACTTCCTCTCCGCCTTCTGGGACAAGGAACAGGGCAAGCCCGTGCTCGACGAGGAAATCGGCGATGCGGTGCGGCTGACCCAGAGCGGCAAGGTGGTGAACGAGAGGCTGCTGGGGTGAAGAAGCCCATTGGTTCCTTCACCGACAAGGCGGATTTGACCAGATTGATGGCGAATGCGAAGCGGCTCGGCAACGATCAGGTCTATAATGAGGCATTTCGCCGCCGATGCGAGCTTGAAGGCGCAGATATTGACGATCCCCTGCATGCGAGATTCATGGAAGTTCTCGCAGCCTATGAAGGGCTGCTGGAGGAAAAACACGGTCGTCGGCAACCTGCGGGGCGCACACGGCAGAAAATGGCGAAAGCGGGCATAGAACAGTGCCTTATCGACTGGTCCCTCGATACAAAGGAATCAGATGCCTTCCAGCTCTTGTCGGCGCGTGGAATGCTGGAATTGACAGGTGAGTTCGTAGTTACCCAATTTCCTGAACGTTTTGACCGGCAGGTGGTGGAAGCGGCGAAGGCTCGGCTCGAACGATATAGATGAGGCACCAATGGACTTCATAACCATCCTGTCGATTTTCGTGCTGGCCTGCTTCGTGGGCTATTACGTCGTCTGGTCGGTCACGCCTGCGTTGCACACGCCGCTGATGGCGGTGACCAATGCGATCTCCAGCGTGATTGTGGTCGGCGCGCTGGTCGCTGCGGCGGCGGCGGGTAGTCCGGCGGCCAAGTGGCTGGGGCTGGCCGGGGTGGTGCTGGCGAGCGTCAACATCTTCGGCGGGTTCGCCGTGACCGAGCGGATGCTGGCGATGTACAAGAAGAAGGAGCGGCCTGCCCGCGAGGGAGGCAAGCCCTGATGGTCCCCTTCGAACCCGATATCGAGCTTCCGCCCGAAGCCTATGGCGTGGTGGAAACCGCCCATGCGGTGAATCCCTGGGTGGCGCTGGCCTATCTGGTGGCCGGCGTGTGCTTCATCCTCGCGTTGCGGGGCCTCAGCTCTCCGGCAACCTCGCGCCGGGGCAACCGCTTCGGCATGGCGGGCATGCTGATCGCGGTGGTGACCACGCTGGTCACGCACGAGCTGGCCAGCCTGCCGGAGATCGGCATCGCGATCCTGCTGGGCGGCGCGGCCGGCTGGGTTATCGCCCGGCGCATCCAGATGACAGCGATGCCGCAGCTGGTCGCCGCGTTCCACAGCCTTGTGGGCCTCGCCGCGGTGCTGGTGGCGGTGGCGGCGTTCCTCAATCCCGATGCGTTCGGCATCCTGGGGGCGGACGGCAATATCCTGGCCGTCAGCCGGATCGAGATGGCGCTGGGCGCGGCGATCGGCGCGATCACCTTCTCCGGATCGGTGATCGCCTTCGCCAAGCCGAACGGCAACATGTCGGGCCCGCCGATCCTGCTGCCTGGGCGGCACCTGATCAATCTGGGCACGCTGGCGGCGATCCTGGTGATGGTGGCCGGTTTCGCGATCTCCACGCAGGCGGGGCCGGGCGAGCATCCGGTGTTCTGGGCGATCCTGATCGCGTCCTTCGCGATCGGCTTCCTGCTGATCATCCCGATCGGCGGGGCGGACATGCCGGTGGTCGTCTCGATGCTGAACAGCTATTCGGGCTGGGCGGCGGCGGCGATGGGCTTCACGCTGCACAACACCGCGATGATCGTCACCGGCGCGCTGGTGGGCAGTTCGGGCGCGATCCTTTCCTACATCATGTGCCGGGCGATGAACCGCAGCTTCATCTCGGTGATCGCGGGCGGCTTCGGCGCGGAGAGCGGCGGCGGTGGCGAGGCCGCGAAGACCGATCGCCCGTGGAAGCGCGGCAGCGCGGAGGATGCGGCCTTCCTGCTGAAGGAAGCCAACCAGGTGATCATCATCCCCGGATACGGCATGGCGGGGGCCCCGGCGCCGCCCACCCCGCCCGAGGTGGCGGACCTGCCGAAGGAAGCCGGCGCCACCGCGAAATACGCGAGCCACCCCGGGGCGGGCCGGCCGCCCGGCCACATGGACGGGCCCCCGGCCGGAGCGAACGGGCCGGAGGACGAGGGGGTCGAGCCGGAGGGACTCAACAGCGAATTCGCGCAGACCGACGTGGCTTTCGTGATCGGCGCGAACGACGTGGTGAACCCGGCGGCCAAGACCGACAAGGGCAGCCCGATCTACGGCATGCCGGTGTTCGACGTGGAGAAGGCCAAGACGATCTTCTTCATCAAGCGCAGCATGGGCGGCGTCGGCTATGCCGGGGTGGACAACGACGTGTTCTACATGGACCAGACCATGATGCTGCTGGGCGACGCCAAGAAGATGGTGGAGGAGATCATCAAGGCGCTTTAGCCGGCAAAGCCACGGGCGATCCGGCGCAGCCCTGCCTCCATCCGTCCCAAGCATGGGGGAAAAGGAAGCGCCAACCCGTTTGCTCCCAGCGTCGCATCGAATTATGCGATGGCTTTCGCGAACATGAGGGAACTGCCTTTGCGCAAAATCGGCCTTATCGGCGGCATGAGCTGGATTTCGACCCGCACCTATTACGATCACATCAACCGGCTCGTGCAGGCGAAAATGCCGGCACCCACCAGCGCGCCCCTGCTGATAGAGAGCCTGGATTTCTCGCTGCTTTACCGCGTTCAGGACGATAGCGGATGGCAGGAAGCATCGCAGATATTGTGCGATTCCGCGCGGCGGCTGGCCGATGCGGGCGCCACGGCGATCGTGATCGGCGCGAATTCGATGCACAAGGTCTATGACGATGTGGCCGCCGCGGTGGACGTGCCGATCCTGCACATCGCCGAATGCGTGGGCGAGCGCATGCAGCAGGACCGGGTGAGCACCGCCGCCCTGTTCGGCACGCGCAACGTGATGACGGAAAGCTTCTACCGTAAGCGGCTGGTGGCGCACGGGGTGGACCTGCTGCCGCCCGACATGGACAATGTCGAGCAGCTCGACCGGATCATCTATGGCGAACTGATGCAGGGCAAGGTGACGCGCAATGCCCAGCGCACGCTCAAGACCATGATCGCGGTGAAGGAGAAGAGCGGGGCGAAGGCCATCGTGCTGGCCTGCACCGAGCTCGACCTGCTGGTCGATGTCGACGCCAACGTGTTGCCGATCTACGATTGCACCCGCATCCACGCGAAGAAGGCCGCGGAGTGGATCCTGAGCGGGTGAGTGCGGTTGCGTTAACCTTCGCGCTTGCCTAATCCCCCGGCCAGATGACTGCCGCCTGCCAGACCCGCGCCCCTTACGCCTGCGATCCCGCACGGTCGCGCGGGCGCGAATTTCCGGAGGACCGGGCCGGCGCACGCGGCCCGCGCAGCGAGTTCCAGCGCGACCGCGACCGGGTGATCCATTCGATCGCGTTCCGGCGGCTGCGGCACAAGACGCAGGTGTTCATCGCGCCCGACGGAGACCATTTCCGCGTGCGCCTGACTCACAGCCTGGAAGTGGCGCAGATCGGGCGGGTGATCGCCCGCGCGCTGGGGCTGGACGAGGATCTGACCGAGGCGCTGTGCCTGGCCCACGACATCGGCCATCCGCCTTTCGGCCACGCGGGCGAAAACGCGCTCGACGCCTCGCTGCACCGCCATGGCGGGTTCGACCACAACGCCCAGTCCTTGCGCACGCTGATGCGGCTGGAAAGCCCCTATTGCGATCATGACGGGCTGAACCTGAGCTGGGAAGTGCTGGAAGGGCTGGCCAAGCATAACGGGCCGGTGATCGCGCCGGGCTGGGCGATGCGGGAAGTGGACGCGGCCTATCCGCTCGACCTGGGCCAGTGGCCTTCGCTGGAGGCGCAGGTGGCCGCGATCGCGGACGATGTGGCCTATGACAATCACGATATCGACGACGGGCTGCGCGCGGGATTCCTCTCGCTGGACGACTTGCTGACGCTCGAGTTCGTCGCCGATCAGTGGCGCGCGGTCGAAAAGCGGTTTCCCGGCGCCCCGCGTGAGCGGCAGTTGCGCGAGCTGGTGAGGAGCCAGATCGGGCTGATGGTGAACGACATTCTGGAAACGACGCGGGCGAACCTGGCGGGCATCGGCTCGGTGGAGGACATCCGCGCGGCGGGGAGGGCGCTGTCCGGCTTTTCCGAAGGGTTCGCGGCGGAGGAACGGCGGCTCAAGCGCTTCATGTATGACCGGCTCTATCTCCATCCCGAACAGGTCGCCACCGCCGAGCGGGCCCGCAACGTCGTCGCCCGGCTCTATTCCGCCTACACGCAGGACCCAGGCCTGATGCCCGAGGGATGGCGCGAGACGCTGCCGGCCCACGATCCGGAGCGCAGCCGGCATGTCGCCGATTTCATCGCCGGCATGACCGACCGCTATGCGTTCGACCAGCATGCGAAGATATTCGGCG
>Ga0066256_1004118_pt1 | contig 13237 bp, 10 predicted proteins | sample ThiBio_1000_biof_FD_87107 | JGI IMG/M metagenome (GOLD analysis project Ga0066256, IMG submission 87107) | Wastewater bioreactor microbial communities from Cape Town, South Africa - Thiocy_expt_1000_biof (version 2) | ecosystem: Engineered > Bioreactor > Thiocyanate-remediating >...
GCCGTCGCCGACGACGGAACGCCGGTCCGGGCGCAGGCGCCGCTGCTGAGCAGGTTCCCCTCCACCGAGATCACCACCGCACGGGAGCTCATAAAGGAGACCAAGCCGGTCATCCACCAGCTTTTCAGCGAAGCCCGGCTATCGGGCCTGCCCGACCTCAACCGCGCCCATCAGGTGGCCGATCACATCGTCGAAACGGCGCAGACCAGCATCGTGGCCATCATCGGCGTTTCCCGGCTCAAGACCCGGGACGAGACGACCTATCTGCATTCCCTCGCCGTCAGCGCGCTCATGGTTTCGTTCGGCCGATCCCTCGGACTGCCGGACGAAACCATTCGCGCCCTCTCCGTCGGCGGGCTCCTGCACGACATCGGCAAGATGGCCGTGCCGGTGGAGATTCTCTCCAGCGCCCGCAAGCTGAGCGTCAGGGAGCTGGCGATCATCAAGGCCCATCCCGTTCGCGGTCACCAGATGCTGCGGCAGTTCGACGAGCTTCCGCCGCTCGTGCTCGACGTCTGCCTGCACCACCACGAACGCTATGACGGGGCCGGATACCCTGCCGGCCTCGAGGGCGAGCGCATTCCGTTCGCCGCAAGGCTCGCGGCGATCTGCGATGTCTACGAGGCGATGACGACGATCCGTCCCTACAAGCGGGCCTGGTCTTCGGCGCAGACGATCGAGCTGATGCTCCAGGCACACGGACAGTTCGATCCCGCGCTCCTGCGCAGGTTCGTATCCATGATCCTTTCGGGCGAGACCGTCTAGGATAGATTCAGGTCAAGGCGGAATGCATGAAGAACGCCCATACTTGCCACCCCTTTGGATACGTGGCGGACGGCGCGGCGCACCGGGCCTCCCGCCGTCGCAACGGCAGTCTCCGAGCGAAAAATCGTCGTGCGGCAAGGAGGATTAATGGAAATCAATAAAGGTTACCCAACCCTTATTTACAATAAAAAATTGTAATTAACGTATTTTAATATTGGCGTGGAACAAGTGCGAATGTCAAAATTATTTGGCGAGACAGGTAAATGCTGAGACAAAATTCGCTTGACGAAGAATATCTTGCGGCGTTGAAACAGGAGCTGACGGTCCTCGACGACAGCGTTGCACCGCAGTCGCGCAAGGCGGTGTCCGAGGTCGTCCGCGTCTCCGCGCGCGCGCATGCTGCGCGCTTCTACGACGTCATGCTGGAGCAGCCCAACGCCCGGTTCTACCTCGACCAGGAGACGGTGAGCCGGCGGCTGCATTCCGCGCTCGAGCGCTGGCTCGTCAGCATCTTCCCTGCCGAACCGCTCGACATCGAGCGAGCCTTCGCCACGCTTCTCGACATCGGCGCGATCCACGCGCGCATCCAGATTCCCGTGCTCCTGATCATGAAGGGGTTCCGGGAGATCAAGGCCGCCATCATCGAGCGTCTGCGCCATGTCAGGCTCGCGCAGATCGATACCGCCGACGCCTACCGTTTCGTCTCCAGCCTGATGGACCTGGCGCTGGCGGTGATGATGGTCGCCTACATGCAGGCCTCCGAGCGGTCGGTGCGTTCGGACGAGGCCTTCCGCCTCTTCGCGCTCGGCAAGGACCTGGCGGCCGAGCGGGAGCGCCAGCGGGCAGCGCTCGCCGAGTGGGCGCAGCAGATCTTCTTCGAGGTGCAGACCTCGCACGAAATGTCGAAGGTGGCTCCGCTCGGCCAGTCGGAGTTCGGCCTGTGGTTCCTTCACCGCGCCAACCTCTTCTTCTCCCATTCCGGCGAGTACGGCGCCATCGCGGGCGCCATCAACATGGTGGATTCGCTGATAGAGCGGCTGAGAACGGGAATGCCGGCGGCCGAACGGGTCGCGTCGATGCTGTCGATCAAGGTCGCGGTCGACCGGATCGGCAGTCTCCTCGCCATGCTCTTCGACCAGAGCGCGGAGACCGACAGAACACGCGATCCGCTCACCCGGCTGCTCAACAAGCGCTTCCTGGCGACGGTGCTCCTGCGCGAGATCGAGATCCAGAAGGTCTCGCGCCGGCCGTTCTCGCTCGTCCTGTTCGAGATCAACAAGCTCGACCAGATAACCCGCGATCTCGGCCTTGCCGGTGCCGATTCGGTTATCCAGCAGACGGCGAGCATGCTCTTCAACTTCGCCCGCACCAGCGATTCCGGCTTCCGGATGGGGCAAGGCACCTTCCTCGTCATCCGCGTCGCGGCCGACGCCGCGCGGGCGACCACCTTCGCCACCTCGGTCGCCGACAGGTATTCGGCCACGCATTTCACCGTGGAAGGCAATCCCTTCTTCGACAACAGCCTCACCTTCGCCGTCGTCGAGCATGACGGCCACCCCGACCCCAGGCATCTCATCATGCGGGCGGAACGGGCGCTGCGCGAGCGCAATTCCGGCGGCAGCGCATCCGTCGCGTGAGGATGGCGCATGCCGCCGGCCTTGCCCGAGATGACCGACCTTTCAAAGACATCCATCGTTTCCGCAAACAAGAGAAGCCCATGAACAGCATAGCCAACACATCCGGCGCGGCAGACGCAAAGGGACTTGAAGAGCGCCTCGCCTTCATGCAGATCTCGCCCGAGACCTGCGCGGCCCTGCGCTCGTTGAAAGCGGTGGTCGAAAGGGAGCTTCCCGTCGCCCTCGACCGGTTCTATGCGCAGGTGCGCGTGACCGCCGAAGTCTCCGGCATCTTCGCCTCCGAAGAGCATATGGCGCGCGCGAAGGGGGCACAGACCGGCCACTGGAAGAACATCGCGAACGGCGATTTCAGCGACGACTATGCCGCCAAGGTCAGAAGGATCGGCGCGACCCATGCGCGGCTCGGACTGGAGCCGCGCTGGTATATCGGCGGCTATTCCATCGTGCTCGATCACCTGATCGCCTCGGCAGTCCGGGAGTTCGCCCCCAAAGGCGGGCTGTTCTCGCGGCCGGCGATCGACTCGGAGGGCCTTGCGCGGGCGCTCGGCAGCCTCGCCAAGGCCGTCTTCCTCGACATGGACCTTGCCATCTCCGTCTATATCGACGAGGCCGAGCGCGCCAAGCAGGCGGCGCAGGCCGCGGCCATCGCCGATGAGCGCGGGCTGGTGAACAAGGTGTTCGGCGCGGCGATGGCCGCCGTCGCCGCCGGCAATCTCGGCTATCGCATCGACAGCGACCTGCCGGAGGCCTACCACGCGCTGCGCGACGACTTCAACGCCGCCTTCGAGCAGCTCTCGGGAACGATCGAGCAGATCAGCACCGGCGCGGGGCAGATGAGCGCCAGCACGCGGGAGCTGAGCACATCGGCCGACGACCTTGCCCGCCGCACGCAGCAGCAGGCCTCGACGCTCGAAGAGGCCGCCGCGGCCCTGGAGCAGATCTCCACCACCGTGGCCGACACCAGCCAGCGCGCCTGCGAGGCGGGAGAACTGGTCGGACGGGCGCGGGCGGATGCCGAGCGGTCGGGCACGGTGATGACGAAGACGGCCGAGGCCATGGGCGGGATCGAGGCGACGTCGCGGCAGATGGGCGACATCATCGCCACGATCGACGAGATCGCCTTCCAGACCAACCTCCTGGCGCTGAATGCGGGCGTGGAGGCGGCGCGGGCCGGGGAAGCCGGCAAGGGCTTTGCCGTCGTGGCGCAGGAGGTGCGCGAACTCGCGCAGCGCTCCGCGCGCTCCGCCAAGGAGATCAAGGCGCTGATCGGCGCCTCCGCCGACCAGGTGCACAAGGGCGTCGCGCTCGTCGGCGAGACGGCGGTCGTGCTTTCGGACATTTCCGGCCGCGTGCAGGAGATCGAGCGCCATGTCGGGGCGATCGTCGTCGCCGCGCGCGAGCAGTCCACCGCCCTGCACGAGATCAACGGCTCCCTTCACGTCCTCGACCGGACCACGCAGCGGAACGCCGCCATGGTGGAGGAGGCCAATGCCGCGACCCAGGCCCTGACGCTGGACATCGGCCGCATCGACACGATGCTCCAGGCCTTCGTGACGGACAAAGGCGCACCGGCGCGCGTCCCGCGGCGTATCACCCTCACGCCGCCCGGCGATGGCGCCCTGCTGCGTTGCGCATGAGGGCATGACCATGGCGCTTGGACTGCAGAAACGGGAAAGCACGGAGGCGGCGCCGCAGCCCGGCCTTTTCAGGACGATCGTCGAAAGCGTCACGGACGGTATCGTCGTCATCGACGAGCGCTCGACGATCCTCTACTGCAATCCCGCCGCCGAGCGGCTGTTCGGCTGGCCCGACGGAGAGCTCGCCGGCCGGCCGATCGACGTCCTGGTCCCCGAGGAGTATCGCCCCCGCCACCAGTTCCGCGTGCGCGCCTTCGCGCATGGCGAGGCACAGTCGCGCCGCATGGGGAGCCGGCAGGCGCATATCCTCGGCCAGCGCTACGACGGCAGCGAGATTTCCCTCGGCATCACCATCCTGCGCAGCGGATCGATGATGATGGCCGTGATCCGCGACCTCTCGGACTGGATCCGCGAAAACCGGGAGCTCGAACGGCTGGCGAACACGGACCCGCTTTCCGGCCTGCAGAACCGGCGGGGATTTTCCGAGGCGGCCGAACGGGCGATCCGCAAGGGCCCCGGCGAGGATTGCCGCTTCTTCCTGCTGATGCTGGACATCGACTTCTTCAAGCAGGTCAACGACCGCCACGGCCATGACGCAGGCGATGCCGCGATCCGCAACGTCGCCGTGGTCATGCGCGAGGCGCTCCGGTCGAAGGACCTGGTCGCCCGCTGGGGCGGGGAGGAATTCGTCGCGCTCCTGTCGCTGAACGGCCGAAAGGAGGCGTTGATGGTGGCCGAGCGGCTGCGCATGCGCATCGCCTCGACCACCTTTTCCGGCGGGCCGGGCGTCGCCCTCGGCATGACGGCAAGCATCGGCCTGGTCGACGGCCCCGGCGAGGGGGAAAGCCTCGATGCCTTCGTGCGGCGCGCCGATCTCGCGCTCTATGAAGCAAAGGCCAAGGGACGAAACCGCGTCGTCTTCCTTTCACCGTGAGGCGCGGCAGGGAAGGCCCCGGAAGACTTGATTCTCATCAAGGCGATCCCGGGAAAGGCGCTTACGATCCTTGCAAGGATCAAGATCGTTGGGGGAGAACGTCATGACGGAAAAGCATGATCGCGAAGAAACATCGGCGCAGGCGGCCCTTCCGCAAGCCGCGCTCACCGGCCTTGCGGACGAACGGGCCGTCGCGGCGCAGGAGAACGGAATAACCGCGGTCCAGGCGATCGCCGCGCAGGACGGCGGCATCGCCGAAGGGATAGACGCGATCCTCGACGGCGCCTCGCCGGACGATGCCGGCCGCATGCGGGAAGCGCTCGGGTTGCCGAAACCGGCAGGCAAGCCGCGCCGCACCAGCGACGAGCTTTCGCGCGACTGGCGCGAGGGCGGCTATCCCTACAAATACAAGATGCTGCGCCGCGACTACGAGCGCGAGAAATTCGCCCTCCAGACGGAGCTTCTGAAGCTGCAATCCTGGGTGAAGGAAGCCCGCCAGCGCGTGATCATCCTCTTCGAGGGCCGCGACGCGGCCGGCAAGGGCGGCGCGATCAAGCGCTTCATGGAGCATCTCAACCCGCGCGGGGCCAGGGTCGTCGCGCTGGAAAAGCCGAACGATGTCGAGCGCGGCCAATGGTATTTCCAGCGCTACGTCCAGCATCTGCCGACGCTCGGGGAGGTCGTGATGTTCGACCGGAGCTGGTACAACCGGGCGGGCGTCGAGCGCGTCATGGGTTTCTGCAGCGACGAGGAATATCGGGAATTTCTCGGCCAGGTGCCGAATTTCGAGCGCAACCTGACGCGCAGCGGAATCCATCTGATCAAGTTCTGGTTCTCCGTCAGCCGCGACGAACAGAACCGCCGCTTCAAGGAGCGCAAGGTTCATCCGCTGAAGCAATGGAAGCTTTCACCCGTCGACCTTGCCTCCCTCGACAAATGGGACGACTACACCCAGGCCAAGGAGGCGATGTTCTTCCACACCGACACCGCCGATACGCCCTGGACGGTCATCAAGTCGGACGACAAGAAGCGGGCGCGCCTGAACGCCATGCGCTACGTGCTGCACGCCATGCCCTATACCGGCAAGAGCGCCGACAATATCGGCAGGGTGGACGACCTCCTCGTCGGCCGGGCGAATGTCATCCACGAGCGGGGAGAATACAGCTCGCGCGAAGGCTGGAGCAATTCCGACCAGCTTCGGTGACATTCTGGTGCGGCCGGAAGGATCGCCAGCCCGCCTCTCGGCAGGTCCTGTCAGCTTTCGCATGCGTGGGAAAGCACAGCCCGCGCCAGCACCTCGCAGGCGGTTGCCACATGGGCAGGTGAGGACCATTCCGCGGGATTGTGGCTGATCCCGTCCCGCGACTGGACGAACACCATCGCCATGGGGGCGATCCGCGCCATGTTGCTGGCGTCATGCATCGCCCCGCTCGGAAGCCTTTGCGGCACGACCCCGACCTGAAGGGCCGCCTCCACAAGGCGTTCCTGCATGGCAGGATCGAACGTGACGGGCGGCACCGTCATCGTTCGCGTGAAGGCGCAATCCACCCCCTCCTGCGCGGCACCGCGCTTCACGGCCGCGGCGATGATGTCCTCGAAGCGGTCGAGAACGCGGTCGTCCCCGTGACGCAGGTCGATGAGCAGCTCGGCATGGCCGGGAACGGTATTGACCGAGTTCGGCTCGACCGTGACCTTACCGACCGTGAAACGCAGATCGGGATCGTGCTTCAGCGCCGTGGCGCGCAGGTCGAAGGCGATCGCCGCTGCCGCCATGAAACTGTCCTTCCGGCTGTCCATCGGCGTGGTTCCCGCATGGGCATCCCGGCCGGCCAGCGAAACCTTGTACCAACGCACGCCCTGGATCCCTTCGACCACACCGACAGCGGCATCGACGCGTTCGAGAACGGGTCCCTGCTCGATGTGGAGCTCGTAATAGGCAAGCCTTCCCGGGCGGTGCCGGCATAGCCCGTGCGCCGGAGTTCCGCGAAGAAATCCTCGCCGTCGCTGCCCGTCACCGCTGCCGGGTCCAGATAGCCGGCAAATCCCGCCGAGCCGGTCAGGCCGGGCTTGAAGCGAACGCCCTCCTCGTTGGTCCAGTTGACGACGACGACGGGTCGCTCCGTCACGATCCCGCGATCGTTCAGCGTCCGGACGATCTCCAGGCCGGCAAGGACGCCGAGAACGCCGTCGAACCGGCCGCCATGCGGCTGCGTGTCGAGGTGGCTGCCGATGAGGATGGACGGCTGCCCGGCGCCTTTTCCTGCCCGCACGGCGAACATGTTTCCATAAGGGTCCACCCGCACGTCGCAGCCCGCTTCCAGGCACCAGGACGCGAAAAGATCCCGCGCCTGCCTGTCCTCGTCGCTGAGGGACAGCCTGCACGATCCCCCGCCCGGTATCGCTCCGATCCGGGCGATCTCCATGATCGTCGACCAGAGCCGTTGCGGATCGATCAGCCGGTCCGCTCCGGCTGCCAGCTCCGATAGGCTGTCCATCGCGTGCCCCTTCCGATCAGCCCGCCGCCCGTATTTCGCCACCGGCGGCGTAGGGCGAGATTTCCCGCGGCAGGAACCGGCCGTCGCCGGGAGCGCCGAGGATTCGCCCCTCTTCGCAGACCTTCCGGCCGCGCAGCAGCGTCATGACGGGCCAGCCGGTGACCTGCATGCCTTCATAGGGTGTGTAGTCGGCGCCGTGATGCATCAGTTCCTGGCGGATGGTTTCCTTGCGGTTCGGATCCCAGAGCACGATGTCCGCGTCGAAGCCCGGTGCGATCGAGCCCTTCTTCGGATAGAGGCCGTACATCTTCGCATGGTTGGTGGATGTCAGGGCCACGAACTCGTTGAGGGTGATCCGGCCTTCGGCCACGCCCTTTGAAAAGAGGATCTGCAGCCGCGTCTCGACGCCCGGAATGCCGTTGGGCACCCATTTGAACGAGGTGCGCGCCTTGGGATTGAGCTTGCCGAGGGTGCCCTCGTAGAAGAACGGGCAATGGTCGGACGAGAAGGTCTGGAAGACGCCCGTGCGGATGCCCTCCCAGATGGCCTCCCAGCTCGCATGGTCGCGCGGCGGCGGCGAGCAGACATATTTCCCGCCGACCTCGTCCATGTTCAGTCCCTTGAGATCGTCCGCCGTCAGCGCGATATATTGCGGGCAGGTCTCGCCGTAGACCTTGAGGCCCTTCTGCTGGGCCCAGCGCAACTGCTCCATCGGTTCGCGGCCCGAGACATGGACGATCATGATCGGTACATCCGTCAGCTCGGCATGGCTGATCGCCCGGTGGGTCGCCTCGCGCTCGACGGACTGCGGGCGCGAAACGGCATGGTAGTAGGGCGCCGTCTTTCCGGCCCGCTCGAGCTTCTCCGTCATGAAGCGGATCGCGTCGTATCCCTCGCAATGGACCATGACCAGCGCGCGGCAATCGCGGGCGCAGTCGAAGACGTCGAGGATCTGGCGGTCGTTCAGGACCAGGTCCTCGTAGGTCATGAAGACCTTGAACGAGGTGTATCCCTCCGCCACCAGCGAGGGGAGCTCCTGGCCAAGGACGGTCGGCGTCGGATCCGAGACGATGAGGTGGAAACCGTAGTCGCAGTAGCTCTGCCCGTCGGCCTCCTTGTGATATTCCTTGACGCTTTCCCGCAGCGATGCGCCGCGCGGCTGCAAGGCGAAGGGGATGACCGTGGTGTTGCCGCCGGCAATCGCGGAGCGCGTTCCCGTCTCGAAGCCGTCGGCCATGGCGGGACCGCCGAATGCCGGCTGCGCGAGATGCACGTGGCTGTCGATGCCGCCCGGCATGACGAGCAGGCCACCGGCGTCGATCACCTCGGGCGCGTCGGTCAGCCTGCTGCCGACAGCGACGATCCGCCCGGCCTTGACGGCGACATCGGCGACGACCGTGTCGGCGGCCGTCACCACGGTTCCTCCGCGGATGACCAAGTCGTATTCGCTCATTGGGATTCCTCCATGAAATTCATTGATGCTGGAAATCCGGGCAGCCCCTTCCCTGCGGCGCCCCATGGGAGAGGGCGCCGCCCGGCGCATGCTCGAACGGTTGCTTGCAGGAGCGGGCCTTCGCCCGCTCAGATCATCACGTCTCCGCCGTTCGGCGAAAGCGTCTGCCCGCTGTAGAAGGCACCGCCCTTCTCCGAGGCGAGCAGCAGCGCGGTGGGGGCGATCTCGTCGGGCTGGCCGAACCGGCCGACCGGAAGCTGCCCCTTCTTCATCGCGAGCCATGCATCGGAATGCCCCGCCAGAAGCGGCGTCTCCACCGGGCCGGGCGCGATCCCGTTCACCATCACGTTGTGCGCCGCCCCTTCATAGGAGAGCGCCCGCGTCAAACCCACCACGCCCGCCTTGGCGGCGACATAGGGCGCAAGGCCCGGGGCGCCCTTGTAGGCGAGCTGGGAGGCAATGTTGACGATCCGCCCGTAACCCCGCTCGACCATGCCCGGGAAATACTGCCGGGTGACGAGGAAGACGCCGCGCAAGTTGACGCCCAGCATCCTGTCCCAGTCGGCGACGGAAACGGACTGGAACGGCTTGTCGGCACCGCCGATGCCGGCGCAGTTGACGAGAATGTCGGCCGGGCCGAGCGTTTCGCCGCTCCAGCGGGCGAAGGCCTCGACCGACACCTCGTCGGCCACGTCGCATTCGCGCACGAGAAGCTCGCCGCCCATGGCCGCAAAGCTTTCGGAAAGGTGCTCGGCGCCCGCCGCGTCGCCGAGATGGCATATGGCGACCTTTGCGCCGGCCTGCGCGAACAGCGTGGCGATCGCGCCGCCGATGCCCCGGCTGCCGCCGGTGATCACGGCCCGCCGGCCGGACAGCGAAAGGGGGTTCGTATCATTCATGCCGCAGTTCCCTTCGCCTTCAGCCAGGAAAGATAGGACTTCACGCCGTCCTCAAGCGAGATTTTCGGCGTGTATCCCAGATCCCGCGCGGCCGCCGAGATGTCGAAGCGCTCCTGGCGGATGTCGCCGGGATCGTCGCCGGCGGCGACCTCCCCCTTCGCGCCGGGAACCGCCCGCATCACGGTCTCGGCGACCTCCGACAGCGTCAGCCAGTTCCCGCCGGAGATGTTGTAGGCCTGCTGCGGCAGGTTCGGGCGATCGAGCGCCGCGATCATCGAGTCGGCCGCGTCATCGAGATGGATATACTGGCGCGGGAAGTCGCGCCCGTAGGGAATGCGGGTCGTGCGGCCGGCGAGCGCGTCGGTCAGCATCTGCCGGATCAGGCAGGCCGTGGTGCGGCGCGGACCATAGACCCAGGTGAGGCGCAGGCTGACGGTATCGACGCCGAACTGCCGCTTGTAGGCGTTGAGGATCTGCTCGCTCGCCGCCTTGGACGCGCCGTACATGGAGTCCGGCTCCATGGCGACGTCCTCGCGAACCGGGCCGCCGGGCGTCAAGCCATAGGCCGTCGCGGTGGAGGCGAAGACGAGCCTGATGCCGCCGAGGATGCGGGCAAGCTCCCCGACATTGGCGGTGCCGCCGATATTGACGCGGATCATCTGCATCGGATGGTCGGGCGAGACCATCGGCCCGGGAAAGGCGCCGCAATGGACGATGGCGCGGATCGGATAGCGGCGCGCGATGGCGGGCAGGCCGTGCGCCTCCGTGACGTCGCACTCGATCACCTCCCGGCCGGCCGTCCTCCCGGCCACCCGGGCGGCCGCGCGCACCCTGTCGCCGCGATCCTCGAGGCGCCGGCGCACGGCGTTGCCGATCAGCCCGATGCCGCCCGTTACAAGGACATAGTCGCTCACGCTTGTCTCCCCTGCTGCTTGTGTTCGGGTACGAATTCCTCGATGGGCAGCTCCGCACCGAGCAACATCCTGGTGTAGTCGTGCTCCGGCGCGGAGAAGATGCGTTCCGTCTCGCCCATCTCGACGATCTTGCCGTAGCGCATCACAGCGACATTGTGGGCCAGCGAGCGGACCGAGTTGAGGTCGTGGGTGATGAAGAGCGTCGCCAGCGCCATGTCGCGCTGGAGGTCGCGCACCAGGTCGATGATCTGGGCGCGGACGCGGATGTCGAGCGCCGTAGTCGGTTCGTCGAAAACGACGAATTCCGGCCGCGTGGCCAGCGCACGCGCCATGCCGACGCGCTTCTGCTCGCCCGCCGTGAGCTGGTGCGGATAGGCGGCGGCCAGCCTTGCCGGCAGCCTCACGAGATTGAGCATCTCCAGGACCCGCTTGCGCCGCAGCGCCGCGCTGGTGATCGTCCGGTCCAGGGCCAGCGGCTCGCCGACGAGATCCTCCACCCGCCAGCGCGGATTGAGCGCGACATAGGGCTCCTGGAAGACCATCTGGATGTTCCTGCGCACCGGCCGGAACGCGGCGTCCGACAGCGCCAGAATATCCGTGCCGCCGAAATTCACCCGGCCGGCATCGGCGCCCAGGAGCCGCACCAGGCACTGGCCGACGGTCGTCTTGCCCGAGCCGCTCTCACCGACGAGCGCGAGCGTTTCTCCCCGCGGAATGGTGAAGCTCACATCGTCCACCGCGCGCACGACATGGCCGGAGGGCGTTTGGAAGTGCTTGCGCAGATCGAAGACCTCGATGGCCGGCCGCTCGACCGCGGCCGACGGCCCCGCGGCCACCGGCTCGGCCTTCGCCATCGGCGCGGGCCGGGCCCTGGCCGCCGCCAGGAGCTCGATCCCATAGGCGGTCGACGGGCCTTCGAGGAAGGCGGCCGTGGTCGTCTCCTCCTCGATCCGGCCGTTGCGCATGATCGCGACGCGGTCGCAATAGCGCGCGACGATGCCGAGGTCGTGGGTGATGATCAGCGCACCCATGCCGAGTTCGCGGCAGCGCGCCACGAGGAGGTCGAGGACCTGCACCTGGATCGTCGCGTCGAGGCCGAGCGTCGCATCGTCCGCGAGGATGACCTTCGGCCCGGCGATCAGCGCCATGGCGATGATGATGCGCTGGGCCATGCCGCCGGAGAGCTGGTGCGGATAGGCGCTGGCGCGCTGCGCCGGATCGACGATGCCGACCTTGGTGAAGAGGTCGACCGCCGCGGCGAGCGCCTCCTTGCGTCCCATGCGCCTGTGCGCCTGCAGGACGTCGGCGACCTGCTCGCCGACCGGGCGGACCGGGTCGAGAAGCGCCTTGGCGTCCGTGCCGATCAGGGCGACCTCGCCGCCGCGCAGGCGGCGGAGCTCCTCGTCGGAAAGGCCGGCGATCGACTGTCCGGCGACCTTTATGTCGCCGGCGACGATCTCGGCATTTGCCGGCAGCAGGCGGATCAGCGCCCTGGCGAGCACGGACTTGCCCGCACCCGTCTCGCCGACGATGCCGAGCACCTGGTCGGAGCGCAGGGTGATGTCGACGCCGTGGAGGGCGGGGACGCCGTTGAAGGCGACGGTCAGCCCCTTGACGTCGATGAGCGGCGTTGTCTGCGGCTGAACCATCATGCTCTCTCCCTCCGGGGATCGAAGTATTCGCGGATCGCATCCCCCAGAAGGGCGAAGCTCAGGACGGAGAAGACGATCGCAAGGCCGGGGAAGAGCGAGACCCACCAGATGCCGAGGATCATCTGCTGCGAACCGACGGAGACCATCAGCCCCCATTCGGGCACGGGCATGCGCACGCCGGCGCCGATGAAGGACAGGCCCGCGGTCAGAAGGATCGCCATGCCGATGCTGATCGAGACCTGCACGATCGACGGCGTCAGCGCGTTGGGCAGGATATGCCGGAACATGATCGTCGCATCCGTGGCCCCGCTGCAGCGTGCGGCGGCGATGAAGGGACGCTCGCGCAGCGACAGCACCTCCGCCCGGATGAGGCGGGCGAAGACCGGAATGAACAGCACCGCCAGCACGATCGCCACGTTCCAGATCTCCTGCCCCATGACCGAGACGAGCGCCATGCCGAGGACGAAGACCGGGAAGGACTGGATGAAGTCGAAGACACGCATGGTCAGCGAGCTCAGCCAGTTGCGGTAATAGCCGACGAGCAGGCCGATCGGCACGCCGATGATGAAGGCGACCGCGACGGCGGTGACCGAGATCAGCAGGTTGATGCGCGTGGCGAAGATGATGCGCGAATAGATGTCCATGCCCGAGACGTCCGTGCCCAGCCAGTGCTCGACCGAGGGCGGCTGGAGCGAGGCGATCGGATCGGCCGTCGTCGGCGAATGCGTGGCGAGCCACGGCGCGAAGACGATGGCGAGGAGCTGGAGGACGAACAGCACCACGCCGATGAGGGCCGCCGGATTGCGGGAGGTGAAGCGGAAGAAGTCGAGGATCTTTGTCATGCCGCCCCT
>Ga0066256_1004122_pt1 | contig 13231 bp, 14 predicted proteins | sample ThiBio_1000_biof_FD_87107 | JGI IMG/M metagenome (GOLD analysis project Ga0066256, IMG submission 87107) | Wastewater bioreactor microbial communities from Cape Town, South Africa - Thiocy_expt_1000_biof (version 2) | ecosystem: Engineered > Bioreactor > Thiocyanate-remediating >...
GGGGTGCGGGGCGCAGCCGGAGCCGCTCCATGCCGGCGGGCGGGCGGGGGTTGTTCCACACCGCGAGGGACGCGATTGCGGCGAGGCCCATCTCGCGAAAACCGTGCTCGGGCAGGCGCTCGGCGGCTTCCGTCACGAGGCCCTTGCCCCAGAATTGGGGCGCCAGCCGCCAGCCGATCTCGACCGTGCCGGCCGGCAGCGACGGCACGACGCTGTCGGCATGCAGGCCGCAGAAGCCGATGCATTCGCCGGTCTCGCGCAGCTCCAGCGCGGTGAAGCCGAAGCCCTTCTCGTCGATGCGGGCGCGCAGCACGTCGAGGAAGGCGTCTGCCTGCGCGCGGTCGCGGCGGAACGGGAAGAACTCCATCACGCGGTCGTCGGAGTTGATCTGATGGAAGAGGCCGGCGTCGCGCGGCTGCCAGTTGCGGATGACCAGCCGGGGCGTCGTCAGCGGCGTCATGCGGCGAACTCGGCGCGGCGGTAGCCCTGCAGGTAGAGCAGGGCGGTCAGGTCGCCGTGGTCGATGCGGATCCGCGCCTGCGCGGCGACCGCCGGCTTGGCGTGCAGCGCGACGCCGGCGCCGGCGAGCGCCAGCATGTCGAGGTCGTTGGCGCCGTCGCCGACGGCGAGCGCGGCGTCGAGCCCGATGCCGAGGCGGGCGGTGATCTCGCGGATGGCGGCGGCCTTGGCCTCGCGGCCGAGGATCGGCTCGGCGACCCTGCCGATCAGCCGGCCGCGCTCCATCAGCAGCCGGTTGGCGCGGTGCTCGCGGAAACCGAGCTTGGCCGCGATGCGAGACGTGAAGGCGTCGAAGCCGCCGGAGACGAGCGCGGTATAGGCGCCGTCGCGGTTCATGGTCGCGACCAGCTCGCGCGCGCCGGCGGCGAGCGTGATGCGGTCGCGCACCAGCCGCTCGATGACGGATTCGTCGAGGCCGGCGAGCAGCGCGACGCGCTGGCGCAGCGCCGGCTCGAAGGCGATCTCGTTGTTCATCGCCATCGCCGTGATGGCCGAGACCTCGGCCTTGATGCCGACCTCGTCGGCCAGCTCGTCGATGCACTCCTGGTCGATCATGGTGGAATCCATGTCGGCGATGAGCAGGCCCTTGCGGCGGCCGGCGGCCTCCTGCACGGCGAAGTCGACCGGCGCGCCGTCGAGCGCAGCGGCGATCGCGCCCGCCGCTTCCGCCTCGCCGAGGCCGGCGGGCAAGGCGAGGGCGCAGGAGACGTGGTCGCCCCCCCCGTCCCACGCGCCTGCGCCGGGGGGGTCGCGCACTCTATGGGCAAGCGGCGCGGGGAGCGCGCAGGCGGTGGGGTTCGAGACGAGCGTGGCGACGAGCGGCATGGACGGGATCGCGTTGGCGGGAAGGGCTCTCAGGGGCGCGATCCTGATAGCGGGGCCGACAGCGGGCGGCAAGTCGGCGCTGGCGCTGCGGCTGGCGCGCGAGACGGGCGGCGTCGTCGTCAACGCCGATTCCATGCAGGTCTATTCGGTGCTCGACCGGCTGACGGCGCGGCCGGGCGCGGCGGAGCTGGCGGCCGCGCCGCATCTTCTCTACGGGCACGTGCACCCGGCCGAGGCTTATTCGACCGGCCGCTGGCTGCGCGACGTGGCGGGACTGATCGGGGAGGGTGCGTTTGCCGAGCGGCGGCCGATCTTCGTCGGCGGCACGGGGCTCTACTTCAAGGCGCTGACGGAAGGGCTGTCGCGCATGCCCGACATCCCGGCGCCGGTGCGCGCGGCGTGGCGGGCGCGGCTGGAGGCGGAAGGGGCGCCGGCGCTGCACGAGGTGCTGGCCGCGCGGGATGCCGCCGCCGCAGAGCGGGTCCGGCCGGGCGACGGGCAGCGCATCGTGCGGGCGCTGGAGGTGCTGGAGGCGTCCGGCCGGTCGATCCTCGACTGGCAGGGCGCGCGGGAGACGCCGCTGGTCGACGCCGGCTCGGCGGCGATGGCGGTGGTGGAGCCGGACCGCGCGGAGCTCGGCGCGCGCATCGCCCGGCGCTTCGAGGCGATGCTGCGCGAGGGCGCGGTGGACGAGGTGAAGGCGCTGCTGGCGCTCGGCCTGCCCGACGCGATGCCGGCGATGAAGGCGATCGGCGTGGCGGAGCTGCGCGAGGCGATCGAGGGCCGGACGAGCCTCGCGGAAGCCGCCGAGCGCGCCTGCGCGGCGACGCGCCGATACGCCAAGCGGCAGTCGACCTGGTTCAGGACGCAGCTTGCCCCGCAATGGCTCCGCCTCGACCGCCCGGAATCGTGGAAGCCACTGATTTGACAGGGTTTGGGCACGCGCCTGCCGTTGCGTAAATTTCGATTGGAAGGCATCGAATTAACCTCGCGTAAGGCCGCCGGTGGCATAAGGAAGCGGGTCCTTATCGGGGGGAGCATGCGCTTCCACAAATCAGAATCGGCGTTCTTCGTCTTCATGGCGCTGATTTTCGGGGCGGGGGTGCTGATCCTCTACGCCTACGGCATCCTTTATGCCGTCCCCCGGGGCATGGACGCGGCCGACAGGGTCAAGGACATCGCCGACGTCACCACGCTGCTGTTCGGCACCGGCGTGCTGCTGGCCACCGCGATCTTCTTCGGCATCTTCCTGATCTACCCGCTGATCCGCACGCAGGCGCGCGAGGAATACAAGCTGCGCGAGATGACGGAGACGCTGTCGGCGCGCTCCGAGACGCTGGCGCAGGCGGCGCTGACCGACGGCCTGACCGGCATGCAGAACCGGCGCTACTTCGACGACGCGCTGCGCGAATACCTGATGGAGTTCCGCCGCATCGAGAAGCCGATCGGGCTGATGATCCTCGACCTCGACCATTTCAAGCAGGTCAACGACACGCACGGCCACGACGTCGGCGACGAGGTGCTGCGGGCGGTGGCCGGCTGCCTGCGCGACATGACGCGCTACCACGACGTGGTGGCGCGGCTGGGCGGCGAGGAGTTCGCCGTGGTGGCGCCGAACATGACCGAGGAGCAGCTCTTCAAGCTGGCGGAGCGCATCCGCAAGGCGGTCGCCGCGCTGGTGGTGGTGGCCGGCAACGTCCGGCTCAGGGTGACGACCAGCATCGGGCTTGCCGTCTGGGACGGCAAGGAGACCGGCGAGGCCTTTTACCGCCGCGCCGACAAGCAGCTCTATCAGGCCAAGCGGCAGGGCCGTAACCGCGTCTGCGCTTAGGGGCTGCTACGGCAGCAGGCCGACGCGGCGCAGGAGCGCGATGACGAGGCGGGCCGCCTGCTGGCCGAGCGCGTCGCCGGTCAGCGCCGGCAGCATCAGCAGGCCCAGCCAGACGAACAGCGACAGAAGCAGCTCCTCGGCGATGCGGACGAGGGCGGCACGCGCCAGCACGAAGGGCGCGAGCGCGACGAGTGCGGCGGCGGTCGCGGTGGCGGCCTCCTGCCAATCGTCGAAGCCGAGCGCGACGGCGACGGGATAGAAGAACAGAGCAAGCAGCAGCGGCCCGGCGCCGAAGGCGGCGAGCAGGGCGGCGGCGCGGCCGATCGGGTCACGCGGGCGGCGCACGATGCGCGCCAGCCGCAGCGCACCGGCGAACCAGAAGCCGGCCACGGCGGCCACGATCAGCGCGGAGACGGTGGACAGGCCGCCATGGCTCCACAGCGACCAGTTGCGGCCGCGCAGGCCGGCGGTGACGGTAATGGCCGCCGCGACGGCGAGGCCGAAGGCGATTGCCCATGCCGCGACCGCGCGCGGGCGCGGTGCCCGCGGCGCGGGCGCGGCCGCCACCGGCGCCACCGGGCCCTGCCGCCGCCGCACGCGGTCGTGGCGAGGTTCCAATCACCGCCCCGTTCGCGAGTCGGCGGAGTTTAGGCAGTCCGGCGGGAGGATAACAGGGGATCGGACGCCGCGCGGCCTCAGCGGCGCGGCGGGAAGGGGCTGTCGTAGGCGCGGCGGCCGTAGAGGGGGCGCTGGTCGGGCTCGGCGAACTGCTCGGGCGAGAGCGGCTTCTTCAGGATGCTGTCGCCGCCGAAGACGCGCGGGTCGGTGAAGGCGGAGTTGTCCTCGGGAAGCTGGGCCTGGCGCGGCACGTTGCTCATCCGGTGGACGATCTCGACGAGGTCGACGTCGCCGTCCTGCGCGGCCTCGTAGCGGGCGAGCCCCGCCTTCTCGGCCGAGCCGGGAATCTGGCGCTGCTCCAGCCGCTCGAACTTCATGCGCATGGTGGTCGCCACGCCCTCGCCGAAGGCGATCGCCTCGCGCTGGCCCATCGAGGAGAGGAAGGAGAGGGTGGAGGCCGAAGAATCAGCGATGGCCGAGCGGATGATGTCCTGGTCGCGCTCGTTGGCGAGCCGCATGGCGAAGACGGTGGAGCACTGCGACAGGATGGTCGGGTCGAGCTCGCCCGGGCGCTGGGTGACGACGCCGAGGTAGCAGCCGTACTTGCGGCCCTCCTTGGCGATGCGCGACAGCGCGTGGCGGGTCGGCGCGAAGCCGAGGCGGGCGTCCGACGGCATGTAGCGGTGGGCCTCCTCGCAGAGCACCAGCAGCTTGAGCTTGCCGGAGCTCCACATGGCGAGGTCGAAGGCGATGCGGGCGAGCACCGAGCAGACCGAATTGACGACCTCGCCCGGCATGCCGGCCATTTCGAGGCAGGTGATCGGCTTGCCCTCGTGGGGCACGCGGAAGATCTTGCCGATCGTGTGGTGCAGCGTGTCCTCGAACAGCCGCGAGTTGAACATGAAGCGGTAGCGCGGGTCGTTGAGGGCGGCGTCGATGCGGATGCGCAGCGCGCGGTAGTAGGGGCGCTCGTTCTTGGTCTCGAGCTGGCCCATGCGGTCGTCGATCAGCCGCAGGAGGTCGGTCATGCGGTAGGGCACCGGCGTGTCGGCCGTCAGACCGCCCTCGCTCGGGCGGCGAAGCTGCACGGTCGGGCCGCCGCGGAAGATCTGCTTGGCCTGCGGGATCAGGTCGCGCAGCAGCTCGACCTCCTCGGCGACCGATTCGCGGCCGCGGAACAGCACTTCCGCCAGTTCCTCCAGCCTGAACAGCCAGAAGGGCAGGTCGAGCGTGCGCGGGTCGATGCGCACCGCCTTGTCGCCGAAGGTCGAGGCGAACTCGTTGTGCGGGTCGAGGATCAGCACGCGCAGGTCCGGCCGCGCGGCCACCGCCTTGCGCAGGATGAGCGAGACGGCGGTCGACTTGCCGACGCCGGTAGTGCCGACCACGGCGAAGTGGCGGTTCAGCGTGTCGTCGATGGCGATGCAGGCGGCGATGCCCTCGTCCTGCGACAGGTTGCCGATGCGCACCGAGTTGCGGCCGCCGAGGTCGTAGACGGCCTCCAGGTCGCGCGAGCGGATGCGGTGGGCGACCGCGCCGATATGCGGGTAGATGGTGATGCCGCGGTCGAAGACCGGGCGGCCGCCGACGTCGCGCACCTCGCCGATCAGCTCGACGCTGACCTCGATGGCGATCTGGTCGTCCGCGCTCCAGTCGTGGCCGGGGCGGTTGACGGCGTAGACGAGGCCGACGGTGCGGGTCTCGGTCAGGTTGATCGAGATCATGCGGCCGACGGTCCACAGCGCCCCGGCGGCGCCCTCGTCGCGGTCGACATAGGCGGCGATCGTCGCGCGGGCGCCGTCGCACTGCACGACGCGGCCGAGGATGCGCGCCGCCGGCTGCTGGCCGTCGCGTCGTTCCTGGTCGGTCGCCTCCGGCTGGACGGCTCCGCGTTCGATATACATCCGTGGCCCTCGCATCCCTGACAAACGCACCATGGCCCCATAGGGTTAAGGTGGGGTGTGACGGGATGGTTGAGGGAGGGTTAAGCCGGTCCCGGATGGCTGTTGCGCCGCCACCAATATCCACTATAGTGGTCGCATGTCGCATATGATGGATAGTCCGCTGAGGATCGGCGAACGGGTGCGGACGGAGCGGGCGAGCCGCGGCTGGTCGCTGGCCGAGCTCGCCGAGCACTCCGGCGTGTCGAAGGCGATGCTCTCCAAGATCGAGCGCGACGAGGCGAGCCCGACGGCGGAGTTGCTGGTGCGGATCGCGGCGGCGTTCGGCATGACGCTGTCGTCGCTGATCGCGCTGGCCGAGATGTCGGCCGGCGGGCAGCTCTTGCGGGCGGAGGACCAGCGGCGCTGGACCGACCCGGCCACCGGCTATGTGCGCCGGCACATCTCGCCGGCCTCGCCGGAAGGGCTGGAGCTGATCCACGTGCGGCTGCCGCCGGGCGAGGCGGTGAATTTCCCGGCCAGCGTCTACGGCCGCTCCGACGAGATGATCTGGGTGCTGTCGGGCCGGCTGAAGTTCACCGACGGCGATACGACCCACGACATGCTGGCGGGCGACTGCTACCGCATGGGCGCGGCCCCCGCGGCCCGGCGCTACTATGCGCCGGGGCCGGAGCCGGCGGTCTATCTCGTGGCGCTGGTATCGCGGCGGGGCTGAGCGGCATGGCCAGGGCGCGCATCGGCGACAATGGCGGGCCGCCGCTCGACGATTACAAGGGTCCGCCCTGGGGCAAGGGCGACCCGCATCTGTTCCTCGCCTGGCGGCGGGCGTGGCGGGCGGCGTGGAAGTCGATCCCGCCGGAGATCGCGCTGATGCGGATGGAGCGGGCGCGGCGCATCGGCCTGACCTACGAGGAATACACGCTGGAGATCCTCGAACGCGGCCGGCACCTCAGCGAGGCCGACGCCGAGCGCATCGCCGAGATCAGGGCGGGGAGGCGACGGCGGCGGCGCGGATAGAGGCCGGCGGCGCGGCGAGGCGGGCGCGGCACAAATTCGTGAGACGCTCGGTGACGGCGGCGACGGCGGGCGACCGGCGCCGCGTGTCGCGGACATAGGCGGCCCAGGCGACGCCGGCGCCGGCGATCGGCCACTGCTCCAGCCCGTCCTCGCCGGGCGGCTTCAGCGCCATGCGCGGCGTCACCGAAAAGCCCTCGCCGCGGCGGGCGAGGTCGGTGATGAGGCCGGCGGTGTCGACCTCCATGACGATGTCGAGCGCGACGCCGTGGCGGCCGGCCAGCCGCGCCAGCTTCTCGCGCAGGTGGTTGCGCCCCGAGGGCAGGATGAGCGGCAGGCCGCGGAGCTGCCCGAAGCCGATGCTGGCGCCGGGCGGGAAGGCGCCGGGGCGGCCGTAGAGCACCAGCGCGTCCTCGCCGAGCGGGATCGGCGCCGCACCTTCGATCGCGCGCTCGGGATCGTGCATGACGACGCCGATGTCGACACCGGCGGCGATCGCCTCGCGCAACTCGGCGTCCATCGCCTCCAGCACGCGCAGCCTGACCAGCGGCAGGGCGCGGCGCACCTCGGAGATGAGCGGCAGCGTGACGACGTCGTGGAAGGAGGTGGGCAGGCAGACGGAGACCTCGCCGGCCGGCTCGCGCTTCATGCGGTCGAGCTCGGCCTGCACGCGGCCGACATGGTCGAGCAGCGGCCGGGCGTGCTCCAGCAGCCGCGCGCCGGCCTGCGTGGTCTCGACGCCGCGCGAGCTGCGGACGAGAAGCTGCGTGTTCAACTGCCGCTCCAGCCGCAGCATCTGGCGCGTCAGCGCCGGCTGGGTGCAGGCCAGCTTCTCCGCGGCGCGGGTCAGGCTGCCCGCCTCGCAGACCCGGACGAACTGTTCGAGGAGCCGCAGATCCATGCGCGGACCATACCGGTTCGGCATGGCCGCGATAAGCACATTTCATTTCCGCCGCGGCAGGCCGGCTGCTTAGCTCGGCGCGTCTCGCCCCGGGAGGATGTCGTGCTCGAACTCTACCACTCGCCCATTTCGACCTGCAGCCAGAAGGTGCGGCTCGTGCTCGCCGAGAAGGGGCTGGCGTGGACGTCGCGGCTGGTCACCTTCGCGGACGGCCAGCACCTGACGGCCGAATACATGAAGCTCAACCCGAACGGCGTGGTGCCGACGCTGGTCCATGACGGCGACCCGATCGTCGACAGCTCGGTGATCAACGAATATCTGGACGAGGTCTTCCCCGACACGCCGGTGCGGCCGGCCGACGCCAAGGCGCGGGCGCGCATGCGGGCGTGGCGGCAATATATCGACGAGGTGCCGACGCCCTCGATCCGGGTGCCCTCGTTCAACGCCTATTTCGTGCCGATCTGGTCGCAGATGAGCGAGGAGGCGTTCATCGCCTATACGGAGCGGCTGCCGCTGAGGAAGCATTTCTACCAGCGCATGGGCCGCGGCGGCTTCCCGCAGAAGGAGGTGGCCGACGCGCTCGACCGGCTGCGCCAGTCGCTGGAGCGGATGGACCGCTCGCTGGCCGAGGGGCCGTGGCTCAACGGCGCGGACTACTCGCTGGCCGACGTCTCGATCACGCCGACCATCGTGCGGATGGAGGACCTGGGGCTGGCGAAGATGTGGGCCGACCTGCCGCGCGTCGGCGACTGGTACGACCGCATCCGGGCGCGGCCCAACTTCGCGGTCGCCTACATGCCGGGCTCGCGCGACCTCGGGCCGTCCTGCTGAGGCTGAAAAAGCATGGCGCCGGGCCGATTGACAGGGCCTGCGCAATGCCCTTAATGTCCGCGCCCATGACGACGACGATCATTCTCGTAGGATGGCGCATGGGCAAGGCGGTGTGACCGCCGGGCGACAGCACCCCATGCGCGCACGACAGGCTCCCTCGGGAGCCTTTTTTATTGGCCAGAACGCGACTACACGAACACGGCGCCGGGGCGGCGCGGACAGAACGGGACAGACCGATGAGCAGCGGAAAGAACGAGAGCGGCCGGCGCGAGATGACGGGCGCCGAAATGGTGGTGCAGGCGCTGATCGACAACGGCGTGAAGCACATATTCGGCTATCCGGGCGGCGCGGTCCTTCCGATCTACGACGAGCTGTTCCAGCAGGAGGAGGTGCAGCACATCCTCGTCCCCTCCGGCCCGGGCGCGACGAATGCGGTCACCCCGCTGCAGGACGCGCTGATGGATTCGATCCCGCTGGTCTGCCTGACCGGGCAGGTGCCGACCACGCTGATCGGCTCCGACGCTTTCCAGGAATGCGACACCGTCGGCATCACCCGGCCCTGCACCAAGCACAATTGGCTGGTGAAGGACGTCAACGAGCTCGCCGCCACGATCCACGAGGCCTTCCACGTCGCCACCACCGGCCGGCCCGGCCCGGTGGTCGTCGACATCCCCAAGGACGTGCAGTTCGCGAAAGGCATCTACACGCCGCCGCAGACGGCGCCGCGCACCTCCTACCAGCCGAAGGTGCAGGGCGACGTGGACAAGCTCCGCGCCGCGGTCGAGCTGATGGCGCAGGCCAAGCGCCCGATCATCTATTCGGGCGGCGGCGTCATCAATTCCGGGCCGGAGGCCAGCCACCTGCTGCGCGAGCTGGTCGAGCTGACCGGCTTCCCGATCACCTCGACGCTGATGGGGCTCGGCGCCTATCCGGCCAGCGGCAAGAACTGGCTCGGCATGCTCGGCATGCACGGCAGCTACGAGGCCAACATGGCCATGCACGACTGCGACGTCATGCTGTGCCTGGGCGCGCGCTTCGACGACCGCATCACCGGCCGGCTCGACGCCTTCTCGCCGAACTCGAAGAAGATCCACATCGACGTCGACGCGGCGTCGATCAACAAGAACGTGCGCGTCGAGGGGCCGATCGGCGGCGACGTCGGCCGCGCGCTGCAGGGCATGGTGCGGCGGTGGCGGGGGCCGGCGCGGCCGCACCGCAAGGGCCTGGCGCCGTGGTGGGAGCAGATCGCCCGGTGGCGGGCGCGCGATTCCTTCGCCTACAAGCCGAGCGCCGACGTGATCATGCCGCAATTCGCGATCGAGCGACTGTTCGAGGCGACGAGGGGCCGCGACACCTACATTACCACCGAGGTCGGCCAGCACCAGATGTGGGCCGCGCAGTTCTACGGCTTCGAGGCGCCGAACCGCTGGATGACCTCGGGCGGGCTGGGCACGATGGGCTACGGCCTGCCGGCCGCGCTCGGCGTGCAGATCGCGCATCCGGGGAGCCTCGTCATCGACATCGCCGGCGACGCCTCGGTGCTGATGACGATCCAGGAAATGAGCGCGGCGGTGCAGCACGACGCGCCGATCAAGATCTTCATCCTCAACAACCAGTACATGGGCATGGTGCGCCAGTGGCAGCAACTGCTGCACGGCAACCGGCTGTCGCACTCCTACACGGAGGCGCTGCCGGACTTCGTCAAGCTCGCCGAAGCCTATGGCGGGCACGGCCTACGCCGCGGGAAGCCGGGCGGCCCCGACCCCCCGGTCTCCGCGATGATCGCCGCGGGAAAGCCGGCGGTCTTTGACTGCCGCCGGGCCCACCCCGCCCACTGCTTCCCCACGATCCCCCCCCGCAAGGCGCACAACGAGATGCTGCTGCCCGACGAGGCGAGCGACGAAGCCGTCGCCAACGCCATCGACGCCAAGGGCCGGGAGCTGGTGTAGGTTGAGGTAAGACGGGGTAAGGCGTATTGTTTCTTACCACGTCTTACATGGAGGCGACGATGAACGCCCGGGCGAAGATTTCCAGCAAGGGGCAGCTCGTGCTGCCGAAGGCGGTGCGAGACGCGCACGGCCTCGCCCCCGGCTCCGAGGTCGATATCGAGAGCACGGGCGACGCCATCGTCTTGCGGCCGCGCCACAGGAAGGCGCGGCGAACCTATACGGTCGACGAGGTGGCGGGCTTCCTGAAATACGATGGTCCGCCCGTGACTCTCGAGGATATGGAGCGAGCCATATTGGAAGAAGCCAAGCGAAAGTGGAATGCCGAGCGCCGTTGACACCAATGTCCTGGTTCGCTTTCTGGTCGATGACGGAAGCGGGCAGGTGGCATCCGCACGCAACGTGTTCGCCGGCGGGAGAGTGTTCATACCCCTGAGCGTCCTGCTCGAGAGCGAATGGGTTCTCAGGAGCAATTTCGGCTTCAGCCGAACCCAAATCTGCGATGCCTTCGAGCTGGTCCTGGGTATAAACTCCGTTCTTTTCCAGGAAGAGAACGTCGTCGCCGATGCTGTAGCGTCTTGCCGTCTCGGCATGGATTTCGCCGATGCCCTCCACCTGCACTCAGCAGCGGATTGCAGCACTTTCTATACGTTCGACAGGAAGCTTATCCGAAAGGCAGAGCGAACGTTTCCCGCCTTGCCGGTTCGCCGGCCTTAATATTCTTCAGTTCAACGACGATGTTCGAGAGACAGACATGAACGCGCAGCTTCAGCCGACGGGGTCGGCCTATTTCATCGCCAAGGAAACGCAGACGCCGGAGAGCCATACGCTGTCCGTGCTGGTCGACAACGAGCCGGGCGTTCTTGCCCGCGTCATCGGCCTGTTCTCCGGGCGCGGCTACAACATCGACAGCCTGACCGTGTCGGAGACCGAGCACGAGAAGCACCAGTCGCGCATCACCATCGTGACGCGCGGCACGCCGGGCGTCCTGGAGCAGATCAAGTCGCAGCTCGAGCGCATCGTGCCGGTCCACCGCGTGGTCGACCTCACCGTCCGCGCCAAGGTCCTCGGCCAGGAACGGCCGATCGAGCGCGAAGTGGCGCTGGTGAAGATCGTCGGTTCCGGCGAGATGCGGCAGGAAACGCTGCGCCTTGCCGACGCTTTCCACGCCAAGGTCGTCGATGCGACGACGGAGCATTTCATCCTGGAGATCACCGGCAAGTCCTCCAAGATCGACCAGTTCGTGGCGATCATGAAGCCGCTCGGGCTCGTCGAAGTCTGCCGCACCGGCATCGCCGCGATGAACCGCGGCCCGCAGGGAATGTGAGCTTCTGCACGGGCGGTCGGCGGGATTGAAGCCTTGCCTTGCCCCGCCCGCTGCCGTCATCCTCGGCCTTGTGCTGGGATCTGCCAACGTATTGAAAAAACTGGACTTTGCAGATGTTCGGGACAGGCCCGAGCATGACAAAGGAGAGGTTTTCGAACCTTCCCGGCGGGAAGCCCTTTTCGTTTCAGATCATTTCCAGCGGTCGCTTGCGCGTCGGCGGCGGGAAGGCTTCGTCGAGGTGGCGGAGGTCTTCCGACGTGAGGCGGATCTCGCAGGCGCGGGCATTCTCGCGCACGCGCTCGGACGCACCCGATTTCGGGATCGCGATGACGCCGGGTCTCGTGAGCAGGAAGGCGAGGGCGACCTGCGCGGCGCTGGCATCGTGGATGCGGCCGATCTCCTCCAGCGCCGGATGGCCGACAAGGCGGCCCTCGTCGAGGGGCGAATAGGCCATGACCGGAATGCCCTGTACCTGGCTCCAGCGCAGGAGATCGTATTCGATGCCGCGGTGGGCAAGGTTGTAGAGCACCTGGTTGGCGGCGGGGCGCGCCGGCTCGACGGCGCCTAGCAGTTCCTTCATGTCGGGTTCGTCGAAGTTGGAGACGCCCCAGGCGCCGATCTTGCCCTCGGCCTTCAGCGTCTCGAAGGCCTCGACGGTCTGCGCGAGCGTGTGGCGGCCGCGCCAGTGCAGGAGGTAGAGATCGATATGATCGGTGCCGAGCCGCCTCAGGCTCGCCTCGCAGGCGGCAACCGTGCCGGTGCGGCTGGCATTACCGGGCAGCACCTTGCTGACGAGGAAGACCTCGTCCCGCCGGCCGCGGATCGCCTCGCCGACGACCTCCTCCGCGCCGCCGTCGGCGTACATTTCCGCCGTGTCGATCAGTGTCATGCCAAGGTCCAGCCCCGTGCGCAGGCTGGCGGCTTCCTCGGCCGCAGACGCGCGGCTTTCGCCCATGTGCCAGGTGCCAAGGCCGAGGGCCGGCACCTGCCGTCCGCCGGGAAGGGTGACTGCCGGTAGTTCCGCTTTCATGCCGCGCTCCATGAACAATGCATCGCCGGCCGGAATTGTCTCAATGACAAGAATTGGCTGGCCGTAGCCGAGAGATGGACTATCAATCGGAAAAAACAATACGGATCACAAGAGTCTGCCATGCAGATCGAAATCTTTCTTGCGCTGCTCGTCTTCGCCCTCACGACCTCGATAACCCCCGGACCCAACAACATGATGCTCTTCGCCTCGGGCGTGAACTTCGGTTTCGTCCGGACGATCCCGCATATGTGCGGCATCGGTGTCGGCTTCCTCGTGCTGCTGCTTGCCGTCGGTTTCGGTCTCGGCGCGCTGCTGGACGCCGTGCCGCTCGTCTATACCGTGCTGAAATTCGCCGGCGGCGCCTATCTCGTCTGGATCGCCTGGAAGATCGGCACCGCGCGCAGTATCGGCGAGGGCAGGGCCGGTACACGGCCGATGAGCTTCCTCGAAGCCGCCGCCTTCCAGTGGGTCAACCCGAAGGCGTGGGT
>Ga0066256_1004124_pt1 | contig 13227 bp, 8 predicted proteins | sample ThiBio_1000_biof_FD_87107 | JGI IMG/M metagenome (GOLD analysis project Ga0066256, IMG submission 87107) | Wastewater bioreactor microbial communities from Cape Town, South Africa - Thiocy_expt_1000_biof (version 2) | ecosystem: Engineered > Bioreactor > Thiocyanate-remediating >...
GCGCGCTGGTCTAGGGGTTTGCGCTGACTTTGGTGATCGAGCCGAGGGCCTGTTCCAGAGGTGCAGTGTACGAAGAAGCCATGGTGTCAGGCTCGGCTCCTGGTTGGCTGGCGGATACGACGACAATAGGAAATTCGATCGACGGCAGGTTGGCGTCCGGCATACACGCATAAGCGTCGAGGCCGGCGATCATCACGGCAGCCGCGAGCAGCGATGTTCCGATGGGGCGGGCGATGAACAGGGCCGACGGGTTGAGGGAACTCATGGTGCGGCCTCGCCCTTGCGCGCTTCCGCGAGCGCCGTCTCTGCACTGATCTTGCGGCTGCCGCCGAGGCGCAGACGCAGGCGCTCCACCGCCAGATAAACCACGGGTGTGGTGTAAAGCGTCAGCAATTGGCTGAGCAGCAGGCCACCGATGATGGAAACGCCGAGCGGCACGCGCAATTCGCTGCCGATACCCGTGTCGATGGCCAGCGGTATGGCGCCGAGCAAAGCGGCCAAGGTGGTCATCATGATCGGGCGAAAGCGCAGCTTGCAGGCGCGCACGATCGCCTCGGTCGGCGACATCCCTTGTTCGCGCTCGGCCGAGATGGCGAAGTCGATCATCATGATCGCGTTCTTCTTGACGATGCCCATTAGGAGCACGATGCCGATCAAGGCGATCACCGAAAGGTCGTGTCCCATCAGGTTCAGCGCCAGCAAGGCACCGACACCAGCGGACGGGAGGGTCGTCAAAATCGTGAACGGATGGGCCAGGCTCTCGTAGAGCACGCCGAGCACGATGTAGATCGAGATTACCGCGGCAAGGATCAGCCACGGTTGATTGGAGAGCGCGCGCTGGAATTCGGCCGCGTCGGCATGGAAGCTCGCCGAAATATTCGTCGGCAGATCGATGGTGCGTTGGGCGCGTTCCACCGCATTCACCGCATCCCCGAGCGAAGCGCCTGGACGCAGGTTGAAACTGAGGGTGGAGGCCGGGAATTGATCCTGATGGGCGATCAGCAGCGGCGCCGTGGTGCGGACGATGCGGGTGAAGCTGTCGAGCGGCACCTGCACGCCGCCGACACCGGCAACATAAAGGCGTGACAGTGACGAGGGATCGTCCTGATAAGCGGGAGCGGCCTCAAGAATGACGCGATATTGGTTGGCCTGGCCATAGATCGTCGAAATCTGTCGCTGACCGAAAGCACTGTTCAAAGTGTCGGCGATCGACTGGATGGAAATGCCGAGACGGCCGGCTTTTTCCCGGTCGATGTCGACAAAAGCCCGCAAGCCGCCGTCCTGGCTTTCATTGGCGGGGTTGCGGATGATCGGATCGTTGCGCAGTTCGGCAAGCAGGCGCTGGCTCCAGCGGTCGACCTCGACGGGATCGGCGCCGGACAACGTATATTGATATTGCGAACGGCTGCTGCGGGTCGAAATCTGAATGTCCTGAACCGGCTCGAGATAGATATTGGCGCCGGGAACTTCGGTGACGGCGGTGCGCAGGCGCGCGGCGATTTCGGCGGCCGTGCTTGTTCTCTCGTCCTTCGGCCGCAGCACGATGGTCAGCCGGCCGGTGTTTCCTGTGGCGTTTAACGGGCCAATGGCGAGTACCGAGACGACGTCGGCGACGTCTTTGTCATCGCGCAGCCGGCGAGCGACATTGGTCTGCAGGTCGGTCATCTCGCGGAACGAGGCGTCGGGCGCGGCTTCCAGCACGGCGCTGATCAGGCCGGTATCCTGGGTCGGAATGAAGCCCTTGGGCATCACCGCGTAGAGATAGACGGTGAGTGCCAGGGTCGCCAGCGTGATCAGAATAATCAGCGGCTGATGGTGCAGCGCGCGGTCGAGTGTGCGCTCATAGACATTCGCCATCCACTCCAGCGGTGCCTCGACCAGGCGCATGAAAGCGTTGTGCTTTTCGTTATGGCCCTCGGCCCTCAGGAGTTTGGCCGACAACATCGGTGTAATCGTCAGCGAGATGATGGCCGAGACGACGACGGCGATGGTCAGCGTCAAGGCGAATTCGCGGAACATCCGGCCGACGAGGCCGGTCATGAACAGGAGTGGAATGAAGACCGCGATAAGCGAGAAGGTCAGCGATACGACCGTGAAGCCGATCTCGCGGGCGCCGTCGAGAGCGGCGTCGAGCCGGTTCTTGCCCTGTTCGAGATTGCGGACGATGTTTTCGATCATGACGATGGCATCGTCGACGACGAAGCCGGTGCCGATCGTCAGCGCCATCAGGGACAGGTTGTCGAGGCTGAAGCCGGCCAGATACATCACGCCAAAGCTGGCGACGATCGACAGCGGCAGGGTGATGCCAGCGACGATGGTGGCGCGCATCGACCGCAGGAAGAGAAGCACCACCAGCACGACCAGGCTGATGCTCAAGACCAGGGTGAATTGCACTTCGTGAACCGAGGCGCGAATGGTCCTGGTGCGGTCCTGCACCACCGCGATTTCGACACCCGCGGGGATCAGCCGTTGCAGACGCGGCAGTTCTTGGGTGATGCGGTCGGCGGTTTCGATGATATTGGCGCCGGGCTGTTTCTGCACGTCGAGAATGACCGCCTGCCGGCCATTGAACCAGCCGCCGACGCGGACATTTTCCAGTCCATCGACCACCTGGGCGACGTCGCGCAGGATAATCGAGACATTGTTGCGCGAGGCAACGACGATGTTGCGATAAGCCTCTGCGGTGGCGATCTGGTCGTTGGCGGAAATGATCCAGGATTGCGAGGCGCCGTCGAGCGTGCCCTTCGATCCGGCGACATTGGCGTTGGCGATGGCCTGGCGCAGATCATCGATGCCGATCTTATAGGCCGCGAGCCGGGCGAGGTCGGCGCGGATGCGCACCGCCGGGCGCACACCGCCTTGAACGGAAACGAGGCCGACGCCACTGATTTCCGAGAGGCGCGGCAAGATCAGCGTATCGGCGAGATCACTCATCACGCGCAGCTCGACGCTGTCGGATACCAGGGCGATGGAGACGATCGGCGCGTCGGCCGGGTTCACTTTCGAGTAGATCGGCGGATAGGGCAGGGTTCTCGGCAGCAAAGCGGAGGAGGCGGAGATCGCCGCCTGCACGTCCTGCGATGCGGCTTCGATGTCGCGGTCGAGGTCGAACTGCAGGGTGATCTGGCTGTAGCCGAAGGAGGATTGTGACGACATCGACACGAGGGACGGGATCTGCCCGAACAATCGTTCGAGGGGCGCCGTCACGGTCGAGGCCATCGTTTCCGGGTTGGCGCCCGGCAACTGGGTCTTGACGAGGATGGTCGGGAAATCGACCTGCGGCAGTGAGGACACCGGCAGGCGCGTGTAGCCGAGCAGGCCACACAGGAGAATGGCCACGGCCATCAGACCGGTGGCGACCGGGCGCAGAATGAATGGTGCCGATATGTTCATCTCACCATCATGGTGCTGTTGCCCTTAAGGCGTTGCGCTGTGTTGAAACCGTTAGCCGCGGCGGCCGCCGCGACGCCGTTGTTGATTTTGACTCTCCTCAGCTGCCGGTGCCGGCTGCACGTCATCGTCGGCGGTAGCTGAAACTTTCGCCTCGTCGGTCAATCGGCCGAAGCCGGTGATGACGATACGTGCCCCCGGCTCGACACCCTTTTCGATCACCGCCAGCTTTTCGTCCTGCCGGGTAACGGTTACGTCGGTCATTTTCACGGTGCTGTCGTCGCGCAGCACATAGACATAGGCGCCGCGGGGGCCACGCTGAATGGCGGCGGAAGGGGCGACCGTCACGCCGCGCAGCACGTCGATGAAGGCGCGAACGTTGACGAACTGGCCCGGCCAAAGGCGCAGGGTCGGATTGGCGAATTGCGACTTGATGCGCACGGTGCCGGTGGCTTGATCGACCTGATTGTCGATCACTTCCACGGTGCCGGTTTCGATCACCGTCGTATTGTCGGGCTCGAGCGCTTGCAGGACGATCTTGGCACGAGCCTGGGCGGCATTCAGGGCCCGCAACTGCTGCTGCGGCAGATTGAAGAAAATGCTCAGCGGGCGCAGTTGCGTCAGCGTGACGACGCCGGTCTGGTCCGACGAGCGGACGATATTGCCGACGTCGACCAGACGGATACCCGTGCGCCCGTCAACCGGGGCGCGAATGGTCGTGTAATCGAGGGTGATTTTGGCGCTGTCGATGAGAGCCTGGTCGACCCGCACCTGCGCTTCCAGCTGGGCGACGAGGGCGCGTTGCGTGTCGGCTTGCTGTTTCGAGCCGAAATTGGTCTGCGCCAGCCGTGTGTAGCGTTCGAGGTCGAGGCGGGCATTGGCGAGCTGCGCTTCGTCCTGCGCTTTCTTGGCGACGGCCTGATCGTATTGCGCCTGATAGGTGCGCGGATCGATGCGAGCGATCACATCGCCGGCTTTCACATCCTGGCCTTCGCGGAAGGCGATTTCGGTGAGTTGTCCGTCGACCTGCGCCCGCACGGTGACGGTGTTGAGCGCCTGCACGGTGCCGACCGCGTCGGCCGTGACCGGAACATCGTCGGTCTTCACGCGGGTGACGAGGACCGGGATCGGCTGGCCACTCTGGCCGCCCCAACCGCCGCGTCCGCTATTGGCGGCCTGCTGCGCGCGCTGAGGGAGCCAGCCGCCGAGCGGCGACGGCAATTGGATCCAGCGGGTGAAATGGGCGTAGACAAGCACGGCAAGAAGGGCGACCGCGATGACAATCAGCCGTTTCATGGCGTGGCCTCCGCCGGAAGCGAGGCAGGGACGGTGATCGCAGGATCCGCGGCAAGCATGGGATCGACATATTCACGGGTGAAGCCGCCGCCAAGGGCCTGATAGAGGCTGACGATGGCGAGCAGGCGCTGATAGCGTACCAAGGTCAGCGCATCTTGGGCCGAGAACAGATTGGTCTGAGTGTTGAGCAAGATCACGATGTCGATGACGCCTTCGTTCAAACGCTGTTGGCTGATGTCGTAAGCGCGTCGGGCCGCAGTCACCGCCATAGCCTGCAGACGTTCCTGCTCGGCATATTTGCGCACGGCGATCAGGGCGTTTTCGACGTCGGTCAGCGCGCTGACGATAGCCTTGCGATAGTTGGCCAGCAATTCGTTGCGTTGCCCGCGTCGCGCGTCGAGCTGGCCTTGCAGATTGTAGCCATCGAAGATCGGTTGGGTCAGGCTGTCGGCAACCGACAAGGCGAGGGCATCGGCGCGCAGCAAGTTCTTAAGTGCAGCACTGGCAAGGCTGGCGTTGCCCGTCAAAGTGATCGTCGGCAGAAAGGCAGCGCGAGCGGCGACGATATTGGCTTCTCCCGCCAGAAGGCGCGCCTCGGAGGCGGCAATGTCGGGGCGGCGCAGCAGCAATTGGGAGGGCAGCCCGGGCTTCACCTGGGGCAGGGCCAAGGCGCTGAGCCGGCCGCCTTTGACGGTGATGCTTTCGGGCGTGCGGCCGAGCAAAGCCGCAACGACATTCTTCTGCTGTTGGGCCTGGCGCTCCAGCACCGGAATGTTGACGCGCAGATTGGCGAGCACGCTTTCCTGCTGCGCGACGTCCAGCGCCGTGCCGGTGCCGACATCGACCCGGGCGCGAATAGCGTTGAGTACCCGCTCGGCGGCGCGGATATTATCGCGCGCATAAAGCAGACGGTCTTGCGCGACGAGAACCTGGAAATAGGCATTGGCCAAGGTGGCGAGGGTCGTCACGACCAAAGTGTCATAGTCGAAGCGGCTTGCGACCGCGCCGATGCGTCCGGCCTCGGCCAGAGAGGCGTTGCGTCCCCAAAAATCGATCACATAGCTGGCTGAAAGGCCGATGTTGAAATTGCTGTTGTAGTTGGGCGTGAAGGGGCCGGAGGAGGCGCCCAAAGTGCCGGGCGAGCGGCTGCGTGAGGCGCTCTGGCTGGCATTGATCTGCGGATAAAGAGCGGCGCCAGCGATCATCATCTGGGCTTCCGCCTGCGCGAAGCGGGCGAGGGCGGCGCCGAGATCGAGATTGCCGTCCAAAGTCATGGAACCAAGTTCGGTCAGTTCCCTCGAGCCGAAGGCGGCGAGCCAATCCTGGCTGACGGCCTTGGCGGATCGGCCCGGGGCTTCACGATAGCGCCCCGCAAGCTCGGGCCCTGCGGCGCCGATGCGTTCCGAATCGAGCGCACAGCCGGAAACCAAAGATGCCGCCAGCATGATCGTCCCCGCGGGGCGCACGCGCCGTTGGGTCAAGGAACTAATGAATCGCCACACCACGCTAACCTGCCGTCTTGGCCTAACCTGTTGTCTTGGACCGTCTATGCCTGCGTCGAACGCCCTGTTCGATTCCGGGTGCAGCGATTTCATACTTAACGGAAGCGAACATGACGGGAAACTGATCGGAGCTTCGTCCGCCGACAAGTTACAAGTTGGTCATCCACGATCCGATCGATCACATCGCGTCTTCCAGATCACGATTGTGACATTCCCGCCACACGGCACAGGGGATTTTCCGGGGCGCCATGCCCCGGCAAGCCCCTCGGTAAGTCTGCGGTGCGCCCGTAGCGCCGCGTCTGGCTGGAGAATGTCCTTGTTTCGCAGGGGCCTAAATCTCGGATTCTATTTAGAAGAATTATAAAAAGCTTATTTCCAACACATTCTAATTTAGAACAAGAATAAATCCGATCGCATGCCGCTCGATTGACAGTAAATCCTGACTCAAACTAGGTCGAATTACGTCAAAATTACGAAAACCCTAGTGTTTTTGTTTCGATTCTAAAGTCTGGAGGCATGAAAAACGATGAGCGCCCCGTCCATCCCCGTGTCATTACGTCCAATTCCGCAGGTTGCCGGCGTTAAATCCAAGCGGAAAATGGATGTGCCCGCGCGGGCCATGACGGCCGCCGCGATCATTGCCGTCGCGCCCGTTGCGCCGGCGCTTGCGCAAAGCGGAAGCTCGGCCTTGCCGTCCGTCACCGTCGATGCGCCCCAGCAGAAGGCCCGTCCGGCCGCCGTGCGTGCCACTCAGCGCCCGACGCGCGCTGCCGCCGCGCCTCGCCGTCGCGCGGTTCGTGCCGCTACTCCGGCTGCACCGGTCATCGCCGCGCCAAACCCTGCTGGCGCCGGCGTTCCCACGGTTCCCGTTGAGGCCGACGCCAATCCCTACGCCCAGCCCGGCGTGCCCTACAAGGTGAACCGGCTGGCATCGCAGAAATTCGTCGATCCGATCATCAATCAGCCGCGCACCGTCGTCGTGATCCCCAAGGAGGTCATGGAAGACAAGGGCGCCACTTCGCTGCGTGAATTGGTACGCACGACGCCGGGCCTGACGCTGGGCACGGGCGAAGGCGGCAATGCGTTTGGCGACCGTATTTTGATCCGTGGCTTCGATGCCCGTTCCGACATCTTCATCGACGGCGTGCGCGATCCGAGCGTCGGTATCCGCGAAAACTTCAACATCGAGCAGGTTGAAATTCTGAAAGGCCCGAATTCGAGCTTCGCGGGTCGTGGCACCACCGGCGGTGCGATCAACCTGGTGACAAAGAAGGCGACCGACGAAAGCTTCCGTCGCGTCGATGTGACCTTGGGCAACGCGCGCACCAAGCGCGGCACGATCGACATCAATCAAGTGATCACGCCCGAATGGGCTGTGCGCATGAACGTGATGGGCCAGAAGTCCGGCGTCGCCGAGCGTGACCGGGTCGAGGACAATCGTTACGGCGTGGCGCTCTCGACGACTTTCAAGCCGAGCGATCGGCTGAAGTTCGTCGCTGACTACACCTACATCAAGTTTGATGGTCTGCCGGATTGGGGCGTGCCCTATAACCGCACTTTGCTGAAGCCGTGGACGGAATTGGGCGTTCGCCGCAGCAACTACTATGGTCTCGTCAACCGCGACTTCCAGCGTTACGGCACGTCCGCCGGCTCCTTCGCCATGGAAGCCAAGCTAACCGATTGGATCACGCTGAATTCACGCTTCCGGGCGGGCAAGTCGATCCTCGATTATGTGGCGACGCCGCCGGAATCGGTCAACACCACCAATCCGAATCCGCTCTTGTGGACGACCCAAGGCAATCCGAAGAGCCGTTATCAGGTCACGAGTTTCTATACGAACCAGACCGACGTAACGCTCAAGTACAATACCGGCCTGGTGCAGAACACCACGGTCGCTGGCGTTGAATTCTCGCGTGAACGGACATCGCGCGAGAGCTATGTAGGCTTGGCGTCGGAAGCTTTCCCGTCGCCGACGACCGCTAGCGGCTCCTATACGTTCAATCTCTGGAACCCGTTCAACGACGCTGCTTTCCCGAATGAGCCGCGGCGCAACTTCCAGCCGACGGTCATCAATATCGATACCCAGGCGGCGTACCTCATTCATAACGCCAACTATAACGACTTCATCATCTTCAACGGTGGTATCCGCTACGACCATTACAATATCGCGCTGCGTCCGTTCGCGCCGACGCCGGCGAGCCCGTGGTTGAGCCGTTCGGGTGGCCTCTTCAACTATAACGCCGGCTTGACCATCAAGCCGCTGCCGAACGCCAGCATCTATGCGGCGATCGCGACCTCATCCAACCCGGTCGGAGCGGATGTCGACGGTGGCGCGTCGGATTACGGCGGGCTCGTCGCCGGCAATGTGGCGGCCGGTCCCGAACGTAACACGGCTATCGAAGTCGGTACCAAGTGGGAGTTCTTCAACCAGAAGCTTCTGGCCACGGCCGCTTTGTTCCAAACCACGAAAGACAATGCGCGCGAGCAGATTGGCACGGTCGTTGTGGGTTCGGGCGCTTACCGCGTGCGCGGTGTCGAATTCGGCCTCAATGGCAAGATCACCGACAATTGGAGTGTCTACGGTGGCTTGGTGTTGATGGACTCGAAGGTGACGAAGACGGCCATCGCCGCGAACGTGGGCCGGCAGCTCGCCAACGTGGCGCATCAGTCCTTCAATCTGATGAGCAAATATCGCATCAACCAGTACTTCGAGGTTGGTGGTCAGGCGACATACACCTCCAAGCAGTATGGTGGAACGCTGGCGGCCACGACCGGCAACGTGCTGCCTTCGTCCTGGCGTTTCGATGCCTTTGCCGATGTGCACATCAACAAGATGTTCGCTCTGAAGTTTGCCGTCTACAATATCTTCAACACGCGCATCTACGATGCCTTCTATCGCAGCAACACGCCGTTCACCTATATGGCGCCGGGCCGCCTGATGACGGTGACCGCGACGATGAAGTTCTGATTTCGATCAGAGCGTCGATCCAGACAGGAACGCCGGGCATAGCCCGGCGTTTTTTTATGGGGCGCGGAGCGCCTGTTCCATATAGGTCCCGATGCGCGACCAGGTGTTGCCGGTGCCTAGCGCATCGCGATAGGAGGCGACGATTTTCGCAGTCAGCGGACTGCTCTTGGCCTTGTTCTCGATGACGGCCGCGGCCTTCTCCCGCGCTTCTTTGATGAAGTCGGCCGGGAAGGGCGTAATTTTCGTGCCGAGCTTGGCGAGTTCGATGATCGCGCCGGCGTTCATCTGTTCGGCTTCGGCAAGGCCGGCTGAATGTTCGGCCGAGCAGGCGGTTTCGATGATGCGTTGTAGATCGGCCGGCAGCTTGGCGAAGGCGGCGAGGGAGATCAGCGCTTCGCCCGCGCCATTCGGCTTATTGAAGCCTGGCATGTAGTAAAAGGGCGCGATGCGGTAGAGGCCGAGGGGCAGATCGTTGGCGGGCGAGAGAATCTCCACCGCGTCGATGGCACCCTTTTCCAGTGCCGTATAAATGTCGCCCGGCGGAATGTTCTGCGGGGTCGCACCCATGGCGGCGTAGACGTCGCCGCCCATGCCGGAGACGCGGATGCGCATGCCTGAGACATCGCGAGGGCTTTCGATCGGTTTGCGGAACCAGCCGCCCATCGAGGGGCCGGTATTGCCGGCGAGCAGGCCACGCACGCCGCGCGGCCGGTAAAGCTCGTCCCAAAGCTGCTGGCCGCCGCGATGTTCGATCCAGGTTTGATGGGCGAGCGGCCCCAGGCCAAATGGCGCGGTGGTGAAGAAGGCGGCGCCGGGCAACGTGCCATCCCAGAAGAACGAAGCGGTATGGCCCATTTCGACGGCGCCGGAAGCAACACCATCGAAAACGCCGAAGGCGGGAACGACGGCGCCGGCTGGAAAGACATCGACGCGCAGCCGGCCGCCGCTCATGGTCGTGATGCGCTCAGCCAATCGATCGGCGGAAACGCCGGGGCCGGGCAGGCCCTTGGTCCAGGAGGTCGCCATGCGCCAGACAATCGGCGTTTGGGCACGGGCAACGGCTGGTGCCGCCAGCGGCAGGACAGCGGTGCCGGCCAAGATACGCCGTCGTGTCGGGTTCATGAGCGCGATCTCCCTTTCGCCCGATGAGGCGTTCCAATCTTGATATCGTGCATGCCCGGCCAGGGCCGGGCATGCAATGGTTTTGTTGTGCGGGCTTTATTGCTTGACGTAGAGCTTGCCGCCGCCTTCGAGGAATTCACGGCTCTTTTCGGCCATGCCCTCCAGCGCCGCCTTCTCATTGCCGAGCATGGCTTCCGCTTCCACGCGCAGATCCTGCGTGATTTTCATCGAGCAGAATTTCGGTCCGCACATGGAGCAGAAGTGTGCCGTCTTATGAGCGTCCTTCGGCAGGGTTTCGTCGTGATAGGTACGCGCGGTATCGGGGTCCAGACCAATATTGAACTGGTCTTCCCAGCGGAATTCGAAACGCGCCTTGCTCATCGCGTCGTCGCGGATCTGCGCCGCTGGATGGCCTTTGGCGAGATCGGCCGCATGGGCGGCGATGCGATAGGTGATCACGCCGGTTTTCACGTCGTCGCGATCGGGCAGGCCGAGATGTTCCTTCGGCGTGACGTAGCAGAGCATGGCCGTGCCGAACCAGCCGATCCGCGCCGCGCCGATGCCGGAGGTGATGTGGTCATAGCCCGGCGCGATATCGGTCGTCAGCGGTCCAAGAGTGTAGAAGGGGGCTTCGTGGCTCTCCTTGAGCTGCTTCTCCATGTTGATCTTGATCTTATGCATCGGCACATGGCCGGGGCCTTCGATCATCACCTGACAGCCTTTTTCCCAGGCGATCTTGGTGAGTTCGCCAAGAGTTTCCAACTCGCCGAACTGGGCGGCATCGTTGGCATCGGCGATGGAGCCCGGGCGCAAGCCGTCGCCCAGTGAGAACGACACGTCGTATTTGCGCATGAGGTCGCAAATGTCGCCGAAGTGTTCGTAAAGGAAGCTCTCGCGATGGCCGGCGAGGCACCAGCGTGCCATGATCGAGCCGCCGCGTGAAACGATGCCGGTGACGCGCCGGGCGGTCAGCGGCACATATTTGAGACGCACGCCGGCGTGGATGGTGAAATAGTCGACGCCCTGTTCGGCCTGTTCGATCAGCGTGTCCTTGAACACTTCCCAATCGAGCTTCAGTGGATCGCCACCAACTTTTTCCAGCGCCTGATAGATCGGCACGGTGCCGATCGGCACCGGCGAATTGCGGATGATCCAGTCGCGGATGTTGTGGATGTTCCGGCCGGTGGACAGATCCATCACCGTGTCGGCGCCCCAACGGATCGACCACACCATCTTCTCGACTTCCTCGGCCACCGAAGAGGTGACGGCGGAATTGCCGATGTTGGAATTGACCTTCACCAGAAAGTTGCGGCCGATGATCATCGGCTCGAGTTCCTGGTGGTTGATGTTGGCTGGGATGATGGCGCGACCGCGGGCGATTTCGTCGCGGACGAATTCCGGCGTCACGAAGGGCGGAATGGCGGCACCGAAGCTTTCGCCATCGGCAAGCTTTTCCTGCGCGCAAGCCAGCATTTGCTCACGGCCGAGATTCTCGCGATGGGCCACATAGACCATTTCTTCGGTGACGATGCCGGCGCGGGCGAACTCATATTGCGTGACGTATTTGGCGCCTTCGCCGGAAAGTGGCTGGGTGTTCGCCGGGCAGGCCGGCACCAGCTTGTCACCACTCACGCCGCCATTGTCGACATCCAGAACCGCGCGGCCGTGATAGGACAAGAAGCCGCGCCGCTCGATCCACGGCTGACGGATTTTCTTCAAGCCTTTCGACAGGTCGATGCCGGGATCGACCTCGGTATAGGGGCCGGACGCATCATAGACGCGCAGCGCTGGTTCGTTCGGATCCGAGAGGGTGATTTCGCGAAACGGCACATGCACGTCAGGATGGCCCTGGGGCGTGTAATAGACCTTGCGCGAGCCCGTCAGGGAACCGGTGGTGACGGTTTCGGGAATGAGCGAACTGGGTTTGGGCTGAATATTCATGCGGCGTCTCCGTGACGCCGGACCACAAGCGTCTATCGTTCTCGACGAACCCGGAGGAAAGAATAGGCCACGCCCGCAAATAGGCCTTGCCTGCTCGCCGTCCCTCCGCTGGTGCAAACCAGATCAGGTTCTAAGGGTGTGATCTCAGCTGTCGGACGATCCGGCAGCACCCCTGGCTGAGCAAAAGTTAGCGCGAAAGCGGTGGAACGGCAAGTTTGCTTTGAACCGTTCGAAAAACAGCAAAAGCCTTGGTTCGCATGTGATCGACCGGAGGCCGATGGAATTGTTGGACCAATGCGATGGCGGGATTGTGATTTGCCGCCGATTGCGCCGTTGCGATCACGATGTTTCCATGGCCGATACGACGGGCTGTGGCGCGAGGAAGATCCAAAGGTTCATTCCATGAAGAGCATCTTGTTTTCCGGCATGGCGCTGTTTTTCACGGCTGCTTCAGCGATAGCACAGGCGCCGGGCGCTTATAATGCGGTTGGAACGATCGAGCGCCTCGATTCGGCTTCGCTTGCGGTGAAGACCGACGCCAATACGGAGACCTTCGCGCTCGCGCCCAGTCTCGTCGTGTTGCAAAACAAAGTCGCGACGTTGAATGATATCAAGCCGAACGATTTTGTCGCCTCGGCGGCCGTCGTGAAGGACGGCAAATTGCATTCGACTGAACTGCGTATTTTTCCGGAAGCGTTGCGTGGCCTTGGCGAAGGGCAGCGGCCGATGAGTGGAGCTTCCGCCGGCCAGACGATGACCAATGCCACGGTCACCGGCGCGGTTCTCGCCAATGGCAGTAACACGCTTAAAGTGCGCTTTCCCGGCGGCGATTCCGAACTCGTGCTTGATCCTGGTGTGCCGGTGACACGGATCGATCAGGTCGAGCGGTCGATGTTGAAACCGGTCTCAAGGTCCGCGTTCAGGCCGTGCGCAATGGCGGCGGCATGGTGGCGAACCGCGTGACGCTGATATCGGATTAGCGGTTCAAGGTTTCAGGCGTCCATAGGG
>Ga0066256_1004125_pt1 | contig 13226 bp, 13 predicted proteins | sample ThiBio_1000_biof_FD_87107 | JGI IMG/M metagenome (GOLD analysis project Ga0066256, IMG submission 87107) | Wastewater bioreactor microbial communities from Cape Town, South Africa - Thiocy_expt_1000_biof (version 2) | ecosystem: Engineered > Bioreactor > Thiocyanate-remediating >...
CGCGCGTCCTGCACGCCACGGATGCCCCCGGCGACGCAGAACGGAATGTCGATCCCGCGCGCGACGCGCTCGACCCAGGCGCGGTCGACGCTGCGTCCTTGCGGGCTCGCGGTGATGTCGTAGAACACCAGTTCGTCGGCGCCCTCGTCGCGGTAACGCAGCGCGAGTTCGACGATGTCGCCCACGACCACGTGGTCGCGAAAGCGCACGCCCTTGACTACGCGTCCCTCGCGCACGTCGAGGCAGGGGATGATCCTGCGGCTCAGCATCGCAGCGCTTCCTTCAGGCTGAAGCGCCCCTCGAGCAGCGCACGCCCGAGGATCACCGCGCCCGTGCCCGCGCCGCGCACCGCGCGGATGTCGTCCAGCGAGCGGGCGCCGCCGGATGCCTGCACCTGGAAGTCCGGCGCCAGCTTCCGCAAATCGAGATACAGCTCGAGGTTGAAGCCGCCCAACGTGCCGTCGCGCGAAATGTCGGTGCACAATACGTGGCGCGCGCCGGCGCCCACGTAGTGGCTGGCGAGCGCGGCGAGCTCGACGCCGGAATCCTCGGTCCAGCCGTGCACGGGCAGGCACCACGCCTTGCCTTGCCGGCGCACGTCCAGCGCCAGCACCAGCCGGTCCGCGCCGTACTGCCCGATCCATTCCGCCACGGTGGCGGGGTCGCGCACGGCAACGCTGCCGACCACCGCGCGCGCCACGCCGGCCGCGTACAGGCGTTGCAACCCCTCGCGATCGCGCACGCCGCCGCCGGCCTGTACATCCAGTCGACATGCGCCGGCGATGTTTTCGATCACGCCCAGGTTTTCGAACCGTCCCGAACGCGCGCCGTCGAGGTCGACCACGTGCAAACGACGCGCGCCGTCGTCGGCGTAGCGCCGCGCAAGTTCGACCGGGTCGTCCGCAAACATCGTCTCGTGCGCATAGTCGCCCTGGCGCAAACGCACCACGCGGCCGCCGCGCAAATCGATCGCCGGGATCACCTCGAAGCTCATGCGGCGAGGAACCCCCGCAGCACCCTCGCGCCCAGCGTCGCGGAGCGTTCAGGGTGGAACTGCACGCCCGCGAAATTGCCGCGGCCGATCGCGGCGGAGAACGTCGCGCCATATTCGCAGGTGGCCAGCGTCGACGCGCCCACCGGCACCGCGTAGCCATGCACGAAGTACGCCCAACCGTCTTCGCGGGCCAGCCACGCATGCGGCGCGATCGCGCGCACGCGGTTCCAGCCCATGTGCGGCACCCGCAGTCCATCGCGCGCATCGATGCGCCTGACCGTCGCGTCGATGACGTCCAGGCCATCGACATCGCCTTCTTCCGAATGCGCGCACAGGAGCTGCATGCCGAGGCACACGCCCAGCACCGGTTGGGTCAGGCTGCGCAGCACCTCGACGAGGCGCAACGCGCGCAATCGTTGCATCGCGGGCGCGGCGGCCCCGACCCCGGGCAGAATCACCTTGTCGGCGGCGCGGATCGCGGCGGCATCGGACGTCAGTGCAGCCTCCACGCCCAATCGCTGCAGGGCGTAGCGCACCGAACCGATGTTGGCGCCGCCCGAGTCGACCAGCACCACGCTCATGCCAGCAGCCCTTTCGTGCTTGGCAGTGCATCGCCCTCGCGGCGCAGGGCCTGCCGCAACGCGCGCGCGACGACCTTGAAGCACGCCTCGACCATGTGGTGCGCGTTCTCGCCGCGCACCGCGAGATGCAGGTTCGCGCCCAGCGCATCGCACAGCGAGCGGAAGAAATGCGGCACCATCTCGGTCGGCAGTTCGCCCACGCGCTCGCGCGGAAAGCGGCCATCGAACACGAAACAGGCGCGACCGGAAAGATCGAGCCGCGCATCCGCCGCGCTTTCGTCCATCGGCAACGAGAAACCGTAGCGGGCGATGCCGCGCTTGTCGCCGAGTGCCCGCCTGAGCGCCTCGCCGATCGCCAGGCCGCAGTCCTCGACGGTGTGGTGTTCGTCGACGTGGGTGTCGCCCTCGCAACGCAGCCTCAAGGCGAAACCACCATGCTTGCCGAGCTGTTCCAGCATGTGGTCGAAGAACCCGATGCCGGTGGAAACTTCGGCGTCATCGCAACGGTCGAGGTCGACGCGAACCGAAATGCGGGTCTCTCGCGTCACGCGCTCGACCTCGCCCACACGCGGATCGTCCAGCAAGCGGTGCGCGATTTCGGTCCAGTCCATCCCGTCCGCGCCGATGCGGAATCCACGCACGCCGAGGTTGCCCGCGAGCTGCATGTCGGTGGCGCGGTCGCCCACCACCGCGGAATCGACGCGGCTCCAGCCGTCGTCGGAGAGATGGTGGCGCAGCATGCCCGTGCCGGGTTTGCGGGTATCGCGATTCTCGTGTTCGAAACTGCGGTCGATCAGCACTTCGCGGAAGCGGATGCCCTGCGACGCAAGGATGCGCAACAGCAACTCCTGCGGGCCACGAAAATCCGCTTCCGGGAAACCCGCGCTGCCGAGCCCGTCCTGGTTGGTCACCATCACCAGGTCGTAACCGGCCGCGACGCAACGCTGCAGCGCCGCGATGACACCCGGCATCAGGTCGAACTTTTCGAAGTTGTCGAGTTGCTCGTCGCCCGGCTCGACCACGAGGCACCCATCACGATCGACGAACAGCAGCTTGCGGCTCATGCCGGCTGCTCCACGCAAGCCCGCAGGACCTGGAGCACGCGATCGTTTTCGGCAGGCGCCCCGAGCGTCAGGCGCAACGCATCGCCCAGGCTCGGGTAGCGCCGCACGTCGCGCACCACGATGCCCGACGCCAGCAGCGCATCCAGCGCCGCTTCGGCATCGTGGAAACGCACGGCCAGGAAATTCGCCTGCGACGGCAATACTTCGCGCACGCAGGCGAGCCCGGCCAAGGCGGCGCGCAAGCGTGCACGTTCGTGGATCGTCACGGCCACGCGCTCGCGCATGGCGCGTTCGCCGGCCCTTGAAACCGCGCGCAGCGCGGCTTCCGCGCAAGGCGCCGGCACCGGGTACGGCGGCGTCAACTTGCGCAACAAGGCGACCACCCGCGCATCGGCGAGCAACATGCCGACGCGCACGCCGGCCAGTGCCCATGCCTTGGACAGGGTGCGCAGCACGACCAGATTCGGTACGGCGCCCACGCAATCGGCGACGCTGCCGCCATCGCCCCCGGGTTCGACAAACTCCACATAGGCCTCGTCGACCACCAGCAAGGCCCTGCCCGCCAGCGCTCCGGCCAGTCGCAGGATCGCCGTGCGCGGCACGCCCGCACCCGACGGATTGTTGGGCGCACACACGAACACCAGTTTCACCGCCGGCGTCACGCGTGCAAGCAGCGCATCGACATCCAGCGAGCCATCCTCGCGCAACGGCGCCTCGACCACGTCGGCACCCTGCACCCGCGCACACACCGCGTACATGCCGAAGGTCGGCGGCGAAACCATGATCGCATCGCGGCCCGCCGCACAAAACGCGCGCATCAGCAGGTCGATGCCCTCGTCGCTGCCGCGACCGATCAACAGTTGGGTCGCATCGACGCCGTACAGTTCGGCCAGCCTGTCCAGCAACGCGGCCGGTTGCGGATCGGGATAGCGATTCCAGCCTGCGGCATTGTCGAACGGCGGCCACGGCGATTCGTTGGCGTTCAACAGCAGCGCGCCGCCGCGCGCTTCCATGCGCGCCGAGGAATATGCTTGCAGCGCCCGGATTTCCGGGCGGGCGAGGTCGACCGGGCTAGCGGTGCGGTTCATGCGACGGCGACCTCCGCCGAGGCAGCGGACGGACCGGAAGCCAACCGCACCTCGATCGCACGGCGATGCGCATCCAGCCGTTCGGCGGCAGCCAGCGTCGCGGCACATGGCCCGATCGTGCGCAGGCCTTCGGCCGTGCATTCCTGCAGCGTGACCTGCTTCTGGAAACTCGCCACCGACAAACCGCCGACGCTGCGCGCCCAGCCGTAGGTCGGCAGTACGTGGTTGCTGCCGCTGCAATAGTCGCCCAGCGACTCGGGCGTCCACGGCCCGAGGAACACGGACCCGGCGTTGCGGATCGCATCGAGCCAGCGACGCGGCTCGCGCACCTGCACGATCAGGTGCTCGGGTGCGTAGCGGTTGCCCACTTCGAACGCATCGGCGATCAAGGCAACCCGGACCAGGCGGCTGTGCGCCAGCGCCTGACGCGCGATCGCGGCGCGCGGCAGCGTCGCGCACTGACGCTCCACCTCGCGCGCCGCGGCATCCAGCGTGGCGTCCGAATCGCTGACCCGCAGCACCCGCGAGTCCGGTCCCTGCTCGGCTTGCGACCACCCCCCCGCGATCACCAGGCCTTCGGGTGGCCCCGCCGGCATGTCGATGGCGGCGCCGGCCGGGTCGGACGACACCTGCAACTTGGCCTCGGTGACGAACGCGTTGCCGGGCCCGAACAGCTTGTCGCAATGCGGCACGCTCTCCGTTCCGTAGGCCAGCGCCGCGATCGCCTGCGCGCCACCCGACTTGAACACACGCTGGACGCCGCACAGGCGCGCGGCGAACAGCACCGCCGGATCGCAGCCACCGTCCGCGCGCGGCGGCGAGCACAGCACGATGTCCTCGCACCCGGCGAGCCGTGCCGGAATCGCCAGCATCAATACCGTCGAGGGCAGCGGCGCGCTGCCGGCCGGCACGTACAGGCCGACGCGCGCGATCGCACGCGACACGCGTTCCACGCGCACGCCCGGCGCGGTGTCGAGCGCGACGTCCGGCACCATGCAGGCGCGGTGAAACGCCTCGATGCGCTCCGCGGCTTCGCGCACGGCCCGCTTCAACCCCGGGTCCAGCGATGCATCGGCGGCATCGAACTCGCCGGCCGTGACCTCGATGTCCCCGATTAGCTCGGCGCTGCGGACCCGCGGAGGGCGCGCCAGCGCCCGCGCGCGTTCGCGGTCGTCGAGATCCCTCCAATCGATGCGCCTCATGCCAGCGCCCTCTCGACCGGCAGCACGAACAGCTCGCGCGCGCCGGCGCGCTGGATCTCCTCGAGCTGGCGCCAACCCAACTCGTCGGGGCACAGCGCCTGCAACATCACCTGCCCCGGCTGCCCATCCATCTGCAGCACGGTCGGGCGCGGCGAACCCGGCAGCGCGGCGATCACCGCTTCCACGCAATCGCGCGCCGCCTGCAACAACAACAGGCGCGACCCGCGCACGCGCGTGACCCCTTCGATCCGGCGCAACAACAATTCGACGACGTCGGCGCGGCCATCGGCCGGAAGCTGCGCGGCCCGCACCAGCACCGCTTCGCTGTCCAGCACCCGATCGACCTCGCGCAACTGGTTGGCCAGCAGCGTCGCGCCGCTCTGCACGAGGTCGCAGATGGCGTCCGCGGTGCCGAGACGCGGCGCGATCTCGACCGACCCGGCCAGCGTGACCACGTCGGCCTGCACCGCATGCCGTCGCAGCCAGTCGCGCAGCAGGTTCGGATACGACGTCGCCAGCCGCAGGCCGGCCAGCGATGCAGGGCCGTCGTAGGCGCGCTCCTGCGGCACCGCGATGGCCAGCCGGCAGTGGCCGAAGCCCAGCCCGCGCATGGCCTGCAGTTCCGGGCCTGCATCGGTGCCGCGCGAAAATTCGTCCAGCACGTTGCGCCCGACGATGCCGAGCTCGCACACGCCCTGCGCGATCAGACCGGGGATGTCGTCGTCGCGCACCAGCAGCAGGTCGATCGGCTCGCCCTCGCCAAAACAGAACAACCCGTCGCGGCTGCGCCGGAAGCGCAAGCCGCAACGGTCCAGCAGATCGAAGGCGGGTTCGCTGAGCCGCCCGGATTTCTGCACCGCGATGCGCAGGCGTTCGCGCGGATTCATGCGCGCCGCTCCTGCCGCGGCTTGCCGCGCGCCGCGACCCGCGCCGCGGCCTTGCGGTAACCGCCGCTGCCCCGGGTCAGGAAGCGGGCGACCCGGCCGATCGTGGTGATGCTGACCGCGGTGTGTTCGTGGATCTCGCGATACGGTGTGCCCTTCAGCACGTGCGGCACCACCGTCCAACGATCCACCAATGCCTCCAGCTCCGCCGGCGTGCACAGGTCGTGCAACAGCGCGCGCATCTCGCCGACGTCGCGCATCGCGAGCAGTGCCTTGCACAGGCTGGTTTCCGCCGTGCCGGCGGATTCTTCGGGATCGAGCATTCTGCGTTTCATCGAGGCTCCACGGCCGCGCCTTCGCGGTCACTGGATATGGATATGCAAATGCACCAAGGATGCCAATGTATTAATGCATTAATACATTGAACGAGAGGATAACGGCACCATGACCCGCGCGCAAGCGCCGCGGCCACGGCTCGGAATGCGTTCGAATGCAGCGCGGATCAGGCGCCGACGGCGCGTTCGTGCAGCAGTCGGCAGGCCGCCGCTATGTCGTGCTGCATCGCGCGGTCGCGGTGCATGAAGCCGATGGCCTGGCGCAGGCGCTCGTGCGCCATGCGCACCGCCTCGCCCGGACGGAATGCCCCGGCGCCGGCAAGCTGGCCGGCCAGCGCCTGTACCTCGGCTTCGAATTGCGCGCGCTGCGGGTGCCCGGCCGGCGGCGGATTGTCGACCTTGGCCGCGAGCGCCTGCCAACCGCCCGCGACGGCCAGGCGGCGCGCCGCGTTCAGCATGTCGTTGCGGTAGTCCAGCGCCTGCGCCGCGGTGTACAACTCCAACGCCAGCACGTCGGACAGGTCGCGGGTCATCCCCAGCACCTGGCGCGCCTCGTTGGCGCCCATCGAGACATGATCCTCGGCGTTCGCGCTGGTCGGGATCGAATACACGCTGGCCGGGTGCGCACGCGTGGCCAAATCGTTGGCCAGCGCCGCCGCGGTGTACTGCACGATCATGAACCCGGAATCGGTGCCATCCTCGTTGCCGGTCAGGAACGCCGGCAGGCCGTCGTTGGTCGCGGGATCCACCAGCTTGTTGAGCCGCCGTTCCGAAATCGACGCCAGCACCGGGATCGCGGCCTTCACGTAGCTCATCGCCAGCGCCAGCGGCATGCCGTGGAAATGGCCCGCCGAGATCACTTGCTCCTCGATGTGACGGGCACCTTCCGCATCCGGGAAGATCAGCGGATTGTCGGTGACCGCGTTCAATTCGATGTCGATGACGCGGCAGGCCTGCGCCCACGCATCGCGCACCGCGCCGTGCACCTGCGGCATGCAGCGCAGGCAATAGGCGTCCTGCGGCTGGTGTTTCTTGCCGCCCTTGAACGGCAGGAAGCGCTGGTAGAACGCCTCGCGTCCGTGCCGCTGGTCGGCCGGCACCCACTCCCAACGTATGTCGAAACTGAGCGCACGGTCTTGCGGCGTGGTCCACGCACGTGCGCTCCAGGTCTTGAAGCGCGGCACCAGATGGTAAGGAATGTCGACCAGCGTGGAATTGGCGAGCAACCCGCGTACACGGCGTGCCGCGGAAACCTGTCCCGGATGCGGACGCAGCGCGTGCACTTCTTCGCGCAACGCGCCGCTGCGGCCGGCGAAGGCGTCCAGTGTCATCGCCGCGGCGAGATCGGCGACGCCGAGCAGGTATTCCAGTTCATCCAGCGCCAGCACCGCGGTCGCCAGCATCTGCGCGGTGCCGTTGTTGAGCGCCAAGCCTTCCTTGAAGGACAATTTGACCGGCTGCATCCCGACGCGCTGCAGGGCCTCCGCGCCGGACATGCGCTCGCCTTCGACGAACGCCTCGCCGCCGCCCAGCAGCACGATCGCGAGGTGCGACAGCGGCGCGAGGTCACCGCTCGCACCCACCGAGCCTTTGGCCGGCACCACCGGCACGATGCCGCGATTCAACATCTCCGACAGCGCGCGCAGGGTTTCGACGCGGATGCCGGAATGCCCGCGCATCAACGTGTTGATGCGGATCACCAGCATCGCGCGCACCACGTCCGGCGTCAGCGGCTCGCCCACGCATACCGCGTGGGTGATGACGAGGTTGTGCTGCAATTCCTCCGGCAAGGTTTCCTCGCGCGGATCGGGGTTGCCCCCCGGCAGCTCGTCGCGCACGCGATGCGCCCCCAGCAGCTTGTCCGCGTTGCTGCCGAAGCCGGTGGTGACGCCGTAGATCGGCTCGCCGCAGCGCACCTTGTCGGCGATGAAATCGGCGGCGCGCTGCACCTTGTGCAACTGCGCGGCGTCCAGTTCGACCTTTGCGCCACCACGTGCGACCGCGATCACCTCCGCGCGGGTCAGGCTGCCGCCATCCAGCTTGATCTGTTCGTTAGTCATGAATCCAACCATCCCCAAAGGGCGTCATTCCCGCGCAAGCGGGAATCCATTGTTGCTTCAATCGCACAAATCTTCCCAAAGATCCTTCCAGGACGGATTACTTCCTTCTATCAATTCGAGCTTCCAAGCCCGATTCCACTTTTTGATCCGTTTCTCTCGCTGGATCGCCGACGGAAAATCGGCAACCCACTCGTACCAGACCAAACGTTTCACGCCATACCGCTTCGTGAATCCATCAACGAACCCTTGCCGATGTTCCCAGACCCGCAATTTCAAGTTGCCCGTCACGCCAACGTACAAAGTACCTCGCTCGCGATTCGAAAGTATGTAAGCCGCCGGTTGCTTATCCATCCACACATCCTTTGAAGATGGATTCCCGCTTGCGCGGGAATGACGTCAGGGGTGATCGTGCGATTGACGTCATGAAGGAGAAGATTCTCCGCCGATGCCTGCTTCGTCCTGCGCCAATTCCACCCGCAGCGATTTCACCAGTTCCACGCGCGGTACCTCGAACTGGTCGCCGCGGCGCAGATCCTTCACCGCCACCGCGCCACGTGCCAATTCGTCCTCGCCCGCCACCACCGCGAAGCGGATGCCGGCGCGATCGGCGTACTTCAACTGCTTGCCGAGTTTGCCGCCTTCCAGCGCGACCTCGGTGGCGATGCCGGCATCGCGCAATTCCTTCGCGATGGCGAGGCACACCGGAAGTTGCGCGGCGTCCATCTGCGTCACCAGCACCTGCACCGTGCTGTTGGCGGTCTTCAGCAGCCCCGCCTCGCGCAACTGCCAGAACAGCCGGGTCAACCCGATCGAAATGCCGACGCCCGGAAGGTTCGACTTGGTGTAGTTGCCGGCGAGGTTGTCGTAACGGCCGCCGGAACAGATCGAACCGATTTCCGGGTGCTCGTCCAGGGTGGTCTCGTACACCGTGCCGGTGTAGTAATCGAGCCCGCGCGCGATCGACAGGTTCAACGCGAACGCCGATTCCGGCACGCCGAACGCGGCGACGGTATCCAGCACTTCGCGCAGTTCCGCGCGGCCCTGCTCGAAGGTCTCGCTGCCGGAACCCAACGCATCGAGCTTGGCGTGCGCATCGGCCAGCGAGGTCGAGCGCATTTCGACGAAGCGCAGGATCTTCTCGACCGCGTCCGCGGACAGGCCGAACGCATCGCCGGTCAGCACGCCGCGCACGTGCTCGGCACCGCGCTTGTCCAGTTTGTCCACCTCGCGCAGCACCAGCATCTGTTTTTCGCCATCGCCGATGCCCAGCCCCTCGAAGAATCCCCGCATCAGTTTGCGGTTGTTGAGCCAGATCGTGAACGCGCCGATGTCGAGCGCGCGGAACACCGCGTGGATCACCGCGGGAATCTCGGCGTCGTAGCGCAGCGACAACGTATCCTTGCCGATCACGTCGATGTCGCACTGGTAGAACTCGCGGAAACGCCCGCGCTGCGCGCGCTCGCCGCGGTACACGCGCTGCATCTGGTAGCGGCGGAACGGAAATGCGAGGTCGCGTTCGTGCTCGGCCACGTAGCGCGCCAGCGGCACGGTCAGGTCGAAGCGCAGCGCGTGTTCGGGCCGCCCCGATTGATCAGGTGCGCGCTCCAGCGCGCCGGTCGACTGCACGAAATACACCTGCCGCTCGGTTTCGCCGCCGCTCTTGGTCAGCAGTACGTCGGCCAGCTCGATCGCCGGGGTTTCGATGGGCAGGAAGCCGTACACCTCGAACCCGCGCCGGATGGTATCCAGCATCGACTGGAACGCGATCTGTTCGCGCGGCAGCAATTCCAGCACACCGGGCATGGTGCGGGGCGCGGTCAACGCCATGGTTGCGTCTCACGGTAAAACCGCAAGGTTAGCAGCGCGGATGCCCGTCTTGCGCGGTTGGAGCCGCGCCCGCTATCATTTGCGGCTCGCTGCGGGCCCCTGCCCGGTTGCGACATGTCGGGGTGTAGCTCAGCCTGGTAGAGCGCTACGTTCGGGACGTAGAAGTCGCAGGTTCAAATCCTGTCTCCCCGACCAACTCGAGACGAGCGTGCCGCCTGTCCCGGCGCCCTTCCGGCGGGTGGATGTTGCTTGTAGAACATCTCACCGAGGCAAACCGTCCGCCTGCTGTGGCCCGTGGACCCTTCCACGAAGTGAGCTTCCGCCGCTGGCCCGCGCCAGCGCCACTCACATCGTGTGCGTCGGCTTGTCGCCCCCCTGCAAGCCCGCCAGCAGCGTTTCGATCCTGGTGCGCGCGTTGTCGCCGTCGGCGTTCTCGGCGAACTGCACGCCGATGCCGGCGGGACGGTTGCCCTGCGCGGCGATCGGCGTGATCCACACCACCCGGCCGGTGGTCGCGACGCGCTCGGTGCCTTCCGGCAGCGTCATCAGCAGGAACACTTCGTCGCCGAAGTTGTAGCGCTTGTTGGTGGGCACGAACAGGCCGCCGCCCTTCACGAACGACATGTAGGATTGGTACAACGTGTGCTTGTCCTTGATCACGACGGACAGGATGCCCTGACCGCCCACGCCGCCCATTGCTGCCATCGTCTTGCGCCCTCGTTGATTGCGGCGTCAGCTTGCCGCCGAGCCGCGCCGCGGTCAAGCGCGCGCGGTTCCGAACCGGCACCAGCCCCAGCCGTCGAACACCCATGGCGACGGCAACGGGCAATACAGCTTGACGTAATACGGCGGCTGCAGGACGCGTGAACTGCGTGCCGCGGGACTGCCGTCGCGCCAGAACAGGTTGGCATCGCCACGCACGCCGAGCGGCACTTTCATGCCGCCGGCTCCATCCACCACCAGCAGCGCCAGTGCGGGCCGCAACAGCCATGGCGGCCGCCACGGCAAGGTGGTGCCCGCGCGATCATGGCTGTCCAGTCCCGCGACGAAAGTCTCCGTCTCCGCGGCGAAGCGCAACAGGCGGCCACGGCTGAGCGCGGTCTGGCTGGCGTGGGCTTCGATCGCGACTCGCTTGCGCGCCCGTTCGTCGCCATCCAGCGTGAACACCGCGCGCCGCCGCACGCCGGGTTGCGAGCGGCCGTGCAGCAGATACCCCAGGCACTCGGGCTTCGCATCGGCCGGCAACTTCTGGAACACCATCTCCATCAGCACGTGCAGCGCGCTGTGGTCGGGATGGCGGTCGACCAGGTCCGGCAATACCAGCAGCGTCGGGCGCGCACGCTCGATCAGCCCGCACATGCCGGCCAGCATCGAAGCCGTATCGTCGAGCAGCATCCAGGTCACGCCGCCGTCCGGCCAGCCCAGCCGGTGCACCCCGACGCGCCCCGCCCCGAGCGCGTGCAGGGCCACGTCGGCTTCGCCGCGCCGGCGCTGCCCCCAGGCAATGCGCTGCTTCTCGCCGATCCGGATGCGGCGTTCCAGCAGGCGCTGCGGCCACGGATTGTTTTCGCCGTCGCTGACGAACACCACGTCGACCTGCACGCCGTAACGCAGGGCGCGCTGGATCAGCCCGCCCGCGGCCAGCGACTCGTCGTCCGGGTGCGGCGCCAGCACCATCAGGCGGGCGCCCGGGCGTTTCAGCAGTGCATCGGGATCGAGCAGGTCGGTGTTTTGCTGGCGCAAGCCGGCACTTCCTTTGGTCGTGCGCGGGATGCCGACGCACATTCGGGGCGCGATTGTGCCGCGTCGAGATTGACCCCGCACTGACCGGCGACGCGGCCGCCTATCGCCGCGCGCGGGGCAGGCCGTTCAACCAGTCGAACAACGCGAGATCGCTGCGCAGCGGCCCATTCAGGAGGACGCGCAGGCGGTTGGCGTCCGCGCAACGGGCGCCGAGCGTGGCATCGTCCCAGCCCGGGTCGAACCGCGTGCGTGCGCCCTCGGCGCGTGCGCGCAGGGCGCCTTCCAGCAACCGCGCGGCCTGTTCCAGCCGCTGATCGGGCTCGTCGTCGGCCCACGCCCTGCCGATCGCGCGGGCATCCCCGCGCCCCGCAGCCAGTGCCAGCAGGTCGCGCGCGACTTCCTGGCGGCGCTGCATCCCGCCGGGTGTCCGCCGACAACCCCCGCCTGCCCGGGGTGGCCGCCCGCCGCAGCCAGCACCGCCGCGGGATCGGCAACGCCTCTCGATTCCAGCCACGCCGTGGCCTGCGCCGGCGTCGGCAGCGCGATCTCGACGCGCTGGCAGCGGCTGCGCACGGTGGGATTCAAATCCCAGGGGTGGTCGGCCACCAGCACGATCAGGCTTGATGCCGTGGGTTCTTCCAGCGTCTTCAACAGTGCATTTTGCGCCGCGGTGTTCATGGCTTCGGCGGGATCGATCACCGCGACCTGCCAGCCCCCGAGCTGGCTTGCCATCGCCAGCCGCGCCGACAACGCGCGGACCTGGTCGACCACGATCTCCGTGCGCATCTTGTGCGTTTTCGGATTTTCCTCGAGCGTGACGAGCACGCGATCGGGATGCGTGCCCGCGGCGAGCAGGCGGCAGGCCCGGCAACTCCCGCAGGCGCGGCCGTCCCGCAGCGACTCGCACAAGCGCGCGCGCACGAACGCCTCGGTGAGGGCGCGCTTGCCCAACCCCGCGGGGCCGCACACCAGCAAGGCGTGCGGCAGGCTGCCGCTGGCCGCGCGCGCGGCCAGCACGTCCCACGCCGGCATGCACCAGGGTGGCAGCGGATCGCCCGGCGCGAACGCGGACACCATCGCGGTTTCGCCGTCGTCGCTCATGTCGCCTTGCCTGCGCGCAACGCCTCGATGGCGTCGATGGCCGACCCCAGCACCTTCTCGGCAGGCTGCGACGCATCGATCACCCGAAAACGCCGTGGCTCGGCCCGCGCACGCGCGAGATACGCGGCGCGGATGCGCTCGAAGAAATCGTCCCGCTCGGATTCGATGCGATCGGCGTCGCCACGCCGGCTGGCGCGGGCACGACCGTGGGCGACCGGCAGATCCAGCAACAGGGTCAGGTCGGGCAGGAGGCCCGCGGTCGCGATGCGTTCGAGCTCGGCGATCCGCGCACTGTCGATGCCGCGCCCGCCGCCCTGGTAGGCGTAACTCGCATCGGTGAAGCGATC
>Ga0066256_1000958_pt1 | contig 13220 bp, 11 predicted proteins | sample ThiBio_1000_biof_FD_87107 | JGI IMG/M metagenome (GOLD analysis project Ga0066256, IMG submission 87107) | Wastewater bioreactor microbial communities from Cape Town, South Africa - Thiocy_expt_1000_biof (version 2) | ecosystem: Engineered > Bioreactor > Thiocyanate-remediating >...
AGTACCTTAACCGCAAATGGTAGCCCTTTAGAGGATGGACTATGCAATTATGAGACGAACATTCCCGACGTATACGCTTTAGCACTCCATGCTGAGAATTTCTCACCGTCATTAATAAATCGTCATTTGCCGCATTAATTTAATAAGTCCGCTTACGTGCGGATTAATTGACCTCCTCACCTAAAGCTTTCTCAATAGCCCGAACAAGGCGGGGAGCACCAGGTGAGGTCATTGAATAAAAATAATTTACGAGCTTGCCCTTCCGATTGATAATGTATTTATGAAAATTCCATTTAGGTGCGCTACCAAATCCTAATTCATTTTTTGCCCACTGGAAAAAGGGATGTGCCTCTTTGCCGGACACTTTTTCTTTAGCAGCTAATGGAAAACTAACGCCATAATTGATTTCGCAAAACTCACTAATTTGGTAATCATCCCCTGGTTCTTGTGCCCCAAAATCATTTGAGGGTACACCGATAACAACCAGCCCTTTACTCTTGTACTGCTCATACAATTTTTCTAATTGTTCGTATTGCGGTGTAAACCCACATTTTGATGCAGTATTCACAATGAGCAAAACTTTCCCACGAAACTGTTCCAGGGGTAACGGCTTATGTCCACTTAGCGTTAAAAAAGTAAATTCATAAGCATCCTGTTGTTTCATGTCCGTCTCCAAGTAAAGATTAAACTAATCATTTGAAAATTATAGCAAAGAGCAATTTTTTAACCATCCGTATTTAAAGATTTCGGAGTAGAAATACATGTTTCGAAATTTTATGTATAGGTCTTGCAATAACGGGGTTGATCTTTTATCGTTGCTAAGTCCAGGAAAATTTTCAGGAGTAATTATGGGAAAGGAACGTCAGATAACGGATTACCAGGTCTTACCTTTTTTTGTAAAACATACAAACTTAACTATTGAACTGATTGCGAATAAAGAAAACGCCTATACGACCACCGCAGAACTCTATGTAGAACCCAATCCTGAAAATAGTAAACCTGTAAGTGAATTAAAACTAAATTATGAATACCTGCAAGTGGAAGAAGTATATATCCATAAAACACGTCTATCCCCTAACCAATACAAAATTGAAGAGGGTGTTCTTACAATAAAAAATGTTCCTCAAGATGTTAATTTTAGAATTACAACAAAAAATAAAATTTACCGGCACACGGATTTGTTCGGTCTTTATCAAACAGATAATACTTTACTCATAAAAGCAGAAACCGAAGGCATGCGCCGTGTATTTCCTTGCATCGATCGACCTGATAATTTATCCACCTATCAGACCACCATCATTGCACCTAAAGATAAATATCCAATGCTCATAGCAAATGGAGCACAGGTTGAAGCCAGAAACCTATCTAATGGGATGCATTTAGTCAAATGGGTCAATTCATCCCCCATACCGACTTATCTTTTTGCGTTGGTTGCAGGTACTTATCATTCTGTACATTGTTTGCCAGTAAAAAATAGTCAAAAAGATATGCAGCTGCAATTTTTATTACCTCAAGAGGAAGACATTCAAAATTGTGCTATAGCAGAATCTACATTAAAAAAAGCTCTGGCTTTTGATAAACGCGTATTTAATCTTGATTGCACTTTAGATAATTATTCTATCGTCGGGATAGCGCGATATGCCTCTGCAGCCTCTGAAACCTTGGGTTTAAACTTATATGCCCGAGATTATTTGTATGGCACTTTATCCACGCGTACCGCAAATGAATTAAACCGAATTCTAGAAGTAGTAAGCCATGAAACCTTTCACAATACCACGGGTAATCCGCACGATGGGTTTACGATACGTGATTTCTTTCAATTATCCTTAAAAGAGGGATTAACGACGCTTAAATCTTCGTTATTTCTGGAAGAAGAATTAGGTGTAGACATTGACCGTCTCAAGGAGCATGGCATCTTTACTCCAGATGCACCAAGACCGACTTCTTATACTAACGTTCGGAATTTATATACCGGTGCTGCTTATGAAAAAAGCGCCGAAATTTTTCGCATGATTCGCAATAAAATGAATAAAGAATTATTTGCTGAAACACTAAGTAAATTTACTCGAGAAAATCGAGGTAAAGCGATCACCTTAGAAGACTTTTTTAGGTATTTTGATGCCGCATTTCCGGGTAATAATCTTTTTGATTATAAGAGTTGGTTTGACGAAGACGGAATACCAAGACTTACAGTTACCGAAGATTATAATGAAAAAAAACAAGAATACGTGCTTAATTTTGAAGTAGAAAACCGCCGTGGACGCCCTATTCCCGTAGCCATTGCTTTATATAACTCTAAAGGGGACCCAATAACCACCAGTGAAACTCATGAGCTCACGGCTGATAAACAATCCGTTCCCTTTAAAGGGATTGATTGCACACCTACTCCCTCATTATTACGTAATCTCTCCGCTCCTGTGCAGATAAACTACGCTTACAATTTAAGACAGCTCTTAACTCTATGGGAACACGACAAGGATGATTATACCCGAATAAAAGCGGCGAAGGAGTTATACTCACGGATGGTAAGTGCCTATTGTTCTGGGGATAAAACGCTGAATAATGATTTTAAGAATACATACTCAATCCTCTTGCGCAGACAGGCTACAAAACCTATGAATATGTGGGTGGCAAATGAGCTCCTTAAATTTCCTTCCGAAGAGGTATTATGCGCACAGCTGCCACAATATGAATACGAAGACATACGTACAGCTCGCCGCGAACTTATGAGTAAAATCTCTACCCACCTGAATAATGAACTCAAGGATCTGGTGCAATCTCTTAATGAGACATTACAGAAAAAATCGAATGATACCCACTATGATGCATATAAAGCAGGTGCCACTCATCTTAAAGCGTCCTGCTTTGAATTCTTAGTGACCACAAGTACAAAGTTACGTCATAAATTGCGCGATATTTGTAAAAGTAATATGAATAAGGATATGACTGTTGTATATACTGCATTGCAAACGTTAATTAATTCTAATGATGAATTTGTTCCTGAATTATTAAATTCTTTTTATACGCATTACCGTGCAGACCAACAAGCATTAAATTACTGGTTCCAATTGCAGGCTGGGGCGAAAAACGACTCCGTCGTAAGCGAAGTCAGTAAACTCTTGCTGCATGAACAATTTGATGAGCAAAATCCCTCTCAAGTTAACGCATTACTCGGAACCTTTATCAATAACCCAGTTGGCCTTCATAAAAAAGATGGCAGTGGTTATCAGTTGCTCGCTGATTTCATCTTAAAGATTGAACCCAAAAATCCTACTTTTGCGGCACGCTTAGCTTCTCGTTTTAACTATACGCAACTCGCACAAAAAGAACAGATGATCACGGTATTAAAAAAATTGGAAAAGAGTGCAACTACGGATGATGTACGCTTGATGGTAAAAAAGATCTTAGGAGAGACGAACAAACCAGCAGTCTCTCCTAAAGATGAAAAGTGCGAAAGTGTTGGAAACTTTTCAATATTCGCCCCACAATTTCCACCCGGTTATGGTAAAAACACAAAAATTCAATTATCGGATTCAATCAACAAGTTTCGCGTGTTCGCTGGGCTCTAATATATTCTGCGAGTAGAAATTAAACCTTTCTTTACTGGTAAGCCTTACCAAAAGAAAGGTTTAAATTTCTTTTCTCTCACGCAGCTCAGCTCGCTTTTGCTTCTCAGTTTCATTCGTTGGAATTTCTTTTCCTTCCAAATTACTATGCTTTTGTTCATTTACCTGCTTATTAATGCGATCCACAGCCCAAGGTTGTGGGCTTGAAGTATGATAAGTCATATGTCCTCCCATATTCTCTTAAAAGTATAGCCTATCCAACATAAAGCTGATGCTCAAGCACAACTCGATGATACGGCCTTTTATCCACCATCCCGAGCCCCCACCAGTCATCCCGAACGAAGTGAGGGATCCTGCAAACAGAAACTACTTTACCAAGATCTTTGAAAAAATAAACTAATTATTTATGTACTCAGGTGATCTTGGAGTATCGTGCAGGAGATCTTCGCGACGCTCAGAATGACGTAAGAAGGATGCGACTCGTCCCATCCCGTCATCCCGAACCTTTGGTGAGGGATCTCCTGGCCCGTGGCATGTATTCCCGAGTACCCTTAGGATCATAAGCTCAATACTTGTCCTGCGCAGGAGAACCCTCACATAACTTGATTTGACACAATGTAAAAGTTGAGAAACGAGAGAATAATTATAAAATTATGGATTAATTTAATAAAACATTAAGCTTAATTGTTTACACTAAGTAATAATATCAGTAACCGGTATGTGTTATGAGCCGTGATAACCGCTCCCAAGCTCGATTAGCTAAATTAATCAATCACTATCTCGCATGGAATAATCTTCCACTCCAGTGGGATGTTGAAGGTGTATGTCATGGCTTATCATTAATGCATGTCAAGTATGTTTTACAAAATAAAGAAACCGAATTTTTCGAAATGCTGGATCAATTGGCTTGCCTTGACGAAAAAGGTAATGCAGAAATATCCCCGGAATCTAGAGATAAAATGGATTTGTTCATATCACAAGTGGTGTTTTTCGCAAATCCACAGGAGTTTGACGCACAGTATAAGCAAGACAATGTCTTTAATGTGATGGAGCTTGATGGTAATAAGCTGACATCAAACTTTAATCTCGCCCTGGCAACGTCCTTAAAAAACTGGGTTCAAATCCTGGAAAATGATATTGCTATGCAATCCCAGGAAATATTTTTAGTCAGTGCAGGTCCCCACGTAATCACGGTGCACAGAAAAGATGATCAATACTGGGTATATGACCCTAATTATCCTGAGGGAATAAAAGCATTTGCTGATGCCGAAAAGTTACTTTTGGAATTGGCGAAAATCTTCAAGCAAGATATATCTAAAAATAATTTGGGGTTAAGCCTTCAAAGTATAACCAGCTCACAAGCACAATTATACACTGAACGTAATGCTGCAAATATTTTTATGCAGTACAACTCACAGGATTATTATATCGCAGGTGAAAAACGCTCAACGCTTGATCTTTTAGGGGTCCTGTGGAAGAACTGACAAAAAGGGGGATTTCAGCTTAATCTAATAAAATGTGTGGTTCCCACCATAAAGGAGCGCTTTTCTTATAGCTATGTTTTTTATTCGGAACTACCAAATTTGGATTTTTTAGCGAAGCAATAGTGATACAGATATTTGAATATCCGACATTCAACGTGCCTAACAGACCACCACATTTCTTGCAGAAGCAACGTGTAGTTTTTTCGGAAGATTGGTATAACCCAGGGTTACTTGCAGTCCATTGAAAATGGCTCAAAGGAAACTCAACCCAAGCAACAGTTGGTGCCCCAGATGATTTTTGACACATGGTACAGGAACATAGATGTGGATTAAAAGGCTCTCCTCTAGCTGTATAAGTTGTTTTATTACATAAACAACCACCATGATATTCTAACATTTTTCCCTCTTTATTATTGTTCCACTAATTTTGATTATTTGAAGCAGGAAGCCATCGATATAATGTTGGCACAGAAACTCCTAAATTGTGCGCTACATCTTTAGGTGGCGTACCAGAAAGCAATAATTGTTTAGCAGCTTCTATTTTGCTTGCTGTCATTTTCCGTTGTCGCCCTCCAACTCTCCCTCTTGCTTTAGCAGCAGCGAGTCCCGCTTTAGTACGCTCAACAGTTAATTCGCGTTCCATTTGTGCAAGACTAGCCATAACATGAAAGAAAAATCGCCCCGCTGTTGTTGATGTGTCGATATTGTCAGTAATACTTTTAAAATGACTTCCTTTTTCGTGAAGTTGATTGACTAGTTCAATCAGCCCCTTAACTGTACGTCCCAAACGATCGAGTTTCCACACAACTAACGTATCATGTTTCCTTATATCATTGAGAGCAGCCTCAAGACCTGGTCTATTTAAGCGAGCTCCAGAAAGTTGATCCTGATAAAGCTTTTCACAACCAACTTCTTTAAGTGCATTTAGTTGCAAATCTAAATTTTGTTCTGTAGTCGAAACACGGGCATAACCAATGAGCATATTTTTATCACTTATTTCTCAAAACTCGTCTTGATTATACGGATGTTAATCGATACCATCAAGAATGGTTATTGAGAATGCGGAAGCCACATCCTATCGTTAGCAAAGTGGCGCACAGATGAGAATTCTCAAAAACGAACGTTTTCAATAAGTTTATGTTGTAAAAATGATGTATAGCCCCGATCGAATTCAATTGTTATCAGATGAAGAAATAGATGCTATTTATGGCATCCCCACTTTTAATGATACAGAGCGTGCCTTATATTTTGATTTAAATGAAACTGAAAAAGCTTTGTCGAAAAAATACCGTACAATCAAGTCAAAGATCTATTTTATTCGAATGCTGGGATACTTTAAGGCTAAACAGCAATTATACAGAGCTGATTTGTTAGAAAGTAATCCTAAAGATACACAATACATCATGGCAAAATATTTTGACGTATCAGTGTCGTTGACCCATGGTGAAATAGACAAGAAAACATATGGAAAAATGAAAACTGATCTTTTGGTGGCATTTGGTTATCAAGACTGGTCGATTCAATTAATGTCTACCATTCAATCAAATATAGGCGAGTTACTGAAAATCCATCCCAAAATACACGATGCACTTCGTCATCTGTTGATTTATTTTGATAGTCATCAAATTCTGCTGCCCAGTTATCGGACATTGCAAGATCTATTCACAACCGCCATTTCCAAAGAAGAAAATCGATTGAATGATTTGATCACTAATTTGCCTGCAGCTCAAAAAGGTCAACTATCTGCATTGATTGAGCAAACAGAGGGTATCACTGATTTAAACAATATCCGTGCTGATCAGAAAAATTTTCAATACACTTCTGTGCAGAATTCTATTGATAAAATTCAAAAAACAACCGAACTGTATGATTTTTCAAAAGAGTTTATTCCAACTCTTCAATTATCAAAAAACGCTATACGCTATTATGCAGATTTAACTGTTCAATATCCACCCGCACGACTCAGGCGATTAAGCCAATACAAACAGTGGCTACAAATGTTATGTTTTGTTCATTATCGCTATCAGCAAATCATGGATGAGCTGATTATCAGCTTCATGTATCACGTAAAACTGGTTCTTTCTGATGGTAAAACTGCAGCAAACGAAGCCTACTTAAAAAATAAAGTGAATGTAGCCAATGAACTACCAAAATTGGGTATTTTTCTGCAATGGTTTCCTGAGCGGGATCCTCTGTTAGCCTACGAAGAAGTTAACAAAATGGCATACGATATACTTCCTAAAGAAAAATTTCCGCTGATAGTGGATTTTTTGAAGTCTCTTTATTTTGATAAAGAAGCAGTAGAATGGGAACATTATGAAAAATCTTCTCAATACTCCGCCTTGAATATTCGACCTATTTTGTTGCATGTTCCATTTGTGTATTACAAAGACAATAGTCAGTTAACTCGCATGATGAATTTTTTAAAAAATCATTACTCATCAGGAAAGGGTCCTATCGATCTGCATTTGCCTGAAGATATTAAAAATATGCTTTCCAAGCGGACATTACAGTATCTAAAAGCCAACCCATCTGATCTAACCGTTGATCCGCATCGTTTTGAATTTTTCGTTTACAAAAAAATGTGTCATCAATTAGAAAGAGGACGATTATGTTGTAATGAAAGCGTGAGCTTCTCAGATATTGATCACGAATTGGTAAGTGTAGACGTTGTGGAAAATGTTGATGAAATTGCACTCAGATTTGGCTTTCATAAAATTCCCATTTACTGTGGAGAGCGATTAGATCAAATATTAGCATTGCTGGATGAAGCTTGGGATAGAGTACCTGGCAATATTCAATCAGGAAAAAACCAAGGTTTTAAAATAAAGGATACAAAGAAAAAAGCATGGACGCTCCTTTATGATACCAGTGAAAAACTGGAAGACGCGTTTTTCAAAAAATTACCGAAGGTGGCTGTTGCTGATGTGCTGACCTTTATGGGTGGCCACAGTCATTTTTGGAATGCATTTACTCATATGAAAGATCGCTACACCAAAAAGAAGAAACCACATCTTTTGTCACTCACTGCTTGTATTATTGCACGTGCATTTGGCTTGGATCCTGGCAAGATGGCGGAGATGTCAGATTTAAATTTCAATCTCCTTCGTGCAACGGATGAAGATCTTATTCGTATGGACACACTATGTGGCGCCAACGATGAGAACAGCAATTACATTAATACATTGCCTATTTTTCGATTATGGAATCTTATTGATGATAAATTATTGGCAGATGTCGACGGACAAAAATTTTCCACTAACAACAAAACCATTCAATCACGCTTCTCCACTAAATATGTTGGCAAAGGAAAAGGTATTTCATTGTATACATTACTGGCTAACTTTATTGCTGTTAATGCCAGAAATATTGGCATCAACGAATATGAAGGCCACTTTCTTTATGACATGATTTACAGTAATAAAAGCGATATTGAGATTAATATGGTTACTGGCGATAACCACTCAAAAAATCAGCTTAATTATGTGGTTCTGGATTCTATTGATGTAGATTATGTTCCTTGCATTAAAAATATACGAGAAGCGGCTAATGATCTGTATTCAGTCAAATCACCGTCATATTATACGGGTATATTAAAACCTAAAGCAGCTATTAATGTTGAATTGATTCGAAGTGAAAAGAAAAATATTATTCGAGTGTTATTATCGCTACTAATGCAAGAAAATACACAGAGTAATATTATCCGCAAAATCAACTCCCATACTCGTTATGCACGCCTTAGATTAGCATTATTTGAATACAACAAAATCTTTAAAAGTATTCACATTCTCAATCTTATCGATGACATGAGTTTTCGAAAAGCACTAAGAACTGCCAGGAATAGAACAGAAGCCTATCATCAATTGCAAGGCATAATTCGCAAGGTATATCGGGGTATTTTCAAAGGAAAAACTATCACTGATAATCGTGTCAGCGCACACGCAGCCAGATTATTAGCTAACAGCATTATTGGATATAATAGCATCATTTTGAATAATATTTATGAGAAAATGGTGGCGGAAGGAGTTCCAGATGAAGTGATAGAGGAGTTTGCTCGCATTTCACCTATTGCTTGGGCTCATATTCTTTTTACTGGAAGATATCGCTTTAAAGGGAACAATGGTTTAATCGATATTGCAGGGATTGTGCAAATTTTGGAAGATCAACTAAAACAAAGTATTTGGAAAGAGGGAGAACGAGCAGTAGCTTAGCATTTCAGGTGTGTAATTTTGAAATCCCCCTTTTTGTCAGTTCTTCCACAGGACCCCTTTTAGGCTCAATGAATAATTTCGAATTAATTTCTTACCTTCTTCAAGAAAAGAAACTTAATTTAGAAGAGATAACAATTCTTAGAGATCATGCAATTAAAAGAAATCAGAAAGATATATTCCTGCTATTGCATAAGGCCATTATTGAACAAAGTGAACCCAAGCAACAAAAACTACAAATGCAATTGATGATCTCTGAAACAGCTGAAGCGGGAAACTTACAAATATTTGAAGCACTTATGCAAGCAAATGACGCAACATATTATTTAAGTTTCTTCACTTCAGAGCAAAATATCCATTACTTACTCCGCGCGGTCGCCACGGGCGGGCAACCCGACATAATGAATCATGTAATCAATACCGTTAAACAAAAGTCACATGAGCGTGCTGCATTAGAAAATACTCAATTGGATAAACCAATCACCCGCCTGCTTCTAGAACCGTTGGCGAATAAAACTGATATATTGATGGAATTGATTGATAAAAATGCGCATGAATCTTTTTCCTCGTTAATTAGCGCCTTGGTAGAAGAGGAAACAGATCTGCCTTCAGACCGTATTATTAACTACCTCCAAAAGGCAATTGAAAACAACTCTTTTTACATTGTTCGCAAGTTAATTGAGCTTCTAAAGAAAAATGAAAACCTCTCTTTAGTACAGGGCTTAGAGTTAAGCGTTACACAAGCATCGAAAACAAATCTTTCAATTTTGCAACTCTTACAAAAAAATGAGGTCGCATTTAAGCCAAGGATAATGGCCATAATCAAGGAAAAATCTTCGCATAACAGCACTTTTTGGGAATGGCTAGGCTTACGCCTTATCTCTTTTGTGGAGTTTATTAAAGAGCAACTCAATACTCAGAAACACATCGAGATTCACGAGCCAAAACGACCGTTTTTACAGCTGAGTGAGGAATTCAAAAAAGCGGAGCCTACTCTTGATGCGGAAAATGTCCCAAGTGAAGTACTGACCTATACTATTTCAAGATAAAATGTAAATATCAGGGTTTTATTGCTCAAAAATAGATTAATCTTTGTGCATACAAGGATGCCTTAGCCAGAACCAAGACAATCCTCACAAATAAATACATTACAGCGTTTAAAGCAGGAGCTTTTATCAATCGCAGTCTTGCTAACTTTTTCTAAAAATTAAAACCTACTGTATAACAGGCTTATTCTCTAGCTCACTCGTGATCCGGATGTACTACAAAAATTCCTGGAGCATTGCGCAGGTATTCGTTATAGTCCATACCATAACCGAATATAAAATGATCTTCTATTTGCAAGCCGACAAAATCAGCCTTTTGTAGGCCATTCGCTACACGCTTACGGTACTTGTCAACCAAAACGGCACTTAATACTTGTTTCGCGCCCGCAGCATTAATCTCATCAATGATTGCTGCCAAGGTGATTCCGCCATCGAGAATATCATCTACTACTAATACGGTTCGCCCCTGCAGATTAATAGAAGGCTTCACTTTCCACTCAATATCACCACCACGTGTGGCGCCTTTGTAGCGAGTTGCATGGACGTAATCAACCTCTAATGGAAAATCCAATCGCGGTAGCAAATTACCTAATAAAACTAAACCACCCACCATCACACAAACCAATACGGGATTCTCATCTTGGAGGGTTGAATGAATATTAATCGCCATACGGTCAAGAGCGGCTTCAACTTCATTTGTTGTAAATAAGCAGGTTGATTTTTCGTAAACTTCTTTGATCTTTGCTGGGATTGTCATCTTAAGTTCTCTATTAACAAATTAATCTTTTCTTCTTTCAGTACCGGGAAAAGGACGGATAGTACTCCCTTGATGAGGATTATCTTTTACCTTAGCAACTCCCTGCCTATCCACTTCGTCGATACGGTATATGGCATGCATGGGTATAAATGTTCGTTTAACCCCATTGAACTCTAATTTTAAACGCTCTTCCGATGGATCAACTACTAACGCTGTTTGTTCACCAAAAACCAATTCTTCAACTTCAAGAAATCCAAATAGCTCACTTTCTTTCATAGTGCGCGCATAAATTTCATAGATGGACTCTTGATTTGCAAAAGTTATCCGATATAAAGTCTTTTTAGTCATCTTGTCACGCCTGTAATCAATGCAAGTAAAATTATACAAAATTAAGCAAATTTTTGGTATCTTTAATTACCACTAAAATAATGCTCCTTAAGTAATGCCAAGGAATTTTAGCCAGATTCATCAAAAAACATATCCGGCACATCTATAAGGACATTATCTATTAGGAACTTTTAAAGGTTACAGCGGGTAAGGGTGGATTATATTCCTCAAGCACATTTCGCTCATCTACCAGATAAGACGGTGTGGCAATTTGGTATTTACGCGCGATTAGGCAATAAAAAGCAGAAGGCACAGGCCAGAGCATTTTGCCGATCTCGTCAAAAAAAGTTAGTTTTTTTATCCACGAACTTTTATTAACAGGAGGTAAATAACAAAAATTAATTAAGGCAACTTGCTGAAACCCTCGCTGCGCGAACAGGCGATTTAAGGATAATGGGGTGCGTAATTTTACTGGGCGATCATGATAACAATGGAGTAAATTTAATTTTAATGCACTACCCCACAAGCTTAAGGGGTTAATACAGAACAGAACAACATGCCCCATGGGGCTTAATACGCGATCGATCTCATCAAGCAGTGACGTCCCCAGATTAAATGGCTCAAGACTCAACGGTGCAACAACACAATCAATACTATGCTGCTGAAGCGGTAGATGATTAAACTCCCCTTGGAGATCAATTTTATTATTCAGTGCAAATGGAGAGGCAATCCATTTATGACTAAATGCAAACTTATTCAGCCATTGATTATCGCCACAAGCGCCTAGCTGAAGTAGCGTATCGCCTTGAAGCTTAAAGGGCAAGGTATCAAGTAGAGTGGTAAATTCATTGGCAGCAAAAACACCAAGCGGCGTTTGAAACCATTTGTTCAATGAGCGATATTGTTTCATTTGCTGGTGAATTAACACATTGGTCACTTTTAGTTGGTGAATCCTGATTTAAACTACGATACAATGAGTTTTAATCGGAGACAATCTATTGTCAATGATTTATTAGGAAACATCTCTATTATTTTTGGAAAAATAATAACTTGCAAGTGGACTTCATGATAGGAAACGAGTTAACACCTCAGGGATTGTCTCAGTCGGGACTTACCCTTTTAAAGGAAGATCTAGTACCGCTTTATGTGCTTCAAGAACAAGCTAAAGCGTGCAACTTATCCCTTCCCTCTTACCTTATCCGTATAAAAAATTTTTCTGCTTTACAAGCAGCAGAAACCATTGCCCAAGCATTTGCTTTACCTTTTTTTCAGCTGCACGCAATGGATGCAAGTCAATTACCTTGGGAATTGTTAGATGAACGCCTCATAATGAAGCATCGCATCATACCCATCGCAATGCATCATCCAACCCTAAAAGTTGCTATAGCGGAACCAAAGGCCCTAGAGGTATGGACGGAACTTCAATTTCATACAGGTTGTACGCTGCAACCTGTGATCGTCGAGGTCGACCAATTAGATCTCTTGCTTAAGCAATATACGACTATCTGCACTGAAAAAAAACTCTCACAACTTTTTGAGCGTGCTCTCTTTGAGCAGGTTCATGCCGGTGAAACAACCAATAATTTCATACCCCAAATGGTAGAGCTTATTTTAAATGAAGCGATCAAGAAAAAAGCATCCGACATTCATTTTGAGCCCTACGAAGCCTTTTACCGGATCAGATTTCGTTTAGACGGCATTCTCTATACTATAGCAACCCCACCCAAGGCTCTGGCTGCACGAATCACCGCTTGTATAAAAGTTATGGCGCAGTTAGATATTTCTGAAAAACGCCTACCTCAAGATGGCCGCTTTACTCAAGCTGTAGCAGA
>Ga0066256_1004128_pt1 | contig 13217 bp, 3 predicted proteins | sample ThiBio_1000_biof_FD_87107 | JGI IMG/M metagenome (GOLD analysis project Ga0066256, IMG submission 87107) | Wastewater bioreactor microbial communities from Cape Town, South Africa - Thiocy_expt_1000_biof (version 2) | ecosystem: Engineered > Bioreactor > Thiocyanate-remediating >...
GCCTGCAGCCGCCAGGTTATTCAGCGCCCAACACGCGGCCCGCGCCACCTCCACGTCGCCGGCGTGCGCCCGCGCCGCCGCCATCACCGCCGTGTGCGCACCGTCGCGAAACATCGGCACTTTGTTGTCGACTGCTTGCCTTGCCAGGTTCTGCAGCGCGGTGCATGCAGCGCGCGCTACCTCCACGTCGCCAACGTGCGCCCGCGCCGCTACCATTATCACTGTGTGTGCGCCGGCACGTACAAGCGGCACTTTGTTGTCGGCTGTATCTGCCAGGTTGCACAGTGCGCCGCATGCAGCCCGCGCCACCTCCACGTCGCCGGCGTGCGCCCGCGCCGCAGCCATCACCGCCGTGTGCGCCCCGTCGCGCACCATCGGCACGCGGTTTTCAGCTGCAAATGACATGTTATTTAGCACGCCGCATGTGTGCCTCGCCACCTCCACATCGCCGGCGTGCGCCCGCGCCGCCGCCATCACTGTGATGTGTGCCCCGTCGCGCAATAGCTTCATTTTGTTGTCGGCTGCACGTGCAAGGTACCGCAACGCACAGCATACGTCTCGAGCCACGTTTACGTTTTCGGCGTGGGTCCGCGCCGCCGCCATCACGGCGATGTGTGCGCCGTCGCGCACAAGCAGCACCTGGTTGTCAGCTGCACACGCTAGGTTGGCAAGTGTACGACAACCGACGCATGCAACCTCCATGTCATCTACAAGCCCAGCGAGTGCGTCCCTTGCCGCCACGCCGGCCCCTTCCTGCACGCACCCCACTCGCTGCATATCTGAATCCAAACCAGCCAGCGTCGTCAGCCCTGCCACTACTCGCGCCTTGTCGCGGGCGGACAGTGCGGCTGTCAACTCAGCGGCAATACTACTTCGTGGTGTGGCCGCCACAGCCGAAGGCACCATCACCGCTGGCACGGACACCGATCGTACAGATGACGCTCCACCTTGGTTGTCAACTAAACCCGACGCCTGTACAGCCGTCAGCATCGCTGCCACCTCCGCCATGGCCGGCCGGTCGGCGGGAGCCGCCGCCCAGCACTCCTTGATCACGTCAATCACAGCACCCGGCACGCCAAGCTCTGCCAGCACCGCCACCGACGGCCGCTGACCCGCCGCGCCGCACACGTGCCTACGCAATGCATCCAGTGCCAGCGCCTCAGACGTCAGTTCAGCCGCGTTCAATTCACCTGCATACGGCACGGCGCCAGTCAGCACCTGCCACGCCGTGATGGCCCAGCTGTAGGTGTCACTTTCCGCCGTCTCACTGCCGCCGTCAAATAGGACCGGATCCATGTATACCATTGACCCGCCCTCTCCGCAGTGCGTCATCAGGGTGCTGGCATCAGGGCCGCGCACCAGCACTGCCGCCTCAGCCTCGTCGGCAGATGACAGCATGATGTTGGCAGGCTTCACGCCGCCGTGGATGACGCCCTCTGCGTGCAGCGACGCAAGGGCCGCCGCCGTCTGGCGCAGCCAGTGGATGCGGCGGCGCGTGTCCGCTCCCGCCAGTGCGCCCCCAGGCGTCAACACCAGCGACGCCATGCTGCCAGGCACCCGCTGCATGACGATGTAGTACCGCAATTTGCCATCCTTGTCAATATCCAGCAGCGCGCCATGCACCGCCAGCACGCCGTCCATGCGAATGGTGTACTGCAGCTGTACCTCAGCCAGCCACTCGTTCACCTCCCGCGCAGTGGTCAAGAACACCCGCTTGAAGGCGGCGGGCTCGGCGCAGTACGTACCGGCAAACACATAGCAATATGTGCGCCCAAACCAACGCGGCTCCCCGTGTTCATCCGTCTCGAACTTCACGTTCGCGGCGTCCAGCATCCACGGCCCGCGCAGGTCTTCTTCCTTGACACCGGCCGGCAGCGCGGCAACCACGCGCGGGTCCAGCCCACCGGCAGCGGCAGCAGCGGCAGCAGCCATTGTACTGGAACTGGTGTGTGTCGCGACTCACTTGCGGCGGCGAACGACTGCGTTTCACGCCGACTGCGGGAGCTGTAGCAATTTGGAGGAGCGGGTCCTGCGCGCGGGCGCGCGGTCCGTTGTAACTACCGGGACTTTGGACCTCAACAATGACCTGGCAGCACCACTCATGCGAAGTTCAACAACTTTGCGACTGCCGCACCCTGGGTGTTGGTTCTGCACAGCAAGGCAGGAAATGGCACGCGGGCACGCTGCAACAATGCGTGGTACGCCATATGCGGAGTATTGCCCACGTTTTTCCACCACCATTTGGTCTGGATCCAGGGAAAAATCGATTGGTTGGTCACGACCAGTGGTGGTGCACGCCCTGCCAGACCTCCGGTACGTTGTGACGTCGGTGTCCGGCACAGCCCGGGTCCCAGGGCTACCTGGTACCACCGTGCCGGTACATGCAGCTGGCCCGCGCCGCCGCCATCACTGCATTAAACAACACTCAACTGGAACCAAGACGCTTCCGCAGATCGGGAGCAAATTCTGCTAACTTGTCGCCGTGGGCCCGCAACGCCGCCGTCACCACGGTGCGCGCACCGTCGCGCACCAGCAACACGCGGTTGTCGTCCGCTCGCGCCAAGTTGAGCAGCGCGCGGCATGCAGCCCGCGCCACCTCCACATCGCCGGCGTGCGCCCGCGCCGCCGCCATCACCGCCACGTGCGCGCCATCGCGCACCAGCGGCGCCCCGTTGTCGTATACAGCTGCCATGTTCCGCAGCGCACCACATGCAACCCGCGCCATCTTCACGTTGCTGGCGTGTGTCCGCACCGCCGCCATCACCACAGTGTGCGCACCGACGCGCACTAGCGGCACACGGTTGACTTCTGCGAACGCCAAGCACTCCAGCGCACCGCATGCATACCGCGCCGCCTCCACGTCGCCCGCATGGGCCCGCGCCACCGCCATCACGGCCGTGTGTGCACCGTCGCGCATCAGCGGCACCTCGTTGTCGTCGGCAAGCGCCAGATTGAACAGCGCGCAGCATGCTGCCCGCGTCACCTCCACGTCGCCGGAGTACGCCCGCGCCGCCGCCATCACTGCCGTGTGCGCACCGTTGCGCATCAGCAGCACGCGGTTGTCGGCTGCATTCAACAGGTTCTGCAGCGCGCCGCATACAGCCCGCGCTACCTCCACGTCGCCAGCGTGCGCTCGCGCCGCCGCCATCACCGCCGTGTGCGCGCCCGCACGTACCAGCGGGACTTTGTTGTCACCTGCAATTGCCAAGTTCTGCAGCGACCAGCATGCAGCCCGCGCCACCTCTATGTTGCCGGCATGAGCCCGCGCTGCCGCCATTACCGCCGTGTGCGCACCGTCGCGTACCAGCGGCACGCGGTTGTCGTCTGCAATTGACAGATTCTGTAGCGCGCCGCATGCCCACCGCACCACCTCTGCATCGCTCGCGTGGGCCCGCGCCGCTGTCATCACCGTGCCGTGCGCGCCGTCGCGCACCAGAGGCACGCGATTGTCAACTGCAATTGACAGGTTATTTAGCGTGATGCAAGCAGCCCGCGCCACCTCCTCGTCGCCGCTGTGGACATGAGCTGTCGTCATGACTGCAGTGTGCGCACCATCGCGGAACAGCCGCACCTGGTTGTCGGCTGCACGCGCAAGGTACCGCAACGTACAGCACATATTTCGAGCCACCCTCACGTCGCCCGCGTGGGTCCGCGCCGCCGCCATCACCGCCGTGTGCGCGCCGTCGCGGAACAGCGGTACCTGGTTGTCAGCGGCCATCGCCAGGCTCCGCAGCGCGCCACATGCAGCCTGCGCCACCTCCACGTCGTCAACAAACCCAGCAAGTGCGTCCCTTGCCGCCACACCAGCGCCTTCTCCCATGCACCCCACACGCTGCGTATCTGACTCCAATCTCGCAAGCGCTTCCAGCCCTGCAACTACCCGCGCCTTGCTGCGGGCGGACAGTGCGGCTGTAACCTCAGCGGCAATGCCACTTGGCGGCGGGCGCACCACGGGTAATGACACCGACGGCGTTGAATGCCCAACAGCAGTCAGCACAGCCGCCACCCCCGCCATGGTCGGCCGGTCGGCGGGAGCCGCTGCCCAGCACCGCTGGATTACATCAATGACGGCGCTTGGCACGCCTCGAACTTCCAGCGCCGCAGATGGCGGCCGCTTGCCTGCCGCGCCGTGCACATGCTCGCGCAACTTCTCAAGCGCCAATGTCTCAGATGTCATCCCAGTCGCAGTCAATTCCGCGGCATAGGGCACGAGGCCGGACAACACTTGCCACGCCGTGATGGCCCAGCTGTACGTGTCGCTCGCCGCCGTCACGCTGCCGCCGTCAAACAGGACCGGATCCATGTACACCATCGAGCCGCGCTCGCCACGATGCGTCGTCAGTGTGCCGGCTTCGGGGTTGCGCACCAGCGCGGCCCCAAAATCAGCCACCCGCACCGCCGCCTCCGCCTCGTCGGCAGACGACAGCATGATGTTGGCGGGCTTCACGTCGCCATGGATGATCTTGCGGGCGTGCAGCGAGCCAAGGGCGGCCGCCGCCTGGCGCAGCCAGTGGATGCGGCGGTGGATGTTGGCCCCCGCCAACGCGCCGCCTGGCGTCAACACCAGCGACGCCATGCAACCTGGCACCCGCTGCATGATGATGAAGTACCGTACCTCGCCGGTGTCGTCGATGTCCAGCAACGCGCCGTGTACCGCCAACACGCCGTCCGCGCGGATGCCGTACTGCAGCTGCACCTCCGTCAGCCACGCGTTCACGTCGGCCGCAGACTCCGGCAACACCTGCTTGATGGCGGCGGGTTCGGCGCAATAGGTGCAGGCAAACACGACACCGGATGTGCCACGCCCCAGCACTCGTGTCCGCCCGCGTTCATCCGTTTCAAACTTGACGTTTGCGATATTCAGCATCCACGGCCCGCGCAGGTCATCCAGCCGCACGCCGGCCGGCAGCGCAGCGGTGATGCGGGCGTCCAGCCCACCAACAGCAGCGGCGGCGGCGGTGGCGGCGGCCATTGTACTTGTATGTTGGAAACAGCAGGTGACAGCGCACGCGGCAGGGCTGACCTGGCCGTACTGTACTGTACGTCACTATTGTGGGTGGCGACGGTGTGATCTGTGAGTGGTGGTGAAGTTGTGAGGTCGGATTGCGTGCGGGACCATGATCACAAACGACACCGCCGCAGCTGCTGCACACCAGTCTGGGCGTCGGCTCTCCACTACGACATGGGAAATGGCACGCCCCGGGCGGCGACGGGGCTTTGTGCGGCCACAATAATAGCATGATGCGAGCTGGCGGCCACATTTTCCCACCGTGGAAGCGTTGCTGCACCAGATAGAGAAAATCCATGTTGGGTCATGGCATGCATCCGATCACTTCACCACCGTGATGGTGTGCCAGCCCAATGTGGCGGGCACCTCGGCACCACTGCAGAAAAATAGCAATCGCGCAACGCACACACAACGCGATGCCATACGACGCATGCAAAATCAAGCAGCCATGCAGGGTACAATATTTCCGCTCGGTTGCCACCGGCATGCCACCTGCCTGTTGCACCACCCGTGTGGTGTGAGTGAGGTCACTGAGGTGCAGAAGGCGACCCTGGCACGCACACGATGAATGCAACGGAGGCGGCACCGACGCTGCCAGTGGCGACGCTGTCAACGATGGCAGCGGCGGCAGCGGCGGCAGCGGCGGCAGCGGCGGCAGCCGCAAGTGGATGCAAGCCCCTGCAGCGGGTGCGCACGGACGGCACCATGGAGGCCACGTCGCCGTACGCGCTGCCAGACAGCGCGCTGCAGCTGGTGTTGTCGTACTGCACCCCTCGCGAGATGACTGCCTTTGCCGCCACTGCCGTGCGCTTCCATGGCATTGCTATGGCGGAGGACCTGTGGCTGGCGGCGCTGATACGCGACTTTGGGGCGCCTACTACTGGGACCGTCATCCCTGCCGCTGCCGCTGCCACTACCGATGGCGCCGAAGAGGATGCTGGCAATGGGTCGTTGCTACTACGGCGGCGGTGCCGGCGCGTAGCTTCCACTGGCGACACCAATTACACCGATGGCACCCCGCGGCGGTCAGTGTCGACGGAGGGTGCCATGACCGTGCGCCAGCGCGCTCTGATGCCGAGTCGCGCATATGCGCAGTACGTTGCTGCGGTGGCGGCACACAAGAGGTCGTTGAGCTCGGCAAGCACCGGCCCGCCGCGGGATGCGTGTGCGGTGTGGCGTGTGGCGGACGGGGTGGTGGAGTATGTACTGCCGGCGCCGGCGCACGCCTGGGCGCTTGTCGTGACGGCGTGGTGGATGACGCGGGCGTGGCTGGCGGGGTCGCGCCTGGGTGAGTGGCAGCCGTACCCCTGGCTGGCGCTGTTTGGTGGCGTGGCGGTACTGCTGGCCGCGTTCACGGCGTACACGGTGGCACTCATGGCTGGTTGGATGCGGCACGTCATGCCCATACACCGGGTGCAACAAGTGTCGCCGTGGCGGCTCACGCTGGCGGCAGTAGGTTCCAGCGGCCTCTCCATGCTGTCTCCCGTCCCGCTACACGCTCTTCATCGTCAAACCAGCTGTGCCAGCGGCCGCGTTGTGTTTGTTGCCATCGCGCTGGCGCTGGCCGCTGTGCTCTCACTCGTACGAGGAAGTGCAGCGGAAGACGTAAAAGAGGCAGCGCATGATGTGGGCATGTACCTCATATACTTCACTGCGCTATACACCACCGTCGTGCTACCGGCGCTGTCAACGCGCTCATGGCTGCGGGCGCCCAACTTGCCGCAGCCCGACGGCACCGACACACGTCAAATTGTGGAGGCGCAATCTCGCAGGCGGGTGTACTGGCTTGGCGCGCTGGGAGCCATCCTTGTAGCGGGTCATGCCGGCACACAGCTGCTGAACGGGGACGCGGTGGCGCCTACCGGTACAAGCGTGGCGGTGCCGGCTGTCGCAACGAGTGCCGATGATACCCCTGTAGTGGATGTCGCCGCCTTAGAGCCGTTGTGGGTGTCATTTCCGCAGCCGTGCGGTCTCGATGCGGCGTTTGGTGGGTACGCTGTGTGCCGCAACCTGTCTGCGACCACGGACGCCGGGCCAGCCAACGACACTACTGCGGCACCGGTTGAGCAGCAAGGTTCAGCAACGCCAGCCACATGCGGGCTGTGGTGCCGCCTTTTGTGGGGCTGGGTACTGTCAGCACCAGAGTGTCCGTTCCCGTTGGTGGGCAATGGGACGTGGGCCGCCAGGGTGTCGCTGGAGTCCGCGTGGTGGACGCGCGCGTCTGTGTCACAGTGGCTCACGCTGCGGTCACACCTGCAGGTGTCGTGGCACGTGGCTTCATCGTTCATTGTCATGGCTCCCACCCCGCGCCTGCTACACTTGTCAGATGGCACCACCTACCCCGTGCCACCTCAAACGGTGGACCGCCTGGTGGCGGTTGCGTACCACAGCATGAAGGCAGCCGCGAACTTGGACCTGCCTGTCATCGCGCTGCTGCGCGACGTCCTCCTGCTGCCGCTGCTCCCCGCTTGGGCGGCATTGTGGCCGGTAATTGCACCAGTTGGTGCCATGGCCCTCTGTATGGTATCATGTTTATTTGCTTGCTTGATTGCAGAGCGTGCAATCAACATGCGCCAGGCTATTGTGGCGCTACTATCGGGGATTGTCGCAATGGTATGTGTTGTGCCCGCTGGGATGATGGTGCTGGCGTTCATGGTAACCCGTGTGCGAGTAGCAGTCCCACTGGCCTTGGCGCTGGACGCCTCCATCGGTGCTGCGCAGATGTCCCACGTAGCCGTATCGTTCAGTCTGAGGATCTACGCCCTCGCGCTCGTGTACCGCCTGTTTGCGGCGCCCTCCGCCTCTCTCCTGGCATCCATCGCCGTCGCCGTGCCAGTGCTACTGCCGGCGGCCGCGTTTGTGTGGGCAGTAGCTGCTGCCGCCACAGAGGTGTACTTTGCTGTGCACGCGTCTGACAGAGCTCAAATGGAGCTGCCATTCGCTGCTTTGCGTGCGCCAGACGCTCCGCCTTGGTTTGGTGCCCAGACGTTGCCGCACCATCTCGTGTTGTGAGGAGGGAGTGGGTAGTAACTTCAAAGGTGAACAGTAATCGTTGCCGCCACACTACCGGTAGAGGTGCTACGCAGGAGGCAGGGGCGGCACATGCCAGGTGCGCAGCGGGCCCGACACATGCCCGGTGGCAATGCGGTTCTCACCCACCAGCACCAGCGCCTTGATGGGGATGCCAATCCGGCCGGCTTCCATCGTCACCATACTCGGAGTGCCCGCGGCGCGCACGCTGGCCTCCGCCGCGGCCGGGCGAGTGTCCCACAGCCGGATGGCGCCAAGGCCATCGCAGCTGACGAGCCGGCCGTCTGGCAGCGCAAGCAGCGCCGTGGTGCCGCACTGATGCCCCGCCAGCATGCCCACACAGGTGCGGGCGCCCACATCCCACAGCGCCACCGTGCCGTCGTTCGCCCCGCATGCCAGTCGGCCATCCGCCAGCACTGCCATTGAGCAAAGCGGTGGGGCGGTGGGGCGGCTGACCAGCGTCCCGATGCAGGCGCGCGTGCCCACATTCCACAGCCGCACGGTGCCGTCGTATGACCCGCTGGCCAGCATGCCGCCTGGCAGCAGAGCCAGTGCCATCACGGCGCCCGTGTGCACCTTCACTGCCGCCACCACGGCGGGGGGGCCCGCGCTCACATCCACAAACCGCAGCACGCCATTCAAGAAGCCGGCGGCAAGGCAGCCGTCGGGCAGCACCGCCAGCGCGGGCACACCACAGCCCCACCGCCTTGCCGCCTTGCGTACAGGCCGCCTCACGTCCACGTCCCACACATCGATGCCGCCGTCCGGGAACACAAGGCCGACAGTGCCGAGGGCCAGGCGGCGATTGGGCAGCGCCACCATGGCGCGCACAGGCGTGGTGCCTACCTCCCGCAACGTTGTCCCTGCCGCATCACGCACGACCGTGTCACCCATCACTATCCATCCCCCCATGTCGCCGCTCGCTAGCCGGCCGTTTGCCAGCATCGCCATGCTGTGCACGGGGGTGGAGTGAGCACGCAGGACGGCGGCAGCTGGCGCGACGCACCCACGCGCGCGGCGCGCTGCCAGCTCATCAGGCGACACGCTTGTGGCGGAGCAGTGCAGCACCCGCAGGCCCAGCAGGTGGCCCAACTTGGCGGCGCGCGTCACACGGGCACAGTCAGCCAGCCCCAGCTCCGCCAGGCCGTACGGCAGGCTTGCCACCAACGCGTCGCCAGCGGCCGTCAAGCTTACTTCTACCACCTGCAGCAACGGTAGGTGGGGCAGCACGGCGGCGGGCGTGAGCGGGCAATTCAGCGCTTTCAGCGACACCAGCGAAGGCGGCAGGCTGGTGAGGGACGCGTCGCTGATGCTGCACAGCGTCACGTCCAGCTCCCGTAGCTGCGTCAGGTGCGCAAACGACGCGGCGGGCGTGAGGGCCCTGCACAGACACGCGTCCAGCTCCAGCAGGCTCACCGGTAGGGATGCCAGCGCGCTGTCGTCCAAGCCACTGAAGCTGACGCGCAGCACGCGCAGCTGCGTCAGGTGCACCAGCGACACACCGTGCAGCCACGTGCTGGCGGTCCCCGCCGCCGGGGAGGTGGAGGCAGACAGCAGCTGCAGCGACGGCAGTTGGTGGAGGTCGGCCGTCGGCGGCAGGGCACAGTCATCCATGCGGAGCTCGCACAGCGACGGTGGCAGGCGATCCACGCCGCGCCCGAGCACTGCCGTGTTGCTGCAGTCCAGGGACGTCAGCGCCGTCAGGTGCGTGAAATCAGCGAGCGGCGTCAGGGCCCGACACTCACTCACGGTCAGCACGCGCAGGGAGGGCGGCAAGCTGCTCAGCACGGCGTCGGTGACGCCGAGGCAGGCGTGCAGGTCAAGCGTATGAACGCCTGCCAGCATGCGCGCCAGCTTGCCTGGGCGGCACAGCTGGGTCACGTACGCACCGGCTGCCGCTAGCAGCGACGGCGGCGGCATGTCGTCTGTTGGGATGGTGGTGGTAACGCTGGCGGCGTTGATGGCGTCGGTTGCGGAGCCGTCACTGGGTGAGTCGGCGTCGTCGTCGCTGGTGACGCTGTCACCATGGGTGGGAGCGCCGCCGTTGCCCACGACGGCGTGGCTCAGGTACCGGAGAGTGCTGCCACCGTCGTCGTTGTACTCGTCATCGCTGCCCCTACCTTCGTACCAGTTCTGGCCGCCGTAGCTGCCGTTGCCGTAGCTGCTGTCGCTGCCGCCGTCGTCGCTGCTGTCGCTGGCCCCGGCAATGTGGTCGTCCCCGCCGCCGTCATAATCGTTGTCGCCGTCGCCTTCATAATCGTCGTCATCGTCGTCGCCGTCGCCGTCGTCGTCGCCGCCGCCGCCATAATCGTCGTCGCCGCCGCCGCCGCCGCCGCCGCCCGCCTGCGTGCTCTCCTCCGCCGGCGCCATCGCCGCTATGGTGGCCGCCTCTGCAGCCTCCGTGGTGGCCGCAGTAGTGGACGTGGTGGCCGCCGCAGCAGCGGCACCCCCTGTAGCAGCTGTGGTGGCAGGAGGAGCGGCGATGGTCGTGGTCGCTGCCGCCGCCTCCGTGGTGGCCGCCGCTGCAGCAGCCATGTCGGGCGCCTCTGTAGCAGCGGTGATGGCCGTGGGGACAGCAGCAGCACCTGCCATGGTGGCCGTGATGGCCCCTTCATCCTCAGCAGCTGCCATGGCCGCCGCCTGCGTACCTGCCATGGCGGCCGTGGTGGCCACCTCAGCAGCAGCCTCCTCCGTAGCAGCCGCGATGGGCGTGATAGCCGCCGCCATGGTGGCCGTGATGGCCGCCTCCTCCGTCGCAGCAGCAGCTGCCATGGCTGCTGTGATGGACGTGGTGGCTGTGGTGGACGTGGTGGCCGCCTTCGTCGTTGCAGCGATGGGTGAAATTGGTGTAGATACCGCAGTGCGCGCACCTAGATATTCACACCCAGCGTCACCGGCACGACGACGTTTCATATTTGCGTATTTGTGCAGTCGCGGGGAGTGCACATCGCATTTCTGCGCGGCACTCATCGGTCCTCCAGTTGCCCGCCAAATTACAAAGAAAGAGGCGGCGGCGAGGGGGAAGAAGAGAAAGAAAGAGGTGCGTAAAATTCGCACCATATACCGCACCATTGGTGCGTACTTTTGGCTCAATATGGACCATAGTAAAGGGCAATTGGCGGTGTCCAGTGTTGCAATGTGGGAAGAGCATTGGAATGGTCTGAAAGCGTGTGCAAAAAACTTGCCAAAAAAGATAGGTAAAAGAAACGAAAGAAATGTAGTACGGTGTACTTAAGTTTTTCCACAAATTCACGCACCCTTGTTGCGCACACAGGGCCAAATACGGTCTGTGACTAGAAGCAACAGACGTTGCATTAAGTCATAGTGCAATAAAGGCACGGGAATGGCCCGAAAGAGTGCATGCAAAAGATAGAGAAAAGAAGCGAAAGAAAGAGGGAGTGGAGGGAGCGGTCACAGCCGCCGTAATGCACAACCGGCATACGCCGCGCGCCAATTACAGAGTCAGGTCGAAGTATTTGGGGGGTTGGTCTCGACAGCACTTTCTGAGGTTTTGGAGTGATAAATTTTCTGGTGATTATTGTGTTCTAATCGAGCCTCTCTTGCCTTCTACTCGTGCTCGAGGGCCTCTCTCTCTCTCTCTCTACTGCTAATACTACTACTACTACTGCTACTACTACTACTACTACAAGCTTCCACTACTCTACCTACTTATTTCTACTAGTGCTCTCTCTACTCTCTACTCCCTACTCTCTGCTCTCTCTCCTACTGGTCTGCGAGGGACTGCCTCTCTCTCTACTATCATACTGCTACTACTACTACTACTACTACTACTCGCTGCTCCTTACTACTGCTACTACTGCTCGCTACTGCTGGTGCTCCACTGGGGCTGCCTCTCTCTCACTCTCTCCCTCCCTCTCTCCACGCTGTACTTCTTGGTGGCTGGCGGTGGCAGCTAGTTGTGCTGCTCGTGGTGGTGCCGGAGCTGGTGAGCCTTGTGGCTGGTGCTGCGCTGGTGGTGGCCGCTGCTGGACTGGGTTCGTGCTCCTGGCCGGTGGGTGCTGCTGCTAGTTGCTGCTGCTGACGCCGCTGCTGCCGCTGCTGCTGGTGCTCCTAACTGGTGACGCTCTCGATACAATGGCCGCCGCCGTCACCGCCGCCACCACTGCCGTCGTAGGACGAGCCGCGCTGGGTTGCAGCGTCGGGCGGGTAGCACGGCCGGCCGCTTCAATAGTACATATAGCAGCAGTCGGAGTGGTAACGCCGCCCGTGGCGTCGCTCCAAGTGGTGCCCGCGCGCTGCGCCAGCGTCATGACCAGCAGTGCGACCTCCAACGCACGCGTGACGACGCGCGTGGCGCTGGCGGGCGGGCGGCTGGATGCTGCCACAGTGGGCGCGACGGTGGCGGAGCAGGTAGGTGCGGGGCAGTGGCGGCGCGGTGCCGTGACGGCGCTGGCGGCCGTGGATGCGCATGTGGGTGTCCCAGTGGAGGCGGTGGTTGCGGTGCTGGCAGCGTCAGTGCGCGCGGCACCGCACCCGCGCCACGCCGCCGCCATCCGCCGACTGGCTGACTACGTGCTGTACCGCACGCCACTGGCTGCGGCGGCGGCGGGCCAGACCGCCAAGCAGGGCGGCGGCGACGGTACTAACCCGCTGGCGCTGACGCCCGCCGTGTGCGAGACGCTGGTGCTGGCGCTGGTGCACGCCAGCGCACACAGCCGGGCGCTGGCGCTGGGTGAGCACCTCATGCTGCGTGGCTGGCGGCCGGCGGCGCCGTCCGTTGCCGCGCTGCTGCACGCGTCAGCGTGGCGACTGCGGGTTGCCTCGCCGCCCGCGTCTGCGGCTGCCATTTCTGAAGCATACGCCGCTGCACGGGCGCTGGTGGCCGCCGCCGACGCGCCGATGAACGGCGCCGTCGTGTGCGGCCTGCTGGACGTGCTGCTGGCATGCGGCGCCCCGCCGCCCGCCGCCCTGCCGGCACCGCCTGGCGGCGCGTCCAGCGGCGTGGCGCGTGACGCGCTGCTAGACACCGCATTTAGCATCCTGCCGCCGCTGCCAGAGGCAGTGCTGGTGAAGGAGGGCGTGCTGCCGCACCTGGTGCGCCTGTGCATTGCCCGCGGCGCCTCCGACCGCGCGCTGCAGCTGTTGGCCGCCATGCGCGCGCGCGGCGTCGCCATCCCCGTCCGCTGCTTTAATGATGTACGTTTTGGGGGGCGGGGGT
>Ga0066256_1004129_pt1 | contig 13200 bp, 12 predicted proteins | sample ThiBio_1000_biof_FD_87107 | JGI IMG/M metagenome (GOLD analysis project Ga0066256, IMG submission 87107) | Wastewater bioreactor microbial communities from Cape Town, South Africa - Thiocy_expt_1000_biof (version 2) | ecosystem: Engineered > Bioreactor > Thiocyanate-remediating >...
ACGGTTTCGATGAAGCTGCCGGCGTCGTACTTCATGTTCCGCTGGTAGAGCGCGTGGTGCATGGCGTGGCCGGTGAGGTCGGCCGCGGCGCAGGTGCGCTGGACCGGCGGGTCCTCGCCCATGTTCTGCATGTGGCCGCCGAACGGGCGCTGGTAGATCGTCCCGTTCTCGTTGCGGCTGAACGGCACGCCCGCGTGCTCCAGCTCGTAGACCGCGGCCGGCGCCTCGCGCACCATGTATTCGATCGCGTCCTGGTCGCCGAGCCAGTCGGAGCCCTTGACCGTATCAAACATGTGCCAGGTCCAGTGATCCGGGCTGTTGTTCTGGAGCGAGGCGGCAATGCCGCCCTGGGCCGCGACGGTATGGCTGCGGGTCGGGAAGACCTTGGTGATGCAGGCCGTCTTGAGGCCGGCCTCGGCGCTGCCCATCGTGGCGCGCAGGCCCGAGCCGCCGGCGCCGACGACGACGGTGTCATAGGTGTGGTCGACGATCTTGTAGGCCGGCTGAGTGGAAGCTGCGGAAGCCATGTTATGCGCCTCCCAGCGCGAGGCGGACGATGCAGAAGGCCCCGAAGGCGACCGCCGCGAAGGTGACGAGATTCAGCAGGACGATGCTGGCGAACTTGTTGGCGTGCTCGTGGACGTAGTCCTCGATCACGACCTGGAGACCGAGCCGGGCGTGCCAGATGTTGACCAGCACGAACAGGCCGAGCAGCGTGGCCGAGACCGGCCGCGCCAGCCACTCGTGGACCGCCTGGTAGTTAAGGTTCGGCAGCATCAGGAGCGAGGGGACGAACCAGACCGCCAGCAGCAGGCTGCCGATCGCGGTATAGCGGATGACCAGCCAGTGATGCACGCCGCTGTGAGCCGAGCCGAGCCCGCGCACGCGTCCGATGGAAGTTCCGTTGCCCATTGTGTCAGACCCTTAGAGGAGCAGCAGCGCGGCCCAGAAGATCGCGGTGAGGACGAAGCCGCCGATCGTGCAGGCGGTGGCCCAGAAGTTGTTGCCGTCGAGCTCGTAGCCGGCGCCGGTATCGAGCACGAAGTGGCGGATGCCCGACAGCGCGTGCGAGAACAGCGCCCACGAGCAGCCGACCACGACGATCTTGAAGAGGATGTGGATCACGCCCCAGAGGATGCCCAGGCCCGCCCAGGTCTCGGTCGAGAGGTCGGCCCAGACCCAGCCGGTGAACTTCGCGTAGGCCTCCGGCCCGGCGACCAGCGCGCCAAGGCCCCACAGCACCAGGGCCAGCCCGACGGTCGCGCCCACGCCGCTGACGCGGTGCAGGATCGAGGAGGCCATGCCCGGCCCCCAGCGCCAGATCTGCAGGTGCGGCGATAGCGGTCGGTTCCGTCCCGATGGACTGGCGTTGGCCATGCGTGTCGAATCCCTATTGGCGGGGGGGGACCCGAGACCCGCCCCTTTCGGCCCCCCCTTGCCCAACCCCGACGCGGGGCCAGATCCCCCCCGCCCCCGAAGGGGCGGAAAGGGCGGGGGCACTCCCCGACCGCGGTGTGAGACGCACCACGGCACCTGTCGGCGTGCGCCCCGCCGCCCCGTCGTCGGCCCCGTCCCCGGGCCCCCGGCCCACCGCAGAGCCGAGCGCGCCCGCCCAGCTCGCCCGCCCCCTGCCTCGGCCGCGACGGCTATGCCGATCCCGCGCCGCCCGCGCGAATCTTCGGCGACACCTGGTACGTCGGGACCTGCGGCATCTCGGTGATCCTGATCACCTCGGACCAGGGGCATATCCTGATCGACGGCGGCCCGGCCGAAGCCGCGCCTCTGGTCGCCGCGAACATCGAGAAGCTCGGCTTCCGGCTCAGGGACGTGCGCTGGATCGTCTCCAGCCACGAGCACGACGACCATGTCGGCGCCCTGGCCGAGCTCAAGCGCCTGACCGGCGCCAAGGTCGCCGCGCTCGACAGCGCCGCGCTGCAGCTTCGCGCCGGCAAGCCGAGCGATGATGACCCGCAACGCGCCATCGCCGCCGACTTCGCGCCGATCGCGGTCGACCGTGTGCTCAACGACCGCGAGGACTTCCGCTTCGGCACCCTCCAGGTCTCGGTGCGCTCGACCCCGGCGCATACCCCCGGCTCGGCGAGCTGGACCTGGCAGGCCTGCGACGTCACCCGCTGCCGCACCGTCACCTATGCCGACAGCGCGACGGTGATCTCGGCCCCGGGCTACCGCTTCACCGACCATCCCGACCGGGTCCGCGCCGCGCGCGAGGGGCTGGCGCGAATCGGCGCCCTGCCCTGCGACATCCTGGTCACGCCCCACCCCGGGGCGAGCGACCTCTTCGCCAGGCTCGCGGCGAAGAAGCCGCTGGGCGATCCGGAGTCGTGCCAGGCCTATGCCAAGGCCGCCGGGGAGCGCCTCGACGCCCGCCTGGCGCAAGAGGAGGGCGCGAAGCAATGACGAGCTGGAAGATCACCGCCCTCGCCCCGCGCGAGGTCGTCCAGGCGGCGCTGGTCGCGCACGAGGACGTGGCCGACTGGGACTGGGAGATCGTCCTCTCCGGCAGCGAGATCGCCGAGGACCGGCCCGAGGAATGGCGGCTCGAAGCCTATCTGCCGCGCGAGCCCGGCCCCGCCGACATGGCCGCCGTCGCCGCGCTGTTCGCCGGCGGCGCGCCGCAGCTCGTCGCCGAGGAACTGCCGGAGGCCGACTGGGTGACACTCAGCCAGCAGGGCGTCGAGCCGATCCGCGCCGGGCGCTTCCACGTCCGCACCCCCGACTATCCGCCGCTGCGCGAGCCCGGCGTCACCGACTTCGCCATCCCCGCCAGCCAGGCCTTCGGCACGGGCCACCACGAGACCACCGCCGGCTGCCTCGCCATGCTGACCGCGATGAAGCGCAACGGAACCGTGGTCCGCAACCTGGCCGACGTGGGCACCGGCACCGGCCTGCTCGCCTTCGCCGCCCTCGCGCTCTGGCCCCGCGCCCTCGCCACGGCGAGCGACATCGACCCGGTCTGCCTAGGCGTGGTCGCGGACAACGCCCGCCTCAACGGCGTGCCGCTGGGCGCACGGCCCGGCGAGGTGACGATGGTCGCCGCCGCCGGGCTCGACCATCCGCTGCTCGAAGCGCGCGGGCCTTACGATCTCGTCATCGCCAATATCCTCGCCGGCCCGCTGATCGAGCTGGCCCCCGACTTCGCCCGCGCCCTGGTCCCGGGCGGCAGCCTGGTGCTGTCCGGCCTGCTGGAGACCCAGGAACCCCAGGTCCGCGCCGCCTGCCGCCGCGCTGGCCTGCGCCTCGCCCGGCGCGCGGTGCACGGCGACTGGTCGGTGCTGTGGCTACGCAAGCGGAGCGGCGTCGCGGTGCGCGCCAGCCGGCCGGGCGTGCTGCCGGAATGGTCGCGGGGGTGGTGAGCCTGGAGTCGTACGGAGCCTAGGAACCCTGCTTCCGCACGAACGGGTACCTCATCTGCGCCCAGTATCCGTTCGGCACCTGCTCCGGCACGCCGTAGCCTTCGGGCCAGCGCCCCTTGGGCATGTGGAAGGTGCCGAACAGCTTGTCGAGCAACGGCAGGTGGATGGCGAAGTTCACGTCGACCGCTTCCTGCTCCAGCCCGTGGTGCCAATGGTGGAAGCGCGGCGTGGCGATCCAGTGGCCGAGGCGGTCGAAGTCGCCCCTGAGGTTCGCGTGGAGCAGCGAGGAATAGACATAGACGAAGCCGATATAGGCCTGCATCACGCTGGGGCTGAACCCGAGGGTGAACAGCGGCAGCGAGGTCACGGCGCGGAGCAGGACGATCTCGACGAAATGCATCCGCGCGCCGGCCAGCCAGTCCATCGCCTTGGCCGAGTGGTGCACCGCGTGGAAGCCCCAGAGGAACGGGACCTGGTGGAACAGCCGATGATACCAGTACTGGAACAGGTCGGAGAGCACGATCACCGCCAGGAACTGCACCGCCCAGGGCAGCGAGGCGACCCACAGGCGGAAGTCGCCCCATGAGCTGGTATGGGCGTTGACGTAGGCCTGCGGGGCGAGCGCGAGGAACGCAAAGCCCTGCACCATCATCGAGCTGACGAGGTAGTAGAACAGGTCCTCGCGCCACTCGATGCGGAACAGGCGCTGCTCCGCGCGGTGCGGCCACAGCCGCTCGATCGGCGCGAACATGAAGCCGGTGGCGAGCAGGTTCACCACGAAGAAGTCGAGCCCGAAGAAGATGCCCCAGGACTGCGTCTCCTGTGGCTGGACGTTGCTGCCGCCGAGCAGGGCCGCGGCGACGCCGATGACCAGCGCGGTCGCGCCCAGCGCCTTCCGCGGCCGCAGTAGCAGGCTGAGCAGCGCAAGGGCATAGGAGGCGAGCAGGATCAAGTGGACCAGGCCGCGAAAGCCGGTCCAGTCCTTGACCTTCTGCAATTCGGGCGTGGCGAACCACTCGGGATAGCGCAGCGCCACGACCAGCCCGAACCCCGACACCGCGAACAGCAGCGCGAAGAACCCGGCAAACCACCCCGAGCCGAACCCGCGCGTCTCGATCGGCGCGTTGAGGTCGCGTTCGAGCTTCCTGAAGAATCCGCTCACCATGTCTCGCCCCCTAGCCTGCGTTCCGGACGATCTCGGCCCAGGCCGCCTCGTCGATCACCTCGATGCCGAATTTCTCAGCCTGCTTGAGCTTCGATCCCGCGCCCGGCCCTGCTACCACGAGATCGGTCCTGGCGGAAACCGAGCCCGCCGCCTTGGCGCCGAGGCGCTCGGCCTGGGCCTTGGCCTCGTCGCGGCTCATCGTCTCGAGCTTGCCGGTGAAGACCACGGTCTTGCCGGCGACCGCGCTGTCCTTGGTCTCGACCACATAGTCGGGCGGGGCAACCTCGCGGAGCAGGTCCTCCCAGACCTCGACGTTGTGGTGTTCGTGGAAGAAATCGCCGAGCGCCTCGACCACGACCGGGCCGACGCCGTCGATCGAGAGGAGTTCCGCCCTGGCCTCCTCGACACCCTCCCCCGGCGCATCGGGCGCAGCCGGGACGGCATCCACGACCTCGGGCGCGACCTCGGCCGCAAGCGGCTCGGCCTCGCCCGGCACGAACGGGGGCGGCGGCGTATAGGCCCGCTCCGCCACGTCGCGCAGCGCCGGCAGCGTGACGAAGCGCTTCATCAGGTCCCGCGCCGTCACCGCGCCGACGTGGCGGATGCCGAGGCCGAACAGCAGCCGCGCCGCATCGGGCGCGCGCTTGGCCTCGATCGCCGCCAACAGGTTGTCCACAGACTTGTCCTTCCACCCCTCGCGCCCGACGATCTCGTCGCGGCGCGCCTTGAGGCGGAAGATGTCGGCCGGGCTCTCGAGCCAGCCGAGCGCGAAGAACTCGGCGATAGTCTTCTCGCCCAGCCCCTCGATGTCGAGCGCAGCGCGGCTGACGAAGTGCTTGAGCCGTTCGGTGCGCTGCGCCGGGCAGATCAGCCCGCCGGTGCAACGCACGTCGACCTCGCCCTCTTCGGCAACGGCCTCGCTCCCGCATTCCGGGCAGTGATCGGGAAAGGCGTAGGGGTCACGCAGCTCATCACGGGTGAGGTTGTCAACCACCTGCGGGATCACGTCGCCGGCACGCTGGAGGACCACGCGGTCGCCCACCCGCACACCGAGCCGGCCGATCTCGTCGCGGTTGTGCAGGGTGACGTTGGTGACAGTCACGCCGCCGACCAGCACCGGCTTCAGCCGGCCGACCGGGGTCAGCTTGCCGGTGCGGCCGACCTGGATGTCGATTCCGACGATCTCGGTCTCGGCCCGCTCGGCGGGGAACTTGTGGGCCAGGCCCCAGCGCGGTGCCTTGGCGACGAAGCCCAGGCGCTCCTGCCAGTCGAGCCGGTCGACCTTATAGACCACGCCGTCGATCTCGTAGCCGAGCTTTGGCCGCAGCTCGGCGATGGCGCGGTAGTGCCGGAGCATCTCGTCGAGCGATGCGCACCGCGCGAGCAGCGGCGAGACCGGCACGCCCCATTCGAGGATCAAGCCCATCATGCCGAACTGGGTCTGCGCCGGCACCGCGCTTGCCGCGCCCCAGCCGTGGGCGAGGAAGCGCAGGGGGCGCTGGGCGGTGATGGCCGCATCCTTCTGCCGCAACGAGCCCGCCGCGGCGTTGCGCGGGTTGGCGAAGACCTTGCCGCCCGCCTCCGCCTGCGCGGCGTTGAGCGCGGCGAAGTCCTGCTTCGACATATAGACCTCGCCGCGGATCTCGAAGACCTCGGGCACGGTACCGCGCAGCACCTGCGGGATATCGGCGATATGGGCGACGTTGGGGGTGACGTCCTCGCCTACCTGCCCGTCCCCGCGCGTGGCGGCGCGGACCAGCTTGCCGTGCTCGTAGCGCAGCGAGCAGGACAGGCCGTCGATCTTGTCCTCCGCGGTCATCACGACCGGCTCGTCCTCGGGCAGGTTTAGGTAGCGCCGCACCCGCGCGACGAACTCGGCCACCTCCTCGTCGGCGAAGGCATTGTCGAGGCTCATCATCCGCACTTCGTGCGTGACCTTGGAGAGCGGCGAGGCGGCGACCTCGTGCCCGACCTGCCGCGACGGGCTGTCGGGCCGGATCAGATGCGGGAACTCCGCCTCCAGCTCCGCATTGCGGCGGACCAGCGCGTCGTATCCCGCGTCGCTGATCTCGGGCGCGTCCTCGGCATGGTAGAGCCGGTTATGTCGCGCGATCTGGCGCGCGAGCCGCATCAGCTCGTTGGCGGCATCGGCTTCGGAAATCTGGTTCACACGCCCTCCAGCAAGCGGTCTGCCTGGGCTCGCGCCTCGGCGGTGATCTCCGCGCCGGAGAGCATGCGGGCGATCTCCTCCTGGCGGCCGGCGGGGTCGAGGAGGTGGACCGAGGTGCGGGTGACGACACCCTCGCTCGACTTGGCGATCACGTAGTGGCGGTTGCCGCGCGCGGCGACTTGCGGTGAATGGGTCACGGCGAGGAGCTGCCCCGTGCTCGCCAGGCGCGCCAGTCTTTCCCCGATGGCGCTGGCCACGGCCCCGCCGACGCCGCGGTCGATCTCGTCGAAGATCACGGTGGCCGCGCCGCCCTCCTCGGCCAGGGCGACTTTCAGCGCAAGTATGAAGCGCGACAGTTCGCCGCCGCTGGCGATCTTGGCGAGCGGGGCGAAGTCGGCGCCGGGGTTGGTGCTGATGAGGAACTCGACCGTGTCGATGCCCTGCGGCCCCCAGCGCTCCTCGGGCTGCTCGGTGACGGTGGTGCGGAAGCGCGCGGCGTCGAGCTTGAGCGGCGCCAGCTCGGCCGCGACCGCTTCGTCGAGGCGCAGGGCGGCGGCGGTGCGGGCGGCGTGGAGCGCCTCGGCGCGGGCGCGATAGACCTGGTGCGTCTCGCAGCGCGCGGCCTCCAGGCGGCCCAGCTCGGCCTCCCCACCCTCGATCGCGTCGAGCGCGGCACGCATCGCCAGCATCCGGTCGGGCAGGTCGTCGACCTGGCACTGGTGCTTGCGCGCGGCGGCGCGCAGGTCGAACAGGCGGGTCTCGATCCCGTCGCGCGCGGCGGGGGCGCGGGCCCGCGCCCCCCGCCCGCCCGCGGGCCCGGCCCCCCCCCCCCCCCCCCCCCCCCCCGCGCGGTCGAGCGCTTCGAGCGCCTCGGCCAGCAGCGGATGTTCGGCGGCGATGCGGTCGAGCCGCCGCGCCGCGCCGCGCAAGGTCGCCAGCGCCGAATCCGAACCGGCCCAGAGGTGCTGCAATTCGGCGAGGTCACCGGACAGGCGCTCGCCCTTCTGCATGGCCGCGCGGGCCTCGGCCAGTTCCTCCTCCTCGCCCTCGACGGGAGCGAGCGCGGTCAGCTCGGCGAGGTGGGCGAGAAGCAGGTCCTGGTCGGCGGCGGCCTGCTCGACCCGCGCCCGGGCGGCAGCGAGCGCCTCCTCGGCGGCGCGCCAGTCGCGCCAGGCGGCCTCGACCCCGACCACGTCGGCGCGGGCGTAGCGGTCGACCAGGGCGCGGTGGCCGCGCGGGTTGACCAGGCCGCGATCGTCGTGCTGGCCGTGCAGCTCGACGAGGTAGGGCGCCAGCTCGCGCAGTAGCGCGACGCCCACGCTCTGGTCGTTGACGAAGGCCTTGCTCGCCCCGTCGCGGCGCAACTGGCGGCGCAGGATCAGCGGCTCGCCGGGCTCGACCGCGATCTCGGCGTCATCGAGCAGGGCGCGGATGCCCTCCGGCAGGACGGCGAACTCGAAGCTCGCGGTGACGCTGGCGCGCTCCTCTCCCGCCCTTACCAGCCCGCTGTCGGCACGGGCGCCGAGCACCAGGCCGAGCGCGTCGAGCAGGATCGACTTGCCCGCCCCGGTCTCGCCGGTCAGAACGCCGAGCCCCCCGGCGAACTCCAGGTCCAGCGCCTCGATCAGCACGACGTTGCGGATGGAAAGGCGGGTCAGCATGTTCGTGCCGTGTTCTAGCGGGTCGGCGAGGCGGCGTCACGCCCCTAACCGGCGCGCCGACAGGGCTATTCCGCCGCTTCCTCGGTAAAGGGTGGCTCGACCTCGATCGGGTCGGCCAGCGTCACGCGGTCGAGCATGGCCGCCATCTCGTCGCGCAGGGTCAGCATCAGGCCGCGCAGGCGGCATTCGGCCTCGGGCAGGCAGTTGCTGCAATGCTCGTGCGCGTTGCGCGCGGCGCAGGGCACCAGGGCGAGGCTGCCCCGGGTCAGGCGGATGATGTCCCCATAGCGGATGTCGACCGGGGCCAGCGCCAGCTCATAGCCGCCGTCGCGCCCGCGATGCGAGATGACCAGCCCCTCGCGGACCATCTCGGAGAGGATCACGGTCAGGAACTTGCGCGGGATGTTCTGCGCCTCGGCGATCGCGTCGAGCCGCACCGGCCCCTGCCGCCAGTGGTCGGAGAGGTGCTGCAACGCGCGGATCGTGTAGCGAGTCTTTTGCGAGAGCATGGGCCCGCGCAATCAGCGCTTGCGCAGGGGGAATGTCAACCTGGGGAGTAGAAAACAATCGGAAGCGTGAGAACGGGCCGTACGAACCTCAGTACCGCCCCCAGACGAACTTGGAGCTGAGCGCGAAGTTCCACACCGAGCCGAGCACGATGCCCACGATCACCGCGACGAAATCGTGGAAGCCCATGGACTTGAGCGCCGCGGCCGAACCGATGTTGGTCAGCAGGCCGAGCGAGCAGGTCACGGCGAACTTGGCCCAGCCGCGCAGCAGGGGGACCAGGCCGCGCAGGCGCTTGTCGGCATAGGTCAGCTCGTTGTTGAGCACGAAGTTGAAGGTCATCGCCGCGATCGCGGCCACGCTGTTGGCCAGGTTGAAGGCCGCGTCGCGCGACCAGTGGCCATAGACGAAGTGCTGGCCCATGATCAGGCCCTGGACCAGCCACAGCACGGCGAACTGCACGAAGACGCCCAGGGCGCCGACCGTGCCGAACAGGGCGAAGCGGGTCGGGATGACCCGCCCCAGCCAGCGATCGTAGAGCCCGACGAGGAACTCGAAGACAACGGTCCGGTCCAGCTTGCTTTCTCCTTCGGCGCGGGCGGCGAAGTTCAGGGGGAATTCCTTGACCCGCAGCGGGGTCTCGACCGTCGCGAGGATGTCGAGCAGAATCTTGAAGCCGACGCCCGAAAGGCGGTGCGCATCGCCGCGCAGGATCTCCGCGCGCAGCATGAAGAAGCCGCTCATCGGGTCGCTCAGCGCGACCCCGGTAAGCTTGCGGGCGAGCCGATTGGCCACGCCCGAGGCCTTGACCCGGTCGGGCCGGCCCCAGGCCTCGGTGCTGGCGCCGTCGCAGAAGCGCGAGGCATAGGCGACGTCGTAGTCCCCGCTGCTCACCGCAGCGAGCATCTCCGGCAGCAGCGCCGGATCGTGCTGATGGTCGGCGTCCATCACCGCGACGATCGGGGCGGCGGTGGACAGCATCCCCTCGATCGCCGCCGAGGCGAGGCCGCGGCGGTTGATGCGGTGGATCACGCGGACGCGCGGGTCCTCAAGGTTGATCGCCCGCGCCTCGTCCGCCGTGCCGTCCGGACTGTTGTCGTCGACGAAGATCGCCTCCCAGCGGATGCCGGCGAGCGCCCGGTCGAGCCGTTCGACCATCGAGCGCAGGTTGCCGCGCTCGTTGTAGGTGGGCAGGACGATAGCAAGCTGGAGGGAGGTCATAGCCGCGGGGTCCACGCGCGCCGTTACAATCGTTCCAGCACCGCGTCGCCGATCGCCACCGTGCCGTGGCTGCCGCCGAGGTCCGCGCCGCGGATTCCATCCGCCAGCGCCCTGGCCACGGCCGCCTCGATCCGCTGCGCTTCTGTTTCGCGGCCGAAGGAATGGCGCAGCAGCATGGCGGCCGAGAGGATCGTCGCCATCGGGTTGGCCTTGTCCTGCCCGGCGATGTCGGGCGCGCTGCCGTGAATCGGCTCATAGAGACCCATCGTTCCCTCAGCCAAAGCGGCCGAGGCCAGCAGGCCGATCGAGCCGACGCACATCGACGCCTGGTCGGAAAGGATGTCGCCGAACAGGTTGCCGGTGACGATCACGTCGAACTGGCCGGGATTGCGCACGAGCTGCATCGCGGCGTTATCGACGTACATGTGGCTCAGCTCGACGTCCGGATAGTCCTTCGCCACCTCGATCACCGTGTCGCGCCAGACCTGCGAGGTCTCCAGCACGTTGGCCTTGTCGACCGAGCAGAGCTTCTTCCTGCGGCCCTGGGCGGCCTTGAAGGCGACGTGGGCGATGCGGCGCACCTCGTCCTCGGCATAGGACATCATGTCCCAGCCCTGGCGGCGACCGTCATCGAGCGTGCGGATGCCCTTCTCGCCGAAATAGACGTCCCCGTTCAACTCGCGGACGATCAGCAGGTCGATCGCGCCGGCGACTTCCGGGCGCAGCGCCGAGGCGTCCTCCATGCCGGGGAACATCCGGGCCGGGCGCAGGTTGGCGAACAGGCCCAGCTCCTTGCGCAGGCCGAGGATCGCCTGCTCGGGGCGCAGGTGGCGCTCCAGCTTGTCGCACTCGAAGTCGCCGACCGCGCCGAACAGGATCGCCTCGGCCCGGCGGGCAGTCTCCAGCGTCTCGGGCGGCAGCGGATGGCCGTGCTTGCGCCAGGCCGCGCCGCCGACGTCGCCGTGGAGCAGCTCGAGATCGTCCAGGCCCAGCGCCTCGATCACCCGGACCGCTTCGCGCGTCACCTCGGGGCCGATGCCGTCGCCGGCGAAAACTGCGATCTTCATGGCGACTACCCTATCCTTCGATCTTCGCCAGCCGCTCGCGCAGCATGGTGCGCGCTCCCATAACATCGCCGCGTCGATCGGCAAGCGGATAGCGCGCCAGCGCAACGCCGAGCCGGTCGAAAGCCGCGAGCGCCGCCGGCCAGTCGGCGGGATCAGGGCGGGCCGCCGCGGCGCCGTAGCCCAGCTCGCGTAGCAGCAGCGCCTCGTAGGCGAGCAACGCCGGCAGCCAACCGCGTGCCGAGGGGGCATGACAGACCGCATCGAGCAGCGCAGCGAGCGCGGCATGAGGCGCGGGATAGGGCTGCCGCTCGGGCAGGGCGGCGGCGGTGAGCGCGGTCGCCCACTGGATCGCCGCAGCCGCAAGCGGCTCGGAGAGCCAGGGCCCGCGGCTTTGCGTGAGTTCGAGCCGGGCGAAGGGCAACTGGCTGTCCGACCGCGCGCGCAACTCGGCCTCGACCAGGTTGCCCGGCACCAGCACCGGCCGCAATTCCCGCCCCCGCGCTCCCGCGACGTAGCCGGCGACGAGGCCGTGCTCGGCGGTCAGCAGCCGCACGATCCCCGCGGTCTCGCCGTGGGCGCGGGTCGCGCAGACGATGGCGGGGGTACGCAGGTGCATGGGGCGGATGTGGGCCGGATCGATCCGGAGCGCAATCGGGGAGAGGACGGAGCTGGTTCGCACGAAGGCGCGAAGCAATTCCATCCGGCCGAAGGCCCTTGGATCAGCGCAAAGGCTGCGCCTTGGCCGGGCATCGATCTTGAAGGCGGCTTAGCCGCGGGCGAAACCTCTTCGCGTCTTCGCGCGAACCAGCTCTCTGGGTAGATCAGCCCTTCGTCTCCAGCGCGGCGATCCGCGCCTTCAGTACCTCGACCTCCTCACGGGCCTTGGCGGCCATGTCCTTGACCGCGTCGAATTCCTCGCGGCTGACGAAGTCGAGCCCGCCGAGCGTTTCCCTGACCCGCTCCTTCGCGCTGTCTCGCGCCTCGCGGGTCATCCCCGCGAGCGTGCCGGCGGCGCTGTTCATCAGCTTGACGAAATCGGCGATCATGGGGTTTTCGCTTTGCATGGCAGGCTAGATGGCCGCTGCCCGCCCGCTTGGCAAGGGCGGCTGCGCCCTGATTTGTTCACCGCGAATCCGGGCGCCATCCCGGCATTGCCTCAAACGCAAAAAGCCCCGCACAAGGCGGGGCCGATTGCATGTTAATGGTGGTTGCGGGGGTAGGATTTGAACCTACGACCTTCAGGTTATGAGCCTGACGAGCTACCGGGCTGCTCCACCCCGCGTCACCAATGCGCCCCATGTGGGGCTGGAGATAGCCAAGGCAATCCCCGAAATGCAAAAAGGGCCGCAAGGGCCCTTCGTGCATGGGCCGCCAGCTTTCGCTGACAGTCCCTGACATGTGAATGGGTTTGTACCGTGCCCGCCTGCTGTAATGCCTGGCGACGACCTACTCTTCCAACGCTTGAGCGTTAGTACCATCGGCGCGGTCAGGTTTCACGGCCGAGTTCGAGATGGGATCGGGTGGGTCACTGACGCTATGGTCACCAAGCAATAAAGCAGGCGGATACGGTTTTAATCGATGCACTTTCAAGGCGTTGATCAGGCTGCAATCGTCCTCATCAAGCAGCCTTTGCAGGACTGTCATTGATGGTGGGACTCTCAAGCATGAACAGAGTTATTAGGACCGGTTAGCTCCACGCGTTACCGCGCTTCCACATCCGGCCTATCAACGTGATGGTCTATCACGACTCAATGATACCTTATCTTGAGGGAGGCTTCCCGCTTAGATGCTTTCAGCGGTTATCCCGTCCATGCATAGCTACCCTGCTGCGCGGCTGGCGCCACGACAGGTACACCAGAGGCATGTTCACCCCGGTCCTCTCGTACTAGGGGCAACTCCTCTCAAGTATCGACGCCCACGGCAGATAGGGACCAAACTGTCTCGCGACGTTCTGAACCCAGCTCACGTACCACTTTAATTGGCGAACAGCCAAACCCTTGGGACCTGCTCCAGCCCCAGGATGTGATGAGCCGAC
>Ga0066256_1003443_pt1 | contig 13192 bp, 10 predicted proteins | sample ThiBio_1000_biof_FD_87107 | JGI IMG/M metagenome (GOLD analysis project Ga0066256, IMG submission 87107) | Wastewater bioreactor microbial communities from Cape Town, South Africa - Thiocy_expt_1000_biof (version 2) | ecosystem: Engineered > Bioreactor > Thiocyanate-remediating >...
TGGAAGATTGCCATGATTGGGTTCAATGGATGTTTCCAACCGCGGAACCATCTGTATTTGCATCTGTTTATCCCGTTTTGACGGAGGATGATGTTGCAGCACTACAGGCGTCACCTGTAGCTCGTGCACATCTTCTTGCAGCTGTTGAAAAATTCAAGGATTTTATGGGTATTGGTGCAGTTCCAGATGAAACCAAATGGTTAAACTGGTGTACACCAGGTAACCACAATCTTCTTCGCGTAACTCGTATTATTCGTGCTCTTCGTCTATTTGGCGAAGAAGTCGCAGCAACTTCGTTTAAACATGAAGCACAGGTTGTTGCTGTTGCACGAGAAGTCTTTACCGCCGAAAAATATTGGCATCTTGCGCTTACAGTTGACCCAATGAAATCACTCAGAGAATATTCTGCCGAATAAGTAAATGAAACAAACCAGAAAGTCTGGTGGTGCATTCATCGGAAAAGGTGTACATGGTGATGTGTTTAATGCTGGAAAAACCAGAAAATTACCACCACTTTTCTCTCTACATCCCATGTTGATGTTAAAATACATGATACGGCCGATTTTGTTAGTAAAATCGGTCGACTCACAAACAAAATTGCAAAAGTGATAAAAGAACCTGCGTTTTACAAAACATATTCACGTGAAGATGACTACCATAAGGAAATTCAAGCGAATAAAAAGATTGTAAAAGGTTTCGGTAAACATGCATATATGTTATCTATAATGCCAATTACAGGATTATACAAAGAACCACTTTATGGTGCTATAATTACGTATGTATCTGGAAAAAAAGACTATATACTATTTGGCAACAAATGTCAACAGATTCATACATTAGATGTATATAAATTTTTGAAAGATTGCCTTGAGGAACTTGTTGTACTACACAAGATGAAATATGTACATAATGACATTAAACATGCAAATATTATTTATTGTGAAAATCGATACAAAATTATTGATTTTGGGTCAGCATCAAGCATTAAAACAGAATTAATATTTGGTGGTTCGATTGAAAATGTAAATCCGTTGCGTTTATATATTAAAGGTTTACCATTGTTTATCACCGAAAAATATATTAAACATGTGATTGCAAACAAGATTGGTAGTAATTACTTAAAATCGGTTGAACATTTATTCACAAAAATAATGAGTGAGGCTCATGATATTGCCGCTAAAATGTCTAAAGAAGAAATACATCGTAAATACATGTTTAATTTCGATGTATTTCAACTTGGAATGACGCTAAATACATTATTAGATAAATTTAAACTCCATTCACGCAACAATGATGCAATTGTTGAACGTTTTGCATCTGTTTCTGACCCATTTTATACAGCAAAAGATGCACTTGCATGGGTTGAAGCTCACTTTGCCGCGCGTCGGCGGTGACGTCGGCGACGTGTATTGCACGCACATCGTTTGCGTTGCTGACGCCGCGTTCCTCCATTTATAACATTTTTATTAGTAGAAATGTTTGCAAAAGGTTTAATACGATAATCAACCGGTGTTAAAAACGGGTCGCTATTCATCCAATAAGTTATTATAATTTAACATTTTAGTGTTTGCGTGCATTGCCGCGCGTGTTGCGCTTGCCGCCGCAGCTTCTGCTTCGCGTTTACGCTGGTTTTTAGTCTTAATTTAGGTAGTTCTACGAAAGCCGGCCTCGCAAAAAGAACCGGCTTCGCCGGTTCTTTTTTGAGAAATTTCCGCCTTTGGCGGAAATTTCTGTTCCGAAAGTTTTTGATACTTTTCGATTTTTCAGATGGGGTCTTTAAACAATTACAGGTTCTAATTCTTCCATAATTGTTCCTAATTCTTGCGTCACTATTTCTTTCGGCAGTGTTACCTGAATCACTGTTTGTACTGCGACACATCCACCACGACCACCACCTAATCCCGCAATCTCATCATCAACTGTAGTATCATAATCAACAATCGGCTTCTCTGGTGGACGTTCGGCATTCAAGCGCATCATTTCAGGTACATCTAACAGGATTTGCGCGAATCCAGTACCACCTCTAATTGGTTGACCCATCATAATGTTAGCCGACACACCAGTAACTTCATCCATTTCACCATATACTGCCGCGCGCATAATAATTTGGTCTGTTTCTTCAAAACATGCCTTTGCGAGTGGCCCAGTAGATGCAATACTATTGATACCATTACGGTCAATACTAATCATACGCCCACGACTTGTCATGAAATCGACCAACAGTTGCAGATGCCGACTATTTACATATGCTTCTTCAAACAGCGAAGTTAATTCATCAATCAACACTGTACGAGTTGCTTCAACACCCAGATTTTCGTAAATATCCCAAATATTGTTTGACAATAGCCGCGTGCCATCAACCATTGGATGGTTCATTACTTCCAGGAAATTCGTACCATTTGTATACAGCACCCATTCGTCAATAGGCTTCCATTCTGCATCGTCATATTCTGGTTGCGCAAGAGTTATTGCTGTTGAAAGCGCCCGTTTACGCTCGCCTTTCGCCGTTTTCAACTCTTCGACTTGTTGGGCGAATTCAATGTGTTCCATTGTTACACCACTAATTCCCGGAATACCTCTAATAATCGTATTATCCAAGATATTGTCACGCACAGCCTTTAGGATTTGTAAATGGTCAGTGTCTTTCACAGATGCAAGACCATCCAATGGGATACGCATAATTAATTTATCGTAATTTGTATCACTGTAGATTGTATTCATGAGTTTACCATTGTAAACTGAATTCAGCGCAACCGTGACATCTTCCATTGATACATTCTTTTCAAGCATCTTTTCGCGGTCTAATTCAAGTCGTAGATACCAAAGGGATGCTGCTGGAGCAGCTTCCCCGCGTGCTGCAGCCATACGGGCAGCAAATGCATTAACATACCGAACAAAATCGCGGTCTTCTGGTCCAACAGAATCAGGTTTAGGACTGAGATAGATGCGAGCGTTTAAGGTGAGATCGCGCAGTTTCGTCAGTTCTAAATCAAGTAAAACTGTATGTGCATCAGTCTTTTTACTACGAATATCTGGTCGTAAGTAGATTGTTAAACTGGATGCTTTAGGATTTTTGGTTGCTTTGAGAATTTCTTTCAAGCGGGGAACACCTCGAATCACATTGGATTTAGATGCCACGCCCGCTAAATGAAAGGTGTTCAACGTATTATGTACGAAAATGTTATCATCAACCATAAAACTATCATTTCCAGGCACAGTAAAATCATATACAAATGTATCTGGATCATCTAAATATTCCAGATTAATAATTTCATCCCATAAAACATCTGAATTTACAGCTTGTTCTAATTGTGCAATATTATTCATAACAGTTTCTTTTACAGTTTCATCTTCAACTGTTTCTAATGCTTCTGTAAATGTTTGTAAATATAATTCAAGTGTATCACGGCCTATTGCCATACCTATTTTTGGTTCTCTATTCCATCTACCATAATTACGACTCTGTCCTGGAAGAGCAAGTAATTTTCCAGTTTCAGCAACAATTGTATTAAGACCATGAATAGAATCAATATAATTTTTAGAATCATGCTTGTTATCGCGTTCATTATATTCAATAATTGCATCAAGACCTGGATACTTATCTGGGTTGCACAAACCAATTTGTTCTTTGAATTGTCTAGCATATTTACGGGTTACTTGCACTATATGCATGACAGCACCCGGTATTCTAATTGATGTCTCCTTCTGTGCAGATGCAAAGATGCCAAACCGCGCGAGTATAGTAATTATATCATGAACCAATTTCTCAGAGCGAGAGTGTGCACGTATTAGTTGTTTTTCAGCATTGGTATTACCATCACCGTCAAACCAACCAGACACTAAACCAGCCATGAATTCATCATTTGCATGAAATATTTCATATCCAATACGTTTATTATATGAACCGCTACCAAAGTGTTTTTGAAGGAATACTGAGAGTTCCTTTGAATGTAAATGATTAGCTTGACCTTCATATTTTTTCTTGGAACCACATATAGAATTATACTTCTTTGTGATTGTAAATTTCCATTCATTATCTGTCGCAAACTTACGTAAGCGTTCAACAATAACAGGTTGGATTTTAGCAATGCTAACATATGATTTATTTGGCCATCCGTCTGCTAAATACATTCCACAAATCCATCCAAATTCATTTGTTAATTCAAAATCATCTAATTCATCAATCGCATTAATTAAGTTCGGTAATTGTTTAGCAACTGGTATACGCATACCAATTTTTAATGCAGAACCTTCGATTGCTTCAATTCCCTTTTCAGTACGATGGAGGAATGAATGACTTAGTGTGGCAGTTGTTACTTTTCCAGTACGTGTTGTAACTTTTACAAGTTGTCCATTGATTGGATGTTTACTTACTTGACTAATGCGATTCCATTTAGTCTTTTCATCATTACCAACACCAATAATATAATAATCGTCTACTGGGTCCATGACTACACTATTGTGTTCAAGTTCTACAACTTTTTCAGGTGTTTCTTTTAGTAAATTGTCAATAAATGTACCAATAGCACCATAATATCTAAAATCTTTTCCATTTTTTACACCGGCAATCCATATTAGAGTTGCTGCAGGAGCCGACATTTGTGTAGCGGGCTCGCCCATGCTTTGCGCAGCAATGACTCCCACCATTTCACCCGGTGGAACCATTGAATTCACATGACGAACCCGAATGTTTTCAATCAAATAATCCCACGCCTTACGCGTGTAGCGTAAATCTTTAACAATTCTACGCGGTGAACACCAATAGTGCATCAGTGCTGAAAACACACCATTTCCAATCGTATCCAGTAGATTGCGCACAGTTCGCGCAACATATACTGGACTTAGGTCAGTTTTCGCAGACCTATCTACTTTGAAATTCGATGCAATTTGTGTAATCAAATAGTTTAGATTCACAGGATAGTAAACAGCTTCTTGTGCTACACGCCCCCATGCATTAAACAGCATTGTTCGTTGATTATCGCGAACTTCATCGCACCAACGATTTAATTCTTTCAGCGTTTCCTTCCCGCCTGAACGTATTTCCTTTGCGGTTTGTGGCACGAGGAAATCTTCCCATTTTTCATCATTGCGCCATCCATATTTGTCTAAGACATCTGCATAATGCATGAATCGAAGGGAATCCACTGCAGCCGCATCTGCTGGTTCACCAGGAACTGGGCCTTTTGTTTGCAGGATTTTCAGTTCTTGGGATTCAACACGGCTGCCTTCAATGCGGTCATCACCATAAACATATTGAATAATGTTACCGCCAGCATCACGAACACTGAAATCATGATGCACAACCACATCTTCCATCGCTTTCACTAATTGTCGTTGTACGTAACCTGTATCGGCCGTATCACGTACATTTAGTCCATTTGCAATCATGAAGTTAAGCGTCGATGGTACAGTAACATCGTACATTTTTGGATGCTCATCTGGTGATACTTCTGTGATTTTCACAATTGCATCAAGTGCAATATCATTCACTTCATCAAAGCTTTCATATGTCTTGGCAAATGCCATTGCCATTAACCGTTCTTGTTTCCATGGGTAAATTAGTTTAATCTTTTCAGCAAATAGTGTTGCCCATTGACCACGAATTGTAATATCATGTCGTGGTAGAACATCTCGCGTTTTGTATGATTCTGGATAATATGTGCGTATCTTTGTGAAAATTCCAAGGCGTGCACATAATGTTGAAATGCCCATTGTAAGTCTATTTGATACAGATGATGATGTAATGCCACCATTTGCTACACAACCATCACCGGAGAAGTAACCATTGATGATACCGATAATAAATTCTTCAGGCGCGGCGAATGCTTCGTCTGGCACATATTTATGTTCTGAACCATGGCCAACAAATGCATCAAGGAAACGACCAAGGAGTTTTGAAAAGCCGCGAACATCTTCAGATGTTCCACCATTCACTTTTCTGCTTCTAAATTTCCAGCTAATACAATGTTTATCAAACCAATTTTTAACAAATTGTTGTATAGTTGCATCATTGTTTGCAATGTTTACATAACCAGATGGAATATCAACATTACCTTCAACCAAGAATAATCCAAGGAAAATACCATTTTCTTCGTTCAGTTCGAACGAATCATTAAGAGGAATACCTCTTGTATGTGGCCCGCCATAGGAATGAATAAGACCAGCTTTGTATATACCTGTATCTTTTCCACGAATTGCACCGCGTAATGCAGTTAGTGTTCTGTGCGGAACCGTAAATAATTTCTGTTCGTTCCAATCTGTTTCAGTATTTGTTCGATCTTTCGCAAATTCAATAGCCATAATCATATCGGTGCCATAAATATGTTCTGTTTTTGGTAAATATTTTTCTAACTGAACAACAGTTTGAATAATCGGTGGTGGCGGAAGATATGCAGTTGTTGGTAAATAGTCACCTACTTTGACGTCAGGCGTCAACATTGGTTGGAATTTGCCATCTTTCCACACAATTAGCGATTTAGATGCAGTGACTGTCACTTTTCTTCCGCTATACGTTTCGATTTCATACAGTTTGTCGCCTGGATCATGTCGCGTAATTGCTGTAATTTCACCCCATGACATATTACCGGTTTCATCAACAGTTGGTATGAATACATCTTTGATGTCAAGAAGTTCCATGTTTCCAGTGGTTTCATATCGCACTTTGGATTTATTCTTGGCGAGCGCATCATCGATCCATTTTCCGATTTGGATTTTTTGGATACCCGCATCATCTTGTAATAGGATTTCTGTGCTATATTCCAGAGATTTAACGGCCGTGTCGATCAGACCTTCCCGTCCCGACATGGCATGGAAGAAGAATTCTTCAGGTGACAAACCGCTAATAAACGAATTTTCAACAAATCCGCGAGCGCGTGCACCATCGTCATACCGTTTGAAATGCGGTAGTGTTCTGTCAGTAAACCCATATGGTATGCGCTTACCTTCTACATTTTGTAGACCAACAACGGCAACCATTTGCGAAACATTGGTTTTTGAACCTTTTGAACCTGCACGAATCATGTTAATCATACGGTTTGCATCACTCAGTGATTTCAAGCCAATATCACCGGCATCATCCGTTGCCTTGTTTAGAATACCGAACACTTTGCGTTCGAATTCTTCTGCACGTGTAACACCAGCTGATGTTTCAATCATGTCTGAATGTAGTTTTTGCACAAGTGTTTCCAGTTCCGATTTACGTGATTTAATCGCGGTTGTCATTTTCGCACGCGTTTCTTCATCGGCAATCAAATCTGATACACCAACGGAAAACCCGCGCATTACTAAATATAGCGAGACAACGGATTGAAGTGCATCAAGCAGATTCACCGCTGCATCACGACCAAAATAATTGTAAGTCAAATGAATAATACCGCGTGAACCTTTGCCGAACGAATCTTTGTCTAACATACCTTGTTCGATCACACCTTGACGGATGCGAATGACATTGCGGCGACCGCGTTCTTCAGCTGCTTCAACTGCTGCTGCGTAGGCTTCATCCGATTCAAAGGCTTCGCGTTTAACATTTTTCGGATTATCAGTTGCATCGTCATACATTTTATTGCGCATTTCGATGTTGATTGGTGCAAGCAATTGTGAAACAACTTGCGCACCAGTGAATTCACCGTCAACTGTTTTGGGTAAAACGCCTGTAAATTGACGGTTATACATCATGAAATTCATCATTTCATGAGGGGCAAAACGAACATCAGGGCGAGTGAGGCGATATGCGCCTACTGCTGCGTCTTGCACTGGTAGAATTACCGGTTTATTCTCACGAACCGATATAATTTGTTTTGGTAGCGCAACCAATTCGTCCTGCTGTGTACGAGCTTCAATTGATTGCTCAAGATGAAGATTCATCTCTGTCCTTATTGTTGAACGCATGCGCGCGTTCAACAATAATGGACCCCATAAGTTTCCCTACAGGACGGACTATATCTTGTGCAGCATCAGGTTGGTTAGGCCATCATTTGCTACCCGTTACTATTTAGTCTCTGGACCTTCCCCATGCTCTTACCATTGCGAGTTTAGGGGCTTGGCTGCGTGGTTGCCGATTTCGCGCGTTGCTGCGCTCATCTTCAGACTTATTACTGAACCCTTTCTAAGGCCAGTATATGTTTTCACATATACCTTAGTATCTGAAGCTTTACGGTGTTCCCGAACAATTTAATAACGTTGCACGCTTTGCAATTAGACTTTGAATAAATGCATTTGCTCTTTCATGTTGAATTTCAATTGACTCATATTTGCCATAAAATGACACAGTGATACCAGAAATACTAACTATTACAAAACGTATACCTTTGGCACAACGTTCTTTTATATAGCTATTTATTTTTTCTGGCTCAATTTCAACATCTGCAAATTTTTTGTATTTGTTTGCAGCATGTTGTTTCTGTGCGCGTTGTTTACGTAAATTTATAACTACAGGATTTTTAGTATATTTTTTGCCTTGTTCTGACATCAATTTACGTGTTTCTTCAGACCTAAACTTGCATCCACCTCTTTTTTTAGGAGGAGCGAGTTTATTTTCCTGTAAATGATGTGGAATATAGCGTGTATGTTTACCACCTGTAGTTAAATTATAACCAGTAGGATATAATGTTTTATATTTTTCAATATATTCGCGTTCTTTATCATCAATCTCTGACATTTTACACTTACATAGCAAATGTGTAGTAAATTTATCAATACCATACTTTCTCATAGCATTGTATAGATAGCCACATTGTGCTTTTTTTGTGTTACAAATTGCAGTAGAATAATGAGTTTTGAATCGTCGTATATATCCATATGGTCTGTATTTGGCATGATTTTTACGATGACTAACACATTGACCAATATATTGTTTATTAGTCTCTATGTTTGTTATTAGATATATATGTCCATATACATCTTTAACGTCATCAATGATAAAATCTTCATATGAGTCATTGACTCCTTCTGTAATTTCAACATGTTCGTTCATTACTTATATAAGTATGCATTCATCTTTAAGTATTTTTGAACTTGCATTTGCGTACTAGATGGTTATATCATAGCTAAAACTCTTCTATTTTAGCCTATGGCGAAATTTACACTGTAGAATCCCATTAAGCATTTTCGCAACTTAATAGGCAGCCATCTGTTGGCGACGAGATTCATCGCCATCAAACGTTCTGTTTACTCGCTCTTTCGAGAGGAGATAATCATTATCTCCGACTACGAGACCAGACTATATCTTAAGCTTTTGCAGCCGACCCCCTTATAGTCGTTGCGCATTTAGCATTGATGCAATTGTGCATCTTTAGCATTTAGTTCAAGATTGCCCATTTCTTATGCTGTAGACAAACAGCACTCGTATTCTTAGACGTTTTCACCATACCCTGCGAGCTTTCCTCGCGGCCATCGAACCGTTTCCAGTTCGACTTGGTATTCTAAGACTTTAGGGGTTTCCTTGATTTTGGGGATCTTGCCACCCACTTTGGATGACTAGCCAGTTATATACTTTGATATTTTTACCAAAGGGAAAATTTACACTGTTTTCCTTCATAAGTAATTTTCCATCTTATGAAGCAGCTGACTGTTGCCAACCCTTGATCGGCATTATAAGGTGAACAGCTACTAACATTCAACCGGAAAGTGAACCCGGGAAGAATTTTCGCTTTGTGACACATCATTGACATTTTATGCAATGATGGTTGACGGTTGAATAGAACAGGGTCTTTGTCTAACATATGCCGATAGACTGTATCCCCCAGTTTCAACTCCACTTCTGCGCGATTAACATGTGCCAACGAAACCAGTCGTTGGTCACCCACACGCATAATTGATTTCGCCCCAGGCCATACATCTGGACCAGCTTGAACCAATTTGTATAACATATCTATATTATAGCGTGTAACTACTTCTGGATATGTTAGTGTTTGTGCGACTCGCACTGGTACACCAAGTTCTCCCACACTTATGTTAGGATCCGGTGTAATTACTGAACGTGCTGAAAAGTCAACACGTTTACCTTGTAAGTTCGACCGGAATCGACCTTCCTTACTTCCAAGGCGCTCTTTGAGCGATTTCAGCGGTCGACCATTGCGTTGCGCAGACTTGGGAACACCCGGAATCTGATTGTTTACAAGTGTTGCAACATGATATTGCAGTACTTGGGTCCAATCGTCGATTTTGTTTTTCACACCAGGATGCTCTTCCATCGTCTTTGCAAGAGATGCATTTGTTTTGATAATGTCCACATATTTGTGTGTGAGGTCATCTTCAGACCGTGGACCACCATTGGTGACAACTGATGGGCGCACTTGTGGTGGTGCAATTGGCAACACTGTGCATATCATCCAATCTGGTCGACTCCAATGCCGTGATAATCCAATAAAGTCGACATCTTCGTTTGATATACGTTTGAATAAACGTAGAATGTAGTCGACTTCAAGCATTTTTTTGAGTTTTTTGGTGCCATCTTCTTCAGTTCCAATAGTAGTTGGGGCACCAGTTTCTTCTGTTTCTTCTATTGTTGCCGCCATCAAATCATCCCATTCGGCCCATATTTCGGCCAGTCGTAGACGTTTGTATGATGTTGGTTGTTTCGCACCACAACCATCTTCCGTATCTTGGCCACATCGCTTGATTTTCTTGCACATTTCGGTGATAGCCTTTAGTCTGGCTGCACCCTTCTTGCGAAGAATATGTGCGTTTTTCTCCTTGTTAATGAGGAGTTTAGCGCATTTGATACATACGCAACGAAGTGTACTGACGACGTAGTTGATGAATTGTACGTAAATGACAGGGCGGGCAAGTGTGAGTTTGCCCCAGTGTCCAGGACAACCCGCATTGTTTTGCAAACATGTTTTACATGTTTTTTTACCATTGTCAATTACCCCAAGCCGGGGGTCAAATAACCCTCCGATTGTTGGATTCACCCCATTATATGTCGAATGCGTTGTTATTTCAATAACAGCACGTTTCTCGACTTGTTCCGGAGAGAATATTCCGAATTGAATGCCAATAACATTTTCTGCCTCGCTTGTTGGATTTAGTTTACTGGACGGCATTATAATACAATAAAAGAAATACCTTTAACTTAAAAACATTTTATAGTTAGGATTTTTTTGTCGTCAATTTTTTGGGAGGGGTGCGCGCACCTTAAAACGTTTCAATTGTAAAAGTTTCCCATTCGCGTAACCATTTACGATTTGCAGCAATGGGGCTTCCAAATGCTTTATAATTTCCATGGTGTTCTCCACTTGGTTCGTTACATAGATATGTGTCAAATTCTGAATAAAATCCATATGCTCCCTCTTTTACTTTTGATTTAACAATGGTCCAAATATATCCTTTACTATCTTCTTTTAGTTTATCGCACACAACACGGCCACTTGCATGGCAAATCATATACGTATCATAACAACATTTGATCGCGACTTTATTTACGTCGATATATACTAATGTAAATTGATCAGATACAACTCGATATTTTGTCGAACCCTTTGCAAATAAAGATTCATCGCCAATATATACATTTCTTGCAGCATCTGCCGCATAGATTACTGGTTTTCCAAACCACGACATTAAAACGCATGATTTTGATACTAATGTAGAGGATACTTTTGATGCTAATGTTACCACTGGTGCAATCGGCGCAAATGGTGCAGCCACTGATGCAGCCACTGGTGCAGCCACTGATGCAGCCACTGGTGCAGCCACTGGTGCAGCCACTGGTGCAGCCACTGGTGCAGCCACTGGTGCGGCCATTTTTGAAAAGCGACAACCGAATTGTATGCGAATAAAACGTTGAAGTTCTTTAATTTCTTTTTTCATTTCAAACAATTCCGTGCGATAATCTACGCACTCAAAACTAGATTCTTCACAAGTGTTCATATTGCGCAGTAATACAACATATGCACTATAGTTTGATATATTTCATTTTTATGACAGAGCTAAAATTGAACCATGTGTAAATAACGTTAGAATATGTTAAATTACTAAACGACTTGATGCGCTTGAACGCGCAGTGAATGAAAATCGCATGCTATTGCAACAAATTTTAGCGGAGATTAGGAGTTCACGCGTAGCACCTGTTTCACCAATTTCAATCCATTTTCCTCCGCCAACAAGGCCACTATTGCCATCTTTCCCTGATATTCATCCATATAAAAAACTTTAAATAGAATAAAGAATCAGCTAAGCTGATTCTTTTACTATGATTTTTTTAGCTCAAATGTGTTAAAAAAATGATTTTACGGAGGTGGGACTACATATGACACACGTCCGTCAATTCGTTCATCATATAAAGAACGTGGAACACAAGATCCATACGCAGTTTCCCAAAATAATTCTCGTCCCGCTTTCTTTTCCCAAAGCGGAACGCTTTTAGGGGTACACTTAAATTGTGTTGGAAGTGATTTAATAGGAATTCCTCGATCCATATATTTTCTCGCTGATACTACATCAATAGCCGACCTATAAAACTCAATTCCTTCATAATTAGTAATTAGGGTCTTAAGTTTTTCATGCCATTCTGGTGTAATTGGGCCCGCAATATTTACATGTTCATTAATTTCTGCGAGAATTTTTGTAGAATCCATTGCAATTTCAATAATTTAAGATTATTATAAATTTAGCATCTTCAATTTTATGGTTATTTCAGCATTGGCTGCGCAACTGGCTGTACGACGCCTGATGGATTAGATGCACTTGCAGGCACAGTTCCCGTTGGGCATTTCAGTTGGCATTCAACACATTCTTTTGTGTGTCCTTCTACAAATCCTGTACAAATCCTGGTTTTGTTAGACAATCCGCACATACTTGGCCACATTCACCAATGAAACCTTCCATGCGACGGGGCATGTAATAATACGCAGCTAATACAATTGCGAGTACTACAACTATGCTTCCTACTAATTTACATGGGCACATACTTAAAAAAGATTTTTTCATTTTATTTTCATACAATATTATTTCCCAAACACTGCGTCGACATCTCTATCTTCTGGCTTAACATATTTCAATCCAAGAAATTCAAATATTGATGCTTCATCTTTAAAAACGGCCGGTGGATGAGGAACGCCTTCGCCAGTTGCCTTTAATTCATGTTCATTCAGTGTATATCCAAGTGATAATGCATGGCGTCTAAACGCAATGTTAAATTTGTCCGAACCAGTGAAATACAATACAGCTGGAGCATACTCGGCACGAGGAGTTA